>Ga0123341_1005896_pt1 | contig 11006 bp, 9 predicted proteins | sample Turbeapinknodule_FD_89959 | JGI IMG/M metagenome (GOLD analysis project Ga0123341, IMG submission 89959) | Root nodule microbial communities of legume samples collected from Mexico - Turtle bean Mexico pink nodule | ecosystem: Host-associated > Plants > Roots > Nodule | place: Mexico: Nepantla...
ATATATATATATATTGGGACATGACCTATTTATACTAGGTGTAAAAATTAGTTAAATTACAAGTTCAAGACTTTTTATATAATACTAATTTTTTGAATCCTAGTAGTCAAAGTTAAATTTCATGATATTATCTTAATAGTCATATATCAAATTTTACATAATCTAAATTTTTATAGATATGTTATCTAATAATAAATATATTCAACTTTTTAATGTCATATTTTAAAATTATATAATAAAATTTTAAATTGCGTGGAGTTTTATATTAATGTGTTATTGGAGAAGTTTATTCACACGTGTCCTAGTTGCTTTTTAACTTCAGTCTAGTGAAACCTACTGATTCTACTTTCATTTTTGACTCTTAAAACGTTTGTAAAGGATTAAACAAACTCACTCTTAATTTGAATAAATTTTAATCATTTATTAACTCGACCTTCAACGTTTTACAGAAATGCTGAATTTGATGAGTTGTTACAGTTTTCCATAAATATTGAATACAGTGAATGAACCAAAATTATGCATGTATAATAGCGTGAACAAAATTCAGTGTTAAAATTGGAGAGTTAAAATTGTAATTAAGTGTTTTGTTTTGGTTGGAGGTTGAATAGGTATATAACAATGTTGCAATTATGGGATGCAGGAAAGGTATAATGAAGGGGATGAAAGGGAATGTGAGAAGGGTTTATGTTTGGTGTGTGTACAGAGATAGGGTTATAGTTATAGTCCCCAAGGTGGTGAAACTGGCAGTTAAAGTTGCTTTCAAAATTCATGCTGCCTGGTCAAAACCCACTTCTACTACACACCGAGAAAGAGGTGGGAAAGGACAAGAGAGGAAAGAGAGTGAGTGAGTGAGTGAGAGAGAGAGAGAGAGAGCAAAACCAAGCCATGGAGTGAAAAAAAATTGACATGGGCACATTGGGATTATAATATTTTATGGTTTTGTCCCTCAATTCTTGCCAGAAACAGTGAAAACTCACGAAAGTTTAGGACTTTTCAGGCCACCTTCTTCAATCAAAGAGGACCCATCATTTCCTTTCCTTTATTATTTTTTTTTATCCTTTCTCTTTTGTGTGCTGTTGATGGATCCCAAGAGCTCAAAGCAGCCACTGGCACAGGAGGTGGTACCAAACTTTCTTAGCCTCCCCCAACAACAATCACCACCACCACAGCAGCAGCAGCAACAAGGTAACAATAACAACATGGGAGAGAACAAGCCAGCAGAGATGAAGGATTTCCAGATAGTGGTTGCTGAGAAGGATGAGAGCAAGAAGCAGTTGGCCCCAAAGAGGAGTTCGAACAAGGACAGACACACCAAGGTTGAAGGGAGGGGAAGGAGGATAAGGATGCCTGCTCTTTGTGCAGCAAGAATCTTCCAGTTGACCAGAGAATTGGGTCACAAATCTGATGGGGAAACCATCCAGTGGCTTCTTCAGCAGGCTGAGCCATCCATAATAGCTGCTACTGGAACAGGTACAATCCCAGCATCTGCTTTGGCTGCTGCTGGCAACTCGGTTTCACCACAAGGGGCCTCTCTTTCATCAGGGTTGCACCAAAAGATTGATGAATTGGGAGGGGCCAATATGGGGTCAGGTAGCAGTAGGACCAGTTGGCAAATGGTTGGGGGGAATTTGGGGAGACCCCATGTGGCCACGGGCCTATGGCCCCCCCATGTCAGTGGATTTGGATTTCAGACATCCTCTGGTCCATCTAATGCCACCCTAGGCACTGAGAGTTCAAATTACCTGCAGAAGATTGGGTTCCCTGGCTTTGACTTGCCTGCTGCTGCCACCAACATGGGTCACATGAGTTTCACCTCAATTTTGGGTGGTGGGGGTACCCAGCAGATGCCTGGTTTGGAGCTGGGGTTGTCCCAGGATGGCCATATTGGTGTCTTGAATCCACTTGCCTTGAGCCAGATTTATCAGCAGATGGGTCAGGCTACTAGAGTGCAGCAGCAGCAACAACAACAACATCAGCAAACTCCTGCAAAGGATGATTCTCAAGGCTCAGGACAGTAGAGTTTTATGGATTTTGATGAAAGAAAGAAAAAGAAAATAGCATCGTCCAGAAGCTGGGGTTTCTACAATGGCTTTGTATTGTATAGTTGGGAGACTGTGAGGAAAAATTAGGTGTCTCAGAGAATTCAATAGAAACTGGATTTGGTTTACCCCCCCTTATTGTTCCTTCTCCCCAGTACTCGGGTCTCCAGATACAGGTGCTTCGATAAGTCTTCTTTTTTTATTATTCTTTTTGTTACTTTTGATGTGGTTTGCATTTTTTTTCTTGGGTTATAGTTGTTGTGTGTTTTTGATGGTGTAAACTTGCAGGTGGAATGGAATTGCATGGCCAGATGGATTGGCTGCTTTGATCTGGCCTTAAACTATTGTTTAATTCAGAGGTGTGTTGATTATTTTGTTCTTCTCTAAGTCAAGATGGAGTGCTGATCGGTTTGTTTGTGAATTTAATGATATAGTTTCATAATCATATTTGTCAAATTTTATATTGGATCTGGTATAAGTACTTTATCTTCTGGGAAATTTTAATCTTTGTGAGGAACAACACTTGCAAATTACGTCTGTGAATCCGTCAATTAGCACCGCCTTTTCTCCTCCATAAGTTTGCTTTCATGTTACCATTGGGGTGATTTACTTTCTCTTAGCGTGCAACTGTGTTGTCTTCCTTCAAAATTCAACACTTGTGAGGAGGATCTTTCCATTTTTTGTTAAAAATAATTATTTTTCACCATATGGAAATGGGACGCAATTCTAAAGAAAGCTAAATTTGTTCGTTTTAAGTATTAACATCTACTACAGCTCTGCTTCATTGTGAAAGGCACTAAAATTTCCTTTTTTTAGCTGTGTTTAAACTTGGAGAAGTCACTTAGCTGGAGAAGTCGCATTAATGTCTTTGATATAAACCAAATTCAACTGTTTTAACTTTTTAGCTTCCTTTCGGCATCAACTAAATTCTTTTGCCATTATTTTCTTTCTGTGGAGGTTCAGACTATAATTTTTTATATACAGATTAGGAGCTGGAAGCAATTAGCATGATTAAATGTCTCAAATCAACTTCAAACTTAAATCTAAAGGCATAGACGAATGCCAATTAAACTATGTAGTTTGCGGCTTAGAGTCTAAGATAATTGATCATAGAATAGTATCTCTTCTTATTTCTCGCCTTGAATCATGGAGAAAGAAAGACCCTTATACTATGTTTGCCAAATTCTGCACCTTTTGACTTCCATGAACTTTAGCGTATCAGCCTATTGTCTTGTGTAAGTTTTGACCTCTCCACTAATTGATTGAAGCCCAAAGTAAGGTAATGTTCCTCGAGGTATGTGTTAACCCTGTTTAATGTGAAACCATGGATGCCTAAATTGTATATTAGCAATTATCACTATGTAGTTAGATGATATGATATCATTGTTGATCTGATTCATACATATCTTGGGGAAGGTGATACCTTTGCTCCACAAGCAATTTTTGTTTTTGAGAATAGTGAAGCTCCTGAAACTACTGGTATGCTGCCAAAATCTGTGTATAGCTTTTGTAACCATATAGCCTGGTAGTTTCAGTGAGCTCATCTTTTTGGCTTTGAATGCAAGTGGATGTTGAGTTCGCAATATTAAAATCACTAAAAGACACTTGAAGGTGCACAACTCATGCCAACTTGTGCTTATGTGACCTCACTATATGTATACACGAGTATGAGCAGCTGTGAGCTCACCCTCTTGAATGCAATTGGATTTTTGTGTGCCACTCTTCAAGCGGTGTTTCCATTGTATGACATGACACAGTGTGAGTTTGGTGCAAGCAGATAACAAGTCTCCATTTTGTTGAATAAGAAATTTCAGTTTTGGACATATGCAGCACTTTCGCCATGCGACCTATATGATCAGAATACAAGATAGAAATTAAGAATTTGTACTTAAGAAGTCTTCTCCATCTCTTCTTTTCCTGCATGGTAGGATGATTAGCCTACCAGTTGTGGAAATATATTGATTGGGTACAAAACTTGGAAAAATGAGGGCGATGACACTACTTAGCTTCTTTTTCAATTGCCATAAAAAAGTTTGGGTATGATAATTATTCCTGGCAATAGGTGGTTTGGGTTCTCTTACATATTTTATACCTTGGAAAGGTTAGTGTGGCCAAGTTTTAAGGCCTCCCTGGAGGTTGACAAAATACGTGGGAATCTCTTCTGGTTTTTTTAGTGCTAGACAGTAAGCACTTTTGGGGTGCAATCCATGAATTTTCAAATAGTTCTCTCTAAAGTGGCTAATTATATATATTTATTCAACCAACCAGCAGCATCATTTCTTAGTTGTGATTTGAAATCGGCATGAGGGGCTTTAAGTGTTCAATGTTGATTTTGTCAACCTGATGAACATGGCCATTAGTCGCTGCCATGACTTTGCCATCTCATTCCAATCCTTGGTGCTTCTATTTTACATTTCATTTATGCATCCACCGACTCATGCCATTATTTTTCCCTTGGACAGCCTGTTTTGTTGAATAATAACACATCATGAACATTTTTCTTTTTCAAAACAAGAAAAAGGTACCCATCAATCAATTCAGTTTAGCCCTTCCAAGATTTCTCAATTCAGTGCCTTTATGCTGGATTGACTCTGTTCTAAAGTAGCTAATTGACAAAATTAAAGTGTAATCCAAGAGCCAGCTAGAACCCATTCATTACTGTATTACAATTTCACTTACACATAATACTCATTTCTCATTTTTTTATCCCAAGATGAGTCTTTCTAAGCTACTCTTTCCACACTGGTGCTACCAACCAAAGCCTCATACATCACTAAGGCTAATCAATTTTAACCTCTTAAGGGATCATTTTTTTCTAAGTGTTGCATTTTGTGAACGGTATAGATACTAAAACGGAGAAAGAAATTTCTTAAGACGTGTTTTTCGTATAATGGTGTTATATGTTTATTCTACAAGTGAGTTAAGCACCTGTGACATTTTTTTAGTAAACCTATTAGTATTCCAACCATTGTGTATTAATAGTGGCAAATTCTCCAAATAACTTTCATATTAATTAATTATAAAAAGTTAATTTTAACCTTTTTAAATATTTTTAAATAACCTTAATTTCATCTTTTTCAAATAAACTGTATTGCACACTCTCATATCTCCTCTTCAATTGTAACACTTTCATTTTTTTTCTCTAGTCACAATATTTGAAAGGATTGACAAGAAGATTCTTGTATTCGACATTTCCCAATGTAAAGATTAAAAAAAATAGTTTTATACTCCATTTTTGCACCTTGTTTTTTCTTTTTTGCGTTTTGTGACTTCTAAAAAATAAAAAAAAAATAGACAAACGAAAATACAACCACTACTACTCGAGAATGAAGAAAAAACACATTCTTCAACATTTTCATAAAGATATTGTTAAAATTAAAAAAAAATAAGATGCATGTATGGAATAAGTATATCAACTTTACAAAAGTTTGTGATTTAAAAATTAGTAAAATTTTCAATAAAGATAATCTATTTAATAGAATTTTAATATTTAATTCCTGTTGAGTGTAAAAAATATATATTTAATTAAAAACATTTTGATCTTATGTGCATCTCTTTGCTAATTTATCAATAACATTTTAGCTTTCAATTTTAGTAAACACAAACCCATCCTTCATTTAGAAGATTCAATCTAAGAAAAGGGGAATTAAAGAAAAGAATCATCAGACATTATCATTGCATGCCAGCACAGAAAGTGTTTGGCGAACTTGATGTTTAAGCTTTGACGGTGTTTCTTTATTTTGGGCGTGCCGTCATTTTAGATGTCTCGCCTTTGTTCTCATCTTTATCCCTTATAACCACAATTCATTTATGATAATCTCCTCATTTCTTCTTAATTCTGTGTGTGTTTCATCTTTATCCATCATAATAATTTCATGCACACATCTTTTTTTTTTGCCAATTTGATTTTATACTACAAATTTCCATATTAGACATTTGGACTTTCATACATCAAGTATGTGTATATGACAATGACCAAGAATCTTACAAGATATTCAAAATCAAATTTGATTTCATTTTTCTGGTTCACCATCATTTTCATATTCTCATATCCCATAAATTGGAGCATCCTATACCCATAACTTTTAACTGTTCATACTCATCAACTTTTTTGCATGGGCTGGGTTGAATTGCATCTTGCCACAGCCATCTCACACAAACATATTAATAGGTAAAAAAAAAACATGAAACAACTTAAGATAAGGAAATCAAGCAACTCATTGGATATGAATAATGTTTCCCAGTATTTTTTTTTTCATAGTATATACAACTAGCCATAATTTAAAATATCCAATTGTTTTATAAAGTGGTGGTGGGTAAGATCAAAATTCAGTGGATTACGTTCGTATGTTTATTCTCTTATGATAAGAATACTATGTGTCATTTCTGAAAAATGATTGGTTTACCAAATAAGTGGGGGGATAAAAGAAAAGAACCACATGACAGAAGATCATAGTGAATTATTAAGTTTGAAAATCTTGGGACCAAACAAAATCAAATATTGTAACAAGATAACTTTTTATCAATCTCTGGTCATAATGAGACACATGTTTAAATTCAGTCTAGAACATACTTATCATTGAAGATGCAATGAAAATTGAAAAACCTACAAAGAGTGGAGTTGGGTACATGTGAAACCCACTGATCCAAAAGGAAACTATAGCATTATTATTATTGTTGTTGGCATGAAAATGAAGGTGTTGTTTCAGCATATGAAGATCATTTCTACACGATGAAAAAGCAACAAGAAGTTACAGTACTGAGTGAAAAAATAGTAGTGGTAGTGCTCCCTACTGTTTTTGCTGCTCATGCTGGACTTCGAACACAAGCATGCTGCTTGGAATGAAACCTATGCCTTTTTTCCTCTCTCTCTCTCTCATTTGGGTCAATCAAGCACTATCATGCACAGGACCAGACACAAAAATAAAGGGTGATTGAAATTGATTATTGGTTTCAACTTTATTATTGGTGTTGTTACAGATGAGATTGACACAACGTGACATACATTGGACAAACTTCTCAATTTTCACTCAAAATAAATATTTCATAAACTAATTTAATTTACATACAAATTAAAAATAAGAATTGAAATAATTCAATAGGTTAACTATAATGTTGTACGATTTTTCATAATATAGAAAGTCGTTATATAAATAAAATATAATTTAGTTAAACTTACAATTTTTTGAATTTTTATTTGCACTATACATGGCCGACACCATCATAGAACTGATAAACAAAGGTACATTAATATAATTAAGGTGTACAAAATGTCTTACTAATACGATGTTAACTTAGTTATCCATGCTAATCTAAGTCCACCAATATGAAGGTCCAACATGACTCTATAAATACGTGGACTAGAGCCAAACAAAGGTATGCATATAATAGCATTTATCACTTTAACTACTGAATATTGAATATTGATTTGGTGATGTGCTCAAAGAAGATTGTCACTGGACACGAACTTAACCAAGTGGTTAAGTAAGTGTGAAGGTTCTCTTCTAAAGAGCAAAAGAGAAAATACAATATAAGGTGAACATGATGATGATGGCGAAATTAAAGAACATAAAAGATAGAATGAAGCAAGATGAAACCAAAATAAAGGAAGAGATAAAGAACACCAATGAACATAGAATAATGGAAAGGCATAATTGAAGAAAATGAAAAGATGAAGAGAAAGGAAAGCTTATGGAAATGGAGCAAGGAATCACGCCACTTAGAATGGTGGGAGGTTCCAAGATGAGTGGTGAGAAGCCACCATTTGAGGTGCACTACTCTCAAGATAAGACCTAAGAACAATTTAGGAGGCAAAGCTCACTAATCAAACAAGCAGAGTTTCTCTTCTTAATTCAAATTCAAGTGTGAAAATACACGAGGCAAGACACCCTTTATATAGGAGAGAGTGACTTGGGGAGCAAGAGTGAGAGGGATAGGGGTGTAATTTGTGAGAAACCTTTTGAAGGTAGGTAAACAAACCATAATCCTAAGTGAACATGTCATAAAAGGTGGGCTTGGCACAGGCCCAATTTACTAAGTACACCCTACTCTAGCTTATTCTTTTATTTTGAGGTCCTTCTGATGTTTGGTAGGGCCTTGTCTTCGATGTTGTGATGACTGACCTACTTGTGAAGTGTTTGTGGTGTCATTAGTCATTTGCTTGTCGAGTTGGGTTGTATCACCGTGTGTACTCTTCTAAGATGCTCTAGAAGCCCTTACTTGTGTGATAAGTTAGGGTTTCTAGAGTATCTTTGTTTCATCTATAAAATACTCTAAGGAAATTTAAAATATAAATCTTATACAGGTTTATTCTATTATTGATACAGATAGTTCATCTGTCTTTTATTTTTTTATGGTGGCTTGGATGGTCCTTCATCAAGCTCCCTCCCTTCAAAAGGATTTGTCCTCAAATTCGGTTTAAAGTGTCACCGTTATTTGAATGAGTGAGGTCAAGATCCACATAGTTAGCCAAACCTCCTTCCCTTCAAAAGGATTTGTCCTTAAATTCAATTTAAAGTGTCACCGTTATTTGAATGAGTGAAGTCAAGATCCACATGGTTAGCCAAACCTCCTTCCCTTTCATTGTACCATCAAACCTCTAAAACCCTAGCACCTCTCATTTGTTCGGTGCCATCATCTTCCCTTCATTCTGCAACATCCCCATTCATTCCTCCAACCAAGAGCTTGTGCTAAGCTACAACATTCAAAAATGTCTTGAGATATGACCTAAAGCTAAAACGACCACCAAATTAGGGATAACAAAGCAGGCGAGCCATGCGGCCCGGCCTGAGAAAGAAGCTGCCTATTTCAACCCGGTGCCCGGCTTAGGTCTGCCCCACATAACCCGCAGCCCGCACGGGCCAAGTGCGAGGCAAGGCGGGCTTGCCCGCATGACCCGCATAACTTGAAAGTCTAGAAATTTTTTTCTACACCCGCCTATATTCTTCATGCATTCTTATATTTCACATTCCAGAATTTTTACTCACATCTTATTATGCATGTGTCATGAGAATAATACTGCGAGACCATTTACCTAATGCATCTAAATAAAAAAAAGGTTAAATTTATTCAAAATTTTCATTTAAATTTTTTTATTAATTTTTAAAAAAAAATTATTTCTTACGCGAGTTGGTCCGCAAGCTCCTAGGCCAACCCTTATGCGGGGCGGGATAGTAAAATCAACATGCATATTCTATGTAGGGCATGCCAACCCACATTGTCATCCCTACACCAAATCCTCAAACACAACTAGTTTCAACTCTGACTCAACTATCTATCATGTAGGGTATGCACTTTTAACCAATGTTTGGCGTAAAAGGATCTGCTACCGAGGAAGATAAGTACTTCCAACTATCAGATAGGTGACATAAAGGATAGAAGATAATTTAATACTCCATGTCATGCATTTAATGTTTCTCATTGTAAGAGTTCATTAGAAGAAGAAAGAAGACAACGAAGAAAGTTCAAAGATACTCACCGACCAGAAAAGAAAATGTAATCACTACTTTTCTGAAGGTTACGAGAAGACATGCTTTGAAAAAAAAGAAAAACAAGAAAGCTAGTCATACTTTGCAAGTGCCAAAACTTTGTTGAAATTTTTTTGTACCCTAAAGCTTTGTAAGAACATTGTTTATGTTCATTTCTTCCTACTAATAGAGATATCTTAAACTTTGTATACATCGAAAGATGTTATCCTCTTTAGTGAGCAAAACTAATGATCGATTGACAACTTAGATCTAATATTTGTGGAGCTAGGAGTGGCTGGTGTGAATAATACTTGGTGTTGAGCTCAAAGTGACTAGTATTAAGAATACTCGATCTTGAGCCCGAAGTGATTGGTGTCAAGAATATTCAATGTTAGCCAAGAGTGACTTGATCAAAGAGTTCTCTTTGTACTTCACAAAAGGTAGATTGGTTAGTGGAACTTGACTGTTTGGTCAAGAATTGAATGTAGTTTGTGAGATCAAACGAATCCATATTAAAATACTAACATTTTATCTTAAATCTTTTGCATGTTATTATGTTGTTTAACTAACTAAAAGAAGGAAGGAAAAATTAAAACCTAGTTTTCACAAAGAATTCTCAAATCTTTTATTTATACATATACCGTATGACAACATCTGAACAAACAATATCAATGAAAAAGTACGAAATTTTAAAAAATACAATTCAACTCTTTCTTCTTAATTTTTACATAAATGCATATGAAAAAGAAAGGAAATCCAAATTCCTAATACATTTACATTTAGTTGTGAATGAGGGAGTGAGATTTGAATTTTAAAATTCAAATTTACTTCTCTAATGTGCCCAAAATACAAAAGCATGAATGGTGCTAGTTGCTTGCTTTCCTTATTCCAAGTAGTTACACCTTTCTTGCCTTCTTTTTCCACCTTTGAAACTCCATCCACACTCTCTTTTCTTGACTCGATTTTCTTATGCAATTGGGTTTGAATTAACCTACTAGAAAACAATTCTAAAAATTACTAATTGTACCAAAAAATACAAGAAAATATGTCTCCTAATTTTAAGTTCAAAAAATATATATAATAAAGAAAAAAAGAGACTATCTTTTGGATAAGAGTATTTTGTCTTCTCTTACTTCTTGTTGTTCTCTTGGAATTTCATACGCTTATTCAATTCTTCATCCTCATTCATGTGTTAGAAAAGAATGTTAGGCTAAGCTAAACCAAAAAGGGGTGAATTGGTTTTAAAATATTTTTGTAAAGACTTGACTTTCTTCTAGTTATTAGAAAATTGAATGCAACTCATTTTGGAATCAATATTTATAAAGATCGGCAATGATTAAAGGGATAAAGAAAGAGAAAGATCCAAATAGCATACAATGACCCTATTGATTTTACATTCAGTATCAATTATTCTGAATTCAAATTCACTATCTTTATGTTTATTGGGTGGTGATATTTTGACACCTTGCTCCACTTTACACCCACTACAAAATATTAATAT
>Ga0123341_1005897_pt1 | contig 11006 bp, 8 predicted proteins | sample Turbeapinknodule_FD_89959 | JGI IMG/M metagenome (GOLD analysis project Ga0123341, IMG submission 89959) | Root nodule microbial communities of legume samples collected from Mexico - Turtle bean Mexico pink nodule | ecosystem: Host-associated > Plants > Roots > Nodule | place: Mexico: Nepantla...
AATTAGTACTTATAAAGCACCTAATTCGCGTAATTCGAATTCGACATCAATTAACATAATTACATGAGAGAGAGAAAAATAATTAAACTTTTTATCCATTTACTCTTTATCATGCAATCTTCTATCTCTTCTCTTTTTTTAAAGATTTTTCCGATGGTGATTTTACAGGGAGACAAAACGTGTTATGATAACATTCTTAAAGGGATTTTGTTAACAAATTTTAAAACAAAGTCAATACAAAATCATCCTTAATGCAAACTAATTAAAAAAAAAATTAACGAGTTTTTTTTTGTTAAAAAGAATGGTCACATTTGTTTCAATACGTTGATATTTTCTTCTTCTAGAATATCTTATTTCATCCCAAACGTGTAATAAAAAAAAAATCGGTCTCAACTATTAGATTTATATGCGATTATTTCCTAAAATGTTTAACATTACACAAAACGGTTGTGAAATACTTCGTAAAGATAAAACCAACATAGAACTAATAAAAAAACTTCATAGATAAAAAAAATTAAGAAATTATTAATCTTTTAAAAGAGAGTTCTACTAACACATAGATATGTTAGAACTCAAAATGAAAAGAAAATAAAATGAAGTAAACAAATTTACATTATTAATAAATAATAAACATGATTGACAAGACTTTGAAAGTAATTTTTATAAAACTAACTGAACTTAACATAATTGTAATTAAATATATAACAGTATAAAAATTATTAACTTTGTAATATATATACCTTATTTTTTTCAATAAAAACTAAATAATAAAATGCCATATTTGCATATATAGCAATCAATTAGAATTTTAAAGACTCAAAGTATTAGATAAAAGACTTGAAATATAATTTTATTAATGTATGTATTTTTTTTGTCAATTCTTGAACGTGAAATATATATTTCAAAATCATTACATATCTTTGAAAACTATATTGTTGAGAGAATTTGTGATTTTATGCGAAACTGAAGCTAGGACTTTGTTCATTAGTTAAGAGAAGGTAATTTCTGTGCTAACTTTCTAATTAGGGAATACTTCTAAGTTGGAATCTCCACCGTTGTGCTTACCTTTTTGAGATTCTAATCCTTTTTATTTGCTATTTTTCCTCTACAATTACCAAAATATTCTATATCAAATAGATGAGCACAAAAAGATGACTCGTTGTATCCATCCAAAATCCTAAAACGTCAATAACAATTTAGGGATTAAATTCTCAAATTAAATAGTTTTCTAGAAATTGCAACTAATTAATTACTTTCATTGCTAATTTCGTTATTTTGAAAATTAACTCTCCTCGCTCGATAATTTCAACTTTTCCAGTCCCAATAAATACAGAATTCAACAGGATTAACAATTGAATAAAATTCTTGTTATATTCAAACATTCAATATTTTCACTCCATAATTCCAAATTTCAAAGTCTAAAACAATTATGGAAGAAGATAATTGTTAACGATATATTGTTCTTCCCAATAAACAGTTTTTTCTTCAGTTTCAAAATGTGATTTTTCATGGACTGAAGAAAGAGGGTAGGGCTCCCCTAGACCCTTAACATGGCTATGGCAATGAAAATCCGAACAAAACCAATTTTACATTTTCACTGAGATGTACCATTAGCAGTGCCGCATGTTAGTCCAAAAAAGCTGCGTCATGAACTAATAATTCTAAACTTGTGATTATTCACACGCAACCCATAAGCAACAGCGTATGAGAACATCACCATTTATCTTATCTCAACACTTCTTCAAATTCTAATAATTAACTCTATCGTCTTTGAAAACCAAAACATACACGGTTTCTTACTTCATTTTCGGATCACCAATAACTTTTTCCATTTGACAGTAATAGCATAAGGAGTAAAACACATCAATAAACCACACACATAAAATGATATAGAGGAATTAACCATCCTTTGCTTTAAAGTAATTTAGGAGAAAAGTTACATATGATCAGGTAAACAAAGTCATACTTGAACTCATAAGCGGTGTCTACAAACCCCTAATAGTAATACACACACGTCGAGATAGATAAGAAAAGAAAAGAAAAAGGACAGAACGATCGAAATAGACAGAAAAAACACCATATCTAAAACCTTTCCCATGCATCATCATTCAGCTTTCTACTTCCTATATCTGCAGAATGATGAAATATATATGTTAATAACAATAAAAGTTATGATCACATAAAAGAAAGAAAAAGTTATTGCAACAGAAGCAGGTCTAACGTGCGCACCAAATAATAACATGCACCATGCTGGAGTGAATGAAGAGTGACACCCCATTGGTTTGTTAGCACAGGTTGACCAGTGGCATGGATGAGCACAGCATCATCTCCAAAAGCTTCACGCACATTGAAAGGTCCCACCGCTACCTCGAATGCCACATCGTTAATGAACACCGTTGATCTCGCCGCAGCAGCTGGATCTCCCATGCCTGAGATACACACAAATATCTCTCATGTGCAAGTCGAAACACAACCTACCACAAGTCAACTATAGGCTAAGGCCAATTAAGGCCATGCACACGTGACCTAAATTCATGCTACCCATCATCTTCAACCTAATCATTTTAAAAGTTTCATATATTTTTATCACATCAATCCAGTTATTTTGTATTTTCCTTTTTTCTCTCTTTTTATTATATAAAATAGTTTACAAAAAAAAAAGTACTCTTGTTACTAATGTGGTATATGCACTTCTCATCCTGCCATCATTAACTATTTTTTTTAGATATATTGAAAGTAACAAGCAACCAAGCCCTATAAAGAATGTCACACTGTATATTTGTTACCAAGTGGTTCAGGGCATGGAGAAAAATGCATTGTTCAAGTCACAATGCAAAATTAAATTTAATAATACACTAACTAGTAGTGATGTTATGTTCTCTTCTGATACTTTTTTCAGTAATCCTTCATATGTTTTAAACTAGTATTATTAAAACATAAAAATATTTTTTCATACTGTAAATATTAAAAGAAATATATATCCAAGGAGAATGAAAAGTTCTAAATAAAATTACCATGAACTTGAGCAATGACGGGGGATAGAACAGTAGTGGTTGAGGTAGTGATGGGAGGTACAGCAGAGGCAGAAGTAGGAGCTGTTGTTGTGGGAGTGACACAGAAATTAAACAGTGAGGGCTGGTGCATTATTTTCAGACTCTTGTCTTGCTCTAGATCTTTCTTTGATGATGCAGCAGCACCATGGCCTACGATTTCACTGAGCAAGAGGCTAGTGCAAGGACCAATGTTATGTTGAGGAGGTGATTGAAGTTGAACAACATTAGACAGCTCTGAGAAACAAAACCCTTGTGATGCCACCGTACTATGTGCTCCTCCCTGCGCATGATGTTGCACTGGGAAGAAGAAAGCCCCAGTGTGTGGGGCAGCAGCAGGTGGTGGTGGTGGAAGCATAGAAGACTCATTGTGAGTCTGAAAATAGGTCTGGTTCACAGAAGTAGTTGGAGAATTAGGTACCACATCGGTGACGTTAGAGAATCCAATGGAGAATACCTTGGTTGGTATTAATTCTTTTGGAGAAGATTTCTCAGAGGAGGAAGATGAGGATGATGGTGCAGTGATTTGAGGGAGAGAAGTGGGGTTTTGTTGATTTTCAAGGTTCTGGTTCTTTGAGTTTTGGAGATGACGAAGCTTGTGTTTGCTCCTTGATTTGCGGTTCTGAAACCAATAGAAGACATTTGCATCACCCACTTGGCCATACTCTTGCAACTGTGCCCTTATCTTTCTTATCTCATCTCTGGGAGGATTCACCATTCCTGAGTTGAATATAGCTTCCAGAATGCGAATTTGCTCAGGTTTTGGATTCCACCTTGGCTTTGGTTCTGGACTTCTCTCTTCACAACCCGTACCTGTGGTGTTAAAAAAACAAAACAAAAAAGAAGAGGGAAAATAAAACACATCATGTCAAGAACTTATAAATCACGATATCTGCTATATTTTATGTATATAAGAATATGAAAATCAATTTCGAAGTAAAACTGAAGTGCATGGTACATATATTTCTGGGTTGTGAATATTGTAACGTAAAAGTAATTAACCTTTGGGTTGAGAATGGGAAAGGGTTTTGAAGGTCTGACATAAAAATGGAGAGATGTGAGAGGTTTTGGAGTGTGGCAAACCTGAAGTGTAAGGGCTTCTGTGACAACCAGTTGAGATGAGGGAGGAGTTGATGTCATGCTGCCATTGGTGGTGAGGGTTGCAGGGCTTAGACTTGAACATGCTCGGCCAGTGTCTGTTAGAAGAAGCCATGATGATGGTGGAAAATGGCTGAACTGAAAGTTAGATATAAAAAACGGCCAACGAGAAGGAAAAAACAATCTAGAAGCAGCACTTTTTGTTGCTCTTGCTTTTGGGTCTGAACTGAACTCAGAGGGAGAACATAACGTGCCTTCTTATATAGCCTCTTCACCTACCCTAGCCTCTGTGTAACTGTGCATCACACCGATCTTATCATAATGTTAATAACATCTTGGCATGGAGTACAAAAAAAAGGTACAAAATTATTCACATATATTGGAAGTTAAGACAATAAAATGAAAGATAAAAAGGGTATTAAATAAAATATATAAAAAAAGGAGGAAAGGGCAACAGGAATCGCCTGTGAGAAAGATGAACTAGAAAGGAAAGGGAAATAAATAAAAGGGAATGACGATAAGAGAGAGTACCATGTCTCCCATCCCCTGCTATATAGGTAGCTTTTGCATAGAAAGAACTTTTGCATTAATAGTGTGAAGAAAAAAAGGGTTTAGTGTGTGTGGAGGTTCTTTAAAGTACAAGGAAATTCCCCCCGGACGAGAAGCAAATGGAACATGGAAAGGAATACATGCTGGGGACTTAATTAGGAATCTTGTTGTCTGAGAGATGACAGGGAAAAGGCTCTTAATGCTAGGGCTTTCATGAGTGAGAGAGAAGGGAAGGGGAAAGGGTGAAGGGTGGGGTTCTGATCACTTTGTCTCTTTCTTTTACCACATTTCTTTGGGGGAAAGGAAAGGAGAGTGTTGGTGACTTGGGAGTGCTAGCAGTGTATTAATAATGGGTGGGGGAAGAAATAAGTGTGGGATTATTCTAATGGAAGAGGTTGTTGTGGAAATAAATAGGGTGTTTCAAAGTCAAGAAGGGGCGTGTACTACTAGTATGTGGTGTTATGTGGTGTTTGATTGGAAAGCGGTGGTGGCTTAGTAATTGCTCTCTTTTGGCTTATTTTCGGCAAACAACGGATCAACAACACCTTTGGATTGACTCGAGGGACCATATTTATTATCATTTTTACACTTCTATTTTCCCTCTACACACATCAACAACAATCTCTATATCACAAACCCACAACATTCAAGACAAATTCATCTAACCAATCAAATACTACATCGACCATGCGTTGCTTTGTTTCTCTGTGCACTTTTACACTTTATAAGTACATTATAGTTCAAAATATTCACCATTTCTCTTTCAATTTTTTATATTCTTCTTTTTCTGTGTGAACAGTACCATTCTTTTATGTTTCTTGACTGTTAATTCAAACTTACTCCTGTCTAATTCTGATAAGGATGACTGAAGTGACTTTCTACTTTTATAAATTTGGTTTCTACAATATTTAATTCTGTTATACAAAAGAATTAATCATTTCAAAATTGGAATCCTTTTCCATTTTACTTTGAAATTTGATTTTAAAACAAACTTTTAGAATTAAATTTCAAAAGGTTTAGTTTTTTTATTTAGGAAGAAAAAGAACAATGACTTTGGATTTTTGAAAAAAAAAACTTTTTTAAGTAAAAAGAAGGTTGAAATATAGGAACAAGAGATAATGTCAAATTCAATTAATAAAAGAAGGTAGTATAAAACAGTATTCACCAAAGTCAAATATTACTAATTCATTCTCCTACTCTTGGACTAATCACATATAAATTCTAATATGTATCAGGGATATTTCAATTTGTTTATAAAACTAAAGTAAATAAGCCTTTTTAAGATAGAATTTTAGTACCTCTGTAATGTAATAGGATATTAGAGCCGTTATTCAATGAAGCTAATTAAAAAAAAACAACTAATAAAACAAAATTGAAAGGCTTGTCCAAACTGGAAAAACAGGATCACTGAATTAAAAATGGACCTTAAACTTCTAAAATGTTTAGAAGAAACAGGATCTATGACTTAAGATTCAAAATTAAAGATCAATTAACCAATTAAACTTACAAGAGAGTGTTAGAGAACAAGTTCACAGATTAAAAAAAAAAAAATTAAAATATGAAAACATTTTTAAACAAATAATGAAATTACTTCACTCTCATAGACAAGACCATTCACAAATTCTATAATAACGGCTTTCAATACGCAAAACTATATCAGGGGGTTCAGTGCATTCTGATAGTTTACCAACAGAGTTATCCAACTATTTATCAGTGTCTTCTGATATAAGTCCTCATCTTAAACAATCTACTCATCAAATATTTTCATTGCATTTTTTAAGTCACTGTCTTTTAACTAATGAAATTCAAATCGCCAATTTGCATTGTCCATTTTTTTTATTCAAGTAAAAAAAAAATAACTCATGAAATATGGTGTACAAATAAAAACATATCCACCAGAGTGAACATATCAGGACCAAACACAACCAAAAGGAGGAGTAACACAGTGACAGATGTGATATGACGTAGACTAGAAAAAATGTGGAGATTTCATATTGATCTGTCGAAATTGAAAGTAGGAAGAATATTCGAAAAGAAACACATTTAAATTATTAGATTCTAACATGGTTGAGGAATAGTAGGTAATTAGATTGGATAAATATTATAAGGATTGAAATATTGAGAGAAGGTGTGGTTTTTGAACAGATGCGTATTAGTATAGTTGTGGTTTGACTATGGGAATGAGTGAAGGAGTTTGTTTGTGGTTGAGTGGTAGAAAAATATGGAAATATGATACAAGGTTGCGATTCAGCTGTCATTCCGAATGACCACACACTGCCTTCAGAAGATGCATGCATAGGTAGGTTGAGACCCTATATATACTCTTTCTTCTCTCTATGGCATGCACAAATCACACACATTGCTTCTCTTTCTTTTTCTTTCTTATCATGGAAACCACATTCATACATTTACTCTCAACTGCATTTCACCCATTACTCAATACATCTACTATTCACTCACCAAAACATATTAATCATTAGCCAAAAACTGTTTCAATCAAACTTTCAAATGTTACTGTTCATTCTTTTTTAACTTCAAGACACCAGAATGAAAAGCTCATCACTTTCGAAGTAAAAATGGTTTTTTAAATCACCCCTTAGGCAACTGCTTATATAATGCAGACCTCCAAATGAAACAAAGATTATGTAGTATGAAAATATAGAAATGTTCTACTCTTATATCGTAAATGAGAACATATAGTTTTAACCTTCTATCTCAATTAGATAATGAGAATATCCTTCTTTTCCTTGATTTAGAAGAACACTGCAACTAGTTAAAAAAATCTTTCAGCTATTCTAAAGTACATTTTTAACTATATTTTTCAGCTATTCACACATAGTTTATAATTTTAGAAATATCTGTTTATTATAAACTCAAAGCATAATGTTATTTATTATGAATTTTAGATATTTGTCCTCAACAGTGGCTATTATATGAGACTAGAGTAGTTGTTTAATTACATTCTTTAACCAGTCTCCTGACACAGCAGAGCCTTTAAAATCTAAAGTGAAGATAATCAGTTTATCGAAAAACGACTAGTACTATTTATGTCTTAAATCAGTAAGTATAAAAGAATGTCTTAAACTATTTGATATTAATTTGGTAGTTCTAATACTAACTCGATCTCGCTCCCAGTACAACCACATTTCATCTGTCTTTATCTTTATGAAATAGAACAACAAAAACCAGTGCCAACTCAAGGCATCCACGTGTCTATTGTTGTAAACATAGTGTATAAAAATACTGTGCTAGGAACCAAATTCTGTTCCAGACTTGCGTTATCATGATGCTGCATACGTATTTCTACTGAATGTGTTTAAAGCTAATGCAATTATTAATTTCTTCTTATAACTAGTGTAATGATTTAAACGAATTGAGTAACATGGGAAAGTGGATCCAAGCTTAGCCTTAAGATTCAACTCAAGCTCTCACAACTTCCCAAACAGAGGGAAATTGGTTTAGTTACTTCCTTGGTATTAGAAGGTTCACAGGAATCTGATTTCATGCAAGGTAGAAAAGGGTATTGAAGAAGCTAGGTGAAAGGCATAATATATAAACATGTTGATCGGTTATGGATAAAGAAGGGATAGTGAAAAGGTAGCTATGGCATTATTTATGTATGTATGTGTGAATGGCATGCATTAAATATAAAGTTAGATGAGCAGAAAGTGAGAAAAAGTATATATTTTCTTAGTATCTACATAAATCTTTTCATAGGTTCTGACATATGAAAGGGGCAGGGGACCATGCATGGCGAAGTCTCTTTGCTTTCTCTGAATCTCTGATCTCTCTCATGCCTCTCTGTTTGGGGGAGACAGACAGGAAACTAGGCAGAAAATTGGGACTACAATCGCATCAAACAACTTTAGCAACTGAAGTAGACCTTCCTGAGAGGTAGCATTACTATAGTTGTGCTTGATTAGTGTAGTGGCTACAACTTTTGGAACCCCATTTGGCGTTTGGCCATAACTCCACTAACACTTTTTTGTTTATTAATATAGACCTAGCAAAGTGCAAAACGTGCGCAAGCAAGTGTACCTTGTGAGCAATTATGAAGCAAAATCAAGCTATATATATAGTAAGTATATCCGTACCATATTCCATATAGATAGAGGCATTGCAGAATGCAGATACCCCATTCCTTACCTGCTATTTTTCTCTATAATGGCATTAATTATATCTCTTTGATTTGCACTTGTAGTTGTAGTTGTATTGTAGGGGGTTGATTCTCTGCACCAGTGGCCACGTATGTGTGTATGTATCTATCTACATATTTATTTATTGCTTTCCTTTCTAATCATCTTTCCCTTTTTCTGTTCCCACCCTTCTGTCTGCACCAAAAGTGAGATGAAAATCAGTAAGTAATCTCTTCCTGGACCACCTCTGTAGCTCTCTAAGTTGTGTTCAACTCTCTTCCCTCTCTGACAACTCACTGTTCTGATGGGAGCTGTGTTCAAAAACCTTTCTCCATCTTCCTTTCTTACTGCTGCGGATAACCATGTTTATAGTTTCAGTATCACACAAATACAACTTCTAAATGATTGGAGACAATCACTCATTATTCCCATTTCCCCGACCTCAAACAATTAACACTAAGGTAATTGTTTAACCATTCTTTTCCTATAGGAAAAAGGCTCAAAACAAAATATATCATGCTTTATTTAGTCAAACAAAAAGGGAAAGAATGTTAAATTTTTATACAAAATGACACAAATATAGTTAAGGAAGAAACCAGTAGGAAAAGGGAAAAAATTAAGATAACTTAGTTTTTATAACAGAAAAAAGAAAAATCCATTCCCCACTCTTCTGCTCTGTCTACCTTTGTTTGTGGAAATTAAAAAGTTTTTATCATTTTTTCAGGAGGGAGAGAGCAAGATAAATCACCTGTTGGTGAAGTTTAATAGGTTTAAACATCATCACTACTGTAGTGGGAGAAGAAATAAAAGAAACTGTTTTACATTTTTTTTTAATTCTGTTTGTATTTCATCGTCTTTTTGTTTTCCATGTGTGTATTTAAGTAAAACTTTTATCAAATTTATTTTCCAAACGATGCAATTTATGTTTGGATGTAATTTATTTGTAGAGCGTGATTACGTTTTATTTTTTAAGTGTTTTGAATCATGTTAATAAAATTAATTTTAAAAAGACACGATTTTTATGTTTGGAGGATTGTAATATAAAATCAAATTAGTCCAGCTGAAGCTTAAGTTGTTAAAAAATGTTAGTTAACTGTTCAAATTAAAAGATATTTGTTTGGTATTTCCTTTAGATATATTTTCAAACTTTTATATGATTAATTAATCTTAAAAAATATTTCTTATACTACTTCATCAAATATATAGAATCGATATTAAGTTTCAACTATTTACTACTTTAATAAGATTGTTTTCTTATCTTTAATATTGTAAATATATTTCACTTTTGAAACATAGAATCACTCAAAATATATAAAAGATATTAAAACTCCAATAAAAAATGTTATATAATATAATATAAAAATAATCATCTATATTATAAAATAATTTATTGCGTCTTACATTTCATTTATATTATAATAGATTATGTTTTAACGGAATCCATTAATATGTTAATAAAAAACAGAGGAAGAGAGTAACAGAGGGAGAGAAAGAGTAACCTATTTTGTTTATCAAAAACAGGGGTGTTCTTAATCAAAAGGGGTGAACAAATAAAAACTGTCTTTTCTCTTTCTTCAATGTATACTGGATATGGGCCAATTGGTCCATTTTAAGTTCAACCCATCAGCTTTATAATTTTTTTAATTTCAAAACTACTATTTCATAAAAATGTTGAATTTATTTTATGATTTCTGATATAATCATAACCTTCATAACAATACAAATTATATTTCGAATGGTTTTTAAAAATTTAAAAATTCTTTGAAACTCTATCATTTGGAATACAAAATCATATTTTAGATTATAAAGTTTGAAAGATATTTTCTATATTTAAAAATAATTTTCAAACTCTACAATTTAAAATAAAAAATTATATTTTAAATTGTAAAATTTAGAAAGTAATTTTTAAATTTGAAAATACCTTCTTAACTCTTTAAAATACAAAGTTATATTCCAAAATATTGAGTTAATAAATTATTTTAAAATAACCACTTAGATTTCCTATGAAATGAAAAGTCCAGTCTAAAAATACAGTGGAAAGTTAGCTAAAATCACTTTTTAAATATTTTTTTCCTTAACTCATCGATTTGATTTGAATTAAAAGATCAAAGACTAGATCCTTTATTATATTAATAAACAATAGTATATATTTAAAATTAATTAAAACTAATAA
>Ga0123341_1005899_pt1 | contig 11004 bp, 8 predicted proteins | sample Turbeapinknodule_FD_89959 | JGI IMG/M metagenome (GOLD analysis project Ga0123341, IMG submission 89959) | Root nodule microbial communities of legume samples collected from Mexico - Turtle bean Mexico pink nodule | ecosystem: Host-associated > Plants > Roots > Nodule | place: Mexico: Nepantla...
ATTTTAGTAAGTATATTGCATATAAAATGATAATAAGACAAGTGATTTCGGAATTTAACACATCTCATGTGAAATTCTGCATTTATGAATGAAATTCAGTTTTAACATTGCTTCTCCTTAATTATTTTCAATTTAAGAGAAAAACAAAGACTGTTAAGAATTATTTTACAAGTAAGAAAGGTGACATTAACTTAATAAAGTAAATAAATCAATAATTTACTTCTCCTTAATCCTTATCACACAGAGTATATATTCTAATTACACCTTTGATAGGAATAGATCTTCAATTAATAATTAATTAAATTAGAATAAAAATAATAAATAATTAATTGATATCTTTGGTTCTCTATTTATTCGTGTTCCATCCATTTTGTTTCTTCGTTGTTCACTGCACTCTCATCGCAGAACCCAGGTGGTGAGGTGAAGCTCAAACATAATCATTTCTGCAATTGAGCATGATTTATTTATTTATTTATTTTTATTTACACACAATATTTTGTATCAGTTTTATCCAATCCCTATCAGTGGTTTCTTTTTATTTTATTTGTGAATTTTGATGTCCATAATTCAAAATTACCCCTTCTTATCCCCATCTGTTTATAAGAACAAGAAATGACTGTGATCTAGGGTTTAAAAGGGTTGTTTCTTGTTTTGTTTTTGTGGAAATCCATAGCTATCTCAATTAGGGGTTCGCGATAAATGGCACGGTTGGTTCTGCCATCCAAGAGATTATCTCTTTCGAGGAACACTCTACTGGGTTTGATCTCCCCTGCTCCTGTGATTATCCATACATACACATTTTCAATTTGTTTTTGTTCCGATTATATGTATCCGTCACCACCATGCTTCCTTGTTTATGGAATAACGAAAATCTTTCAGAGAAATGGAATTTTGGAGATAGAAACTTGTGTTATTTTTGCTGTGTTACTGTTTTTTTATATAGGAGGCTGTCTTTTTTATATGTATGCCAGTTGTTACACAAACATGTTTTGGTTTTTTGTTCGTGTTGTTTATTTCTTACGCTTGCTCACTTTTGCATTACTCCAATCCCTGAATGGCATGATGTCTTTTTGAAACTGCATTTTTGAAAGACGGATTTGTTGTTGAGAAGTTTCTCAACTCAAGAGGCTTCTTGTGTACGTGCACTATCAAATGATAAGTAAATATAAATAATTACATCTTATTATGAATGGGTTAAACAAATTAAGCCATGTTAGTTTTGAAGTTATGTCAGATGTGAAATTTCTATATAATAATTTTTCTTTAATTTTTTTTTTAATTTTGACTATCCATGTAGGTTGTGTGATCTGGTTTTGCTCTTCTTACTCATAAAATGGCTTTCTTACTTGATACATCCTCCCTATATGTAGATTTATTGGTTGTGTGTTTTTCTTGTAAATTTTCAATTGAGAATAACATGTTGAATGTTGCTGTATTGCTTACTCCTCTGTGGATTATGATGATTATTACCACCTTCTTTGCAGCTTCAGCTTAATTGCAGTGTTAGTTATTTTCAGAATACAGCAAAAAGAAGCATCCGATACAAGCATTGCGTTGCTTCAGAGGTTTCTTTCCTTCTTTTTGCACCTCCATACACTATGAAAAGGATGTTTAAAAAATATAATGCTATCATTTAATGTTGTCATGTGAATGTAATACTGTTGACGTGGATTTTACAGATTAATTTTCAGAAGAAGTATTCCCCATTATATTCCTCACTACCAGTAAGTTTAATTTGTGTTGGAATTTCTTTCTTTGCTGTTTATTTAGTTGCACTTTTAAAGATGTTTGGTTTTACGGTATGTCTATGGATTCTTTCAGACTCAACGTTTATGTACAATTTGCTTATTTGGTTACCTGATCTTGTTTGTTCCTGTATTCTGTTTCAGAGGGTCAAGCAAGTAAGTAAGAGGCTAATTTGTGCTGTTGCCACAGAGGATTTACCAAAGCAAGTTGAAGAATCTGAAATGGAGACACCAAAGGAAATATTCTTAAAGGATTATAAGAAGCCTGATTACTACTTTGACACTGTAAGTTTACAGGAGTTTTTAGATTATGTTTCATTCATGCTGTTGCTACTTTTAAATATTTATTGATTCTTTTGTTCATTTGTTGCATGTAACTATTACAGGTGGATCTAAAATTTTCCTTGGGAGAGGAGAAGACAATAGTTAATTCTAAAATTGCTGTGTATCCTCGCATTGAAGGTAGATAATTATGTTCCCTTGCGAACTTGTATCATGTTGAATGTGCTGAGTTACACGTGGCATCAATGTCCAAGTGATTTACCAGTTTTCATATTTATTTAACTCTCACTTCTAATTGCTCTATTTTGTGCACCAGGTTCTTCTTCCCCTCTAGTTTTAGATGGACAAGATGTATCTTTAGTTTCAATTCAGCTTAATGGAAAGGCTTTGAAGGTATATATTACACACACACATATATATATATATTTATTTTTCAACTTGGCTACTTGGTGAGCACAACTGCCAACAAAATTTCTTTGCCATGTTGCAAGTTTTTCAGATAATGAAATTCATATTACTACAACTGATTTTAATGTTATGTGTCATGAACGTAATATTTATGCTTTCTAGTTAAAACCTTAGTTGTTGTTCACTTTCAGAAACACTTTATATTTATGCTTTCTAGTTAAAACCTTAGTTGTTTTTACTTTCAGAAACACTTTGTATTGGTAGTGATGATGGGTGGTTTAGGTTTAGATTGTTGTGTTACTTGTGTAACTTTATTTTATATGAATTCTGTTATATTCATCTACAGGAGGAAGATTATCATTTGAATGCACGTCATCTCACAATCCGATCACCTCCTAGTGGTAAATATGATCTCGAAATTGTCACAGAGATTTGTCCACAGAAAAATACATCATTAGAGGTTAATGAAAATTCTCGTTGTAGAGTTTGTTTCTTCATTGTATTGCTATATTTCCACTTGTCACCACAATTTGGTGCTTGAGGGGAGGAAGTTGTGTTCACTATGGATTTGATTTCCTGTAGGGACTTTACAAATCGTCTGGGAATTTCTGTACTCAATGTGAGGCTGAAGGTTTCCGTAAAATTACATTTTATCAGGTTGTCATCTTAAGGCAATCAATATGATAAACTGTTCTTATATTAACTGTTCCACATAGAACTAATGGATCCTATCTTCTAACAGGATCGACCTGATATAATGGCAAAATTTACAGTTCGCATTGAGGCTGATAAATCACTGTATCCAGTGTTATTGTCTAATGGAAACCTGGCTGAGCAAGGTGACCTGCAGGTAATGTTATCTTGGAATGCATAGCGGTGAAGACTATCTAGATGGTTAGTATACTGTTTATGGACAATATTTATGCTACACTGCAGGACGGGAGGCATTATGCTGTTTGGGAGGACCCCTTCAAGAAACCTTCTTACCTGTTTGCCTTGGTTGCCGGACAATTACAGAGCAGAGATGACACATTCATTACCCGTTCAGGGCGGAATGTGTCCCTTAGGATATGGACACCTGCAGAAGATGTACCTAAGACTGCACATGCTATGTATTCTCTGAAAGCAGCTATGAAGTGGGATGAAGATGTCTGTCCTTGTTTAATTTTAAATTCATTTGATCAGATGGTTTACTTTGGTCGCAATATACATTGTTTGCAATACTGAAGAATTTTGCTGCCTTGTCATATGCTTTCTGAACAGGTTTTTGGACTTGAATATGACCTGGATCTCTTCAATATTGTTGCTGTCCCAGATTTTAACATGTAATTTCTATCGACCATTTATTTTAAGATTTCAATCACATGACCCACCCTGCATACATTGTGCCTTTGTATATTATGAGATGAGATGAGGATAGCATGAAAGGTTAGAGTGCAGAAAAGTAATATGGTATACTTGTTTTGTATTGAACAGGGGAGCCATGGAGAACAAGAGCTTGAATGTTAGACTCCTTCTTGTCAGCTTGTCTTTGTTGGTCATCTGTGTTCACTTCTGACATTTATATCAATTTATTTTTCTTATTTTCAGATTTTCAATTCAAAGCTTGTATTGGCCTCTCCAGAAACTGCTTCTGATGCAGATTATGCTGCAATATTGGGGGTTATTGGCCATGAGGTTTGTAACTATCAGATATTATAGTTTTTGAAGAGTTACTTTTCTAAAACTAATTTCCTTAATTGTTTCCAGAGCTTATTTCTTAATTCTGATTAGATGTTATTTGTTGTCTATTTTGCAGTATTTCCACAACTGGACTGGCAACAGGTGGTGTTACCCACCATAGATCTTGTTTTCCTTTCAAACTTGTGATTTTATAGGCTTTTTTTTATTCCCATTCATAGTGTCTTAAAACTTTTTCCTACTAGTTCTGTTTTACTTTTGACCTTTGAGATATTGTAAACCCGTTTTTTTGCAGCGCATTTGTCTATTATATGTTTATTTCTTTTCATTGCCATAGGTGTGTTAAAACTTGAATTAAGCATTTCATTTAATAATATCAGAGTGACGTGTCGTGACTGGTTCCAGCTTAGCCTGAAAGAAGGTCTCACCGTTTTTCGTGATCAGGCAAGCCTCTGTACCCCAGTTTCCTATGTTTCAATTTAGACAATACAATGTTTTCCTTCCATTGAGTGTTTTTTTAATGCAATGTATTGATTATTGGCAGGAATTTTCATCTGATATGGGAAGTCGTACTGTAAAACGGATTGCTGATGTTTGTAAACTTAGAAATTACCAGTTTCCACAGGTTACTTTCTTTTTCCTTTTCTGTTATGATTATTTTGAGTTCTACAGTGACATTTTTCTGATTGTTCCTCTCATTATATCTATAAGTTATCTTATTAACTATTCTTTTCTGATATTTTTAACTAATTTTCCAGGATGCTGGTCCCATGGCCCATCCAGTGCGACCACATTCTTATATCAAGGTTAGAATCTGGAAATCATTTCCGTTCATCATTTGTCTCCAAAAATATATTTTACCCCATTCCCCTTAATATATGTGCTTCTAAGTGTGTTTATATTTTTTTTTCCATGTTGACAGATGGACAACTTCTACACAGGCATGCCATATTTTTAGAACTTAAAATAATTGACAATATCATATTTGAAAATTTTACTATATTATGTAATAATTTTTTGTGCTGATTTATCTATCATTTTGCCAACACATGTGGATTAATTTCTGACGTGGCCCTATTGTCAATGTCAAAATATAGTTACGGTATGTTTCAGATTCTTTGGTTGTGACGTTTAATCTCCAGTCTGTCTCCGTTTTTTTTCTCATTATGCTATTGAATTGTTTATAATGGTTGGTATCGTTCTCTTCTGCAGGTCTATGAAAAGGTTTGACCATAATCACTACAATTTTTAGTCCCTCTACATCCTTCTCTCTGGCATTTTGTTCTTATGATCCTATGTATCAGGGGGCTGAAGTTGTCAGAATGTACAAAACCTTTTTGGGAAGCCAAGGGTTCCGAAAAGTAAGAATGTTTATCTAATGCCTATAATATAACAACCGTGTTACCCGCAATGTCTTAATTTCAAGTTCAACTCTTACAAACTCCGAGTATTTCAGGGCATGGATCTTTATTTCAAGAGACATGATGGTCAAGCTGTAACATGTGAAGATTTTTTTGCTGCCATGAGGGATGCAAATGATGCTGATTTTGCAAATTTTTTGCTGTGGTGTGTATTTATGACTTCATTTTTCTCACTGCTATCTTATACTAATTGTATTAACTTACAAGCCCATGTTCAGGTATTCTCAAGCTGGGACCCCTGTTGTCAAAGTAAAGACTTCTTATAATTCAGAAGCACATACTTTTTCTTTGAATATTAGGTACACAAACAAAACATAAAAGTTTCTCCTTTTTTATTGGGTGATTTAAAGGTATACTTGTACTAGCCTTGGATTTTATATGTGGTTGTCTTTAATATATTTGACGTGGACATTTTTGCAGTCAAGAAATACCATCAACTCCAGGACAATCAGTTAAGGAACCCACTTTCATTCCTGTTGCAGTGGGTTTGCTTGATTCCACCGGGAAGGACATTCCTCTTTCAAGTGTTTATCATAACGGGACTCTGCGATCTGTTTCAAACAGTGATCAACCAGTCTGCACTACAGTCCTTATAGTGACCAAGGTTATTTAGAACTTCACTCTTGTTTTTTATTTCAACTTTGTAAGTCAATTTTTTAAAACCAGACCAGTCACGAAACTAGTTTAGACACCGGTCCAAGGATTAATGATTTAACAGTGGTCGAACCAGTATTAATGAAATAGTTTATGAAATAGTATTAAATGAATCCAATATTATAAATTTGTAACAATAAAAACTAAAATAAAACATCATTATACAGTCTTAAGATTCAAAGTATATATCAAACTCCAAATGAAATATATCATAATAGTTAAGTTTAACTTTTAATAAGATGCCTCAACGCCCATTAATAGTAACCAAGTTTACATGCAGAATACAAAATAAAATGACAGATTAATATAAATGAGTAAACGCAAATTCCGTTATATAAAAGAATACTTGATAAAATAATTTATGCCTAGTTGTAATCTTCATTAAATATGTGATTTCTTTATCTTAAAAACATATCTTATTAAATTAAAAATTAAAAGAAAATTAAATATGTGATTTTCTTTATCTTTTAAACATATATTAAATTAAAATAAAAAATACCGTTCAAAATCATTTGTATCTTTCTGTGTTCATGGATTGGTTACCTGGCTGGTTCCCAATCACAGTGGCCATACTGTGGTTTAAGGTAGTTATACTATAGCTGTCAAGCAGGTTTTTTACATATATTCTGTAGCAGGTGGATAATGTACACTTGCAATTTCCACCCTTCTTCCCTTTCCTCCTCAAGAGTAATAAGTACTGTTTGACTGTGAGTTCATTAGTCATTGCAATCTTGAACTTCTTTAAGGTTGGCGAAATTCTAATGATATTCATTATTCTTAATTTGTCACCATCCAGAATGATTTTATTTCAGAATATGTAGATCTATTCCGTCCAGAACTGAAATATTAAACAAAGCAATTTTCTCTGTGGTTCCCCAGGAAATCCTACCAATTGCAAACATTTTTAGGATGGGAATGTATGGGTATGGAAGTTGTGGTTTGGTTTCCGTCAAAAGAAATATTTTCTACTGTTTAGTCATTGATGGACACAAAACATTTAAAAAAATTATGTTTCTATAATATCTGTTTATCTTTTTGCCACACCAAAAGGCTTATGAAAATGTATTTCCTAAAAGTGAATCAAATCAGTCAGTGACTCCAAACACTGACCTTTTTTCCTCTTTTAATGAACAAATTCATTTGGCCTGTCATCTCCTCCCCATGCCAAATTGTAGAATTCTCATCATTCACCCATTCTTTAAAATTTACACATGTTTTTATCCTGCGTTTTCCCCACTAAGGTTTTCTGGATCCATTACCTTATGTAGTTAAATTATGAACACATAGTTATTATGACAACAGATATACTACAAAGTAAAAGTATCATTTGTTTCATTACATAGTACGTGCATACATGTTAAATAACTGGGTTGAAGAAAAAAGGCACTGAAATTGTAATAATTTATCTATATACTTAATATTGCATAACTTAGATCCCAGTAGTGGTAGGGTAGGTTTTTGTCCAAATAGAATAAGATGCTGAGCATGGATAAACTTTTTGATATTCGTGACTAACTGATAATTTTATTTGTATTGGCTGTAGAATGAGGAAGAGTTTGTATTCACTGATATATTTGAGAGGCCTGTTCCTTCTCTGTTAAGGGGATACAGTGCTCCTGTTCGTCTGGAATCTGATCTCACTGAGAGTGACCTGTTTTTCCTGCTAGCTAATGATTCTGATGAATTCAACCGGTTTGTGTTCTTTGAAGTTGCAATTTATTCTTTTTTATTTAATATTTCAATGGGAAGTTATTCAATGGCTGATTCAAATGATTCAGTTGGGAGTCTGGACAAGTTTTGGCACGGAAATTGATGCTTAGCTTGGTGGATGATTTTCAACATGGCAAACCATTGGTTTTGAATCCCAATTTTGTTGATGGGTTCAAACGTATTCTATGTGACTCAAGTCTGGACAAAGTATGATTAGGACAATTTTTTCTCTGTAATATTCTTTTGTTGGACGGGTCTTTATCATTATTATATTTCAACTGATTGAACTTTATGCTCTTTTATCATTTAGGAATTTGTGGCAAAGGCAATAACTCTGCCTGGGGAAGGAGAAATAATGGACATGATGGGGGTTGCAGATCCAGATGCTGTTCATGCTGTTCGGACTTTCATCAGGAATCAGCTTGCAAGTGAACTGAGATCAGAGTTCCTCAGCACAGTATGACCTGTTGTCTGAAGCAGTCTAGAGTTTTAATTATCTACTCTTCATTGTATGAATCTCCTCAATAACAGATATGTTTGTTTCCCTGTTCGCAGGTAGAAAATAATAGGAGCACAGCCGAATATGTCTTCAATCACTCAAACTTGGCCAGGCGTGCTCTGAAGAATATTGCTCTTGGTATATATATATATCACTTGTTACATACTAATATACATTTACATGGATGATTACAGAAAAATCATTTCCTTTTTGTAGCTTATCTTGGATGCCTCAAGGAACAAGAATTCACCAATCTTGTGCTGCAAGAGTACAAATCTGCCACAAATATGACTGAACAATTTGCTGCTTTGGCTGCCATAGCCCAGAACCCCGGTAAAACCCGTGATGATGTTCTGGCTGATTTTTATGGAAAGTGGCAGCATGATTTCTTGGTAAATATATCGAATCTCTATGACGAATTATTATGTTTTTGCTGTTGGTCTCGTTTTCTCCTTTCTTTGTCAATAACTCCTATGTATTTTATAAACCTTAACGTCCTATTTGATGGTGACGCTGGATTAAACTTAAGATGCTAACATTTTCATACTATATTATTTGTGAAAAGCACAGTGCTTCCTTCATTAACATCTATGTATGAAGAACATGCTTCCTTCTGACTCCTACTCTAGTTCTTTTAAGTCTTCTCTGTTTTGGCCATGCTAACTACTATTCAATCTGTCATGTTTGTGTCACCGAGATGTGTGCATATGTTGAGTTTATTTTAGGAGTTCTTCTTATCTACTACTTGATGGTAATTCTACAGTGGAGTTTCTGGATTACTAGTTTATACGCTGCTTGCCTTTCCAGGTGGTGAACAAATGGTTTGCTCTGCAAGCAATGTCTGATATTCCTGGTAATGTTGAGAATGTGCGGAAACTATTAAACCACCCAGCATTTGACCTGCGCAATCCCAACAAAGTGTACTCTCTCATTGGAGGTTTTTGTGGGTCTCCGGTGAACTTTCATGCAAAGGATGGATCAGGCTACAAGTTTTTGGGAGAAATTGTGCTGCAACTAGACAAGATAAATCCCCAGGTCATTTTACATTAGCCTTCTTTTAACTTACATATTTAATTCATTTGTGTGCATTGTTGCCACATGATCCTTTTGTTGTATATGACAATTTATTGGTTTGGAGAGGTGCAGGTTGCCTCAAGAATGGTGTCAGCCTTCTCAAGATGGAAGCGTCATGAGGAAGACAGACAAAAACTTGCGAAGGTAATAAACCTCTATCCTTTTTTCACATAAGCTCTCAATTTCTCTTATTATTGCATTGTCGCTGTTGGGTATATCAGCTTTGCTGAAAAAATCTGGTGTTTTTCAGGCTCAGTTGGAGAGGATCATGTCTAGTAATGGACTATCGGAGAATGTGTTTGAGATAGCCTCGAAAAGCTTAGCTGCTTGAGTGTCAATGACACGAAGAAAACTGTCAAGCTGTCTTTTAGACAGACATGGTGTATTTGTGGCGAAAGCAGTTGCTGCAACGATCTCTATCCTGTGCAAGCTTTGGGGCAACAGCGGGTGGCTCTCTTTTTGCATGAATTTCTGGGATGACCTCTATATCGATGTCCCTAGGATGTTAGTGCTTAATGCAATAATAAAAGTGAACTAATTTATCTTGGTACTTCAAAACAATTCAATACCGTTTTTTACTTTTTATTTATTGATAATTTTATAAGAATATATGGGTGAGCATGATTATTGTCTTTTTTCTTTTAAACTATTTTAGAAAAGAAAGTCTAAAATAACATTGCATTTGGTATTTTCCTGTTACCAATCTTCGACTGCATGCATTAACGCATTTTGCACCTTCCTCGTAACCAACGTTTGATTCTCGTTAAACAAAACTCTCATCTACCTCATCCTCTTTTTTCAAACCAAATTTGAGTATTTGGTATGTAGTATAAATGTAACACAAACATTTATTAAGATAGATGCTTAAGTTGTGTACGTACGTGTATTATTTAGCTATCTTTACGTTGTCTCATTCTTAAATCTGAAATGGACTTAACTGTGAGAAAGTCAACAAATTTTTTTTCAGCATACAAACATTTAGTTTTTAACATTTAAGTCTCCATCTTTTCTCGATAAATAAGACTTGTAATGGCTGAGGGCAAATTATGACATTGGTGGCTATTGATGACACATTTAGAGAAGTTGTTACTCTCCTTAAACAACATTTGACAAAACTAAACTATCTTGAAAACTGAAAATTGATAGCTAATAATTGAAATTTGTTAAACTAACTTATTATATTAGTATAATTATCAAGTAGTTGATAAAACAAAAATATCAAATAGTATGTTAATGTAAGGTTTTATATTTTGGGAGTATTTATAATTCTAGGTTTAATGATTTTTTAAGAAAAATTTACAGTCAATTTTAAAATGAAATAAAAAAGTATTGTATGTTCAAGTGGATATCATACTTTCATGCGGATAGATACTTCGTAAGAATATCAAAGTTACCCAAAAAGATACTTTTATTGTATTAATACAATAATTGTAATACAAAATTATCATAAAACTAATTATTATCTATTATCAATATCTAATATTTCCATCTTATAAATAAAGTGATTGTTAGCACCAAATATATATATATA
>Ga0123341_1005900_pt1 | contig 11003 bp, 15 predicted proteins | sample Turbeapinknodule_FD_89959 | JGI IMG/M metagenome (GOLD analysis project Ga0123341, IMG submission 89959) | Root nodule microbial communities of legume samples collected from Mexico - Turtle bean Mexico pink nodule | ecosystem: Host-associated > Plants > Roots > Nodule | place: Mexico: Nepantla...
AACATCAAATTGATGCATTGCCCAACCAAAGTGTGCTGCCAGGGAGAGAATAATCCTGACTGTATTCATTTTTGCCACTGGAGCAAAAGTCTCCTCATAATCGATCCCATAGGTTTGAGTGTATTGCTTTATACCGATCCAGTATGCCATTAGACTTATACTTAACTGTGTATATCCACCTACAACCCACTGCTTTCTTATCTTTTGGTCTCTCTACAATCTCCCAAGTCTCATTCCTTTCTTACGCGCTCATTTCTTCATTCATGGCTCGAATCCAGTTCTCATCTTCTAAGGTTTCTTGTACCGATGTAGGGATTCTGATAGAATCAATAGCTGAAAGAAAACTCTGGTGCTGCATAGAAAGTAATTTTGTAGACACAAATTGGGATATAGGATATTTGGCACAAGATCTTTTTTCTTTTCTCAAGGCAATAGGTAAATCATTTAGGTTAGGTTCAAAAGAAGTATTTCATGTGTCCTCAAGAGTCTCACAGGTATGAGTTCTTACCTCCGGTTCGGACAATTGAAGTTGTTGTTCGACCAGGACGAGTTCTTGTTGCCTTCGCTCATATTGTTTTCCAAAATATTTGTCTTCATTATTCTTCTCTCGTAATGATGTTGGTGCAGGGTCTTTGTCATCCTCCCTAAGAATGAAATCCGGCAACAAAGGGGAAAACGTGGTAGCTCAAGATTCTCAACTTCTTGAATACTCTCCCCCTGAAGCTGAGAACTAGGAAAGAAAGACTATGTTTCATGAAAGGTGACATCCTTGGAAACATAGACTTTACGACTTTGAGGGTGATAATATTTGTACCCTTTTTTTTGGGGGCATAACCAATGAAGACACATTTGATAGCGTAAGGATCTAACTTACCCCGATAAGGACTATGAACATGGACAAAAGCAGGACAACCAAATACATGATTTTGAATACTAGTCAACTTGGGAATAGAAGAATAGAATGTGGTCATAAGCTGAATAGGAGTAACACCCTCTAAAACACGAGAGGGTAATCTATTAATCAAATAAGTGGTAGTAAGGATTGCTTCCCCCAGTAAGATCTAGGAACGGATGTTTGGAAAAGTAAAGCTCGAGTAACCTCAAGGAAATAACGATTTTTCCTTTCAGCAACCCCATTTTGTTGAGGAGTGTCCACACAAGTTAATTCATGAACAACTCCATTTTCCTGAAGGAACTTGGAAAGGTTTTGGTTCACATATTCTCTTCCATTATCAGAATGCAATATCTTAATTGGACTTTCAAATTGTGTTTGAATCATTCAGTAAAACTTAACAAACAGGTGAAAAACTTCAGACTTATCTTTCATGGGGAATATCCAGGTAACCCGAGTACAATCATCAATAAATGAAACAAACCATTTAGCACCCGAGATATTAGGAATAGGTGAAGGTCCTCATACATTTGAATGAATAAGACCAAAAGGTTTAGAACTTTTATTACCATTGGGAGGAAAAGTTGTCCGATGGTGTTTAGCAAACTGGCAAACATCACAATGAAATGACTCAACAGACACTTTTGTAAATAAAATAGGAAATAAGGACTTTAGGGTACTAAATGGAGAATGACCAAGACGTTTGTGTTGAAGCCATATCTGAGAGGATGACCAAGATTCACGACCTTGCTGAAGATTAGAAGTGTGTGCCTGTAGTCTAACACACTTTTTATTTTCTTCATGTTGTAAATAATATAACCCGCCCTGCTCTTTAGCAATTCCAATAGTCTTCCCTGTGGCAAGATCCTGAAAAACACAATGGGAAGGGAAAAATACCACTGCACAATTTAAATCTTGAGTTACCTTTTGAATAGACAAGAGGTTATTGGATAGTTTGGGAACATGAAGCACACTTTTTAAAGGAAATGAAGGTTGAAGGTGAATGTTACCACGACCATTAACGGGGGTAGTGGAACCATTAGCAACAGTAATATATATATACTAGAAGCACTAAAGGATAAAAAACTAGAACTCTTACCACTCATAGTGAAGCTAGATGGCTTACTAAGGGAGACCATGAGAGCTCAAAACCAACTAAGTTTTTCAGATTGGCAAAATTTGATCCTGATTACAAAAAAAATCTGCCGGAAAAATTTTCCGGTGGTCGACGGTAGTTTCCGGCGAGCAGTGAGAGTTCCGACGAGCGGCGGCGGCGGCGGTTGATGGTGGTGGTCGGCGACGGTCAATGGCGGTGGCAGTAACGGTCAATGGTGCAAGGTGGTGGTGGTGGTCAATGGAGAAAAGATAAGGAAAATAAAAAGTTGCAACAATTAAGGCTGTTCAAAAAAAAAAATAATTGCAGCAATGAAGGCTGCCAAGGAAAATGGAAAAGGTGCAATGAAGACTGCTAAAAAAAAGATTGCAGAAGCAGAGTCTCCCAGATCAGGAGCTCTGATACCAAGTTATGAAGTGGACTTTAAGCCTAACTCAACCCCATAAAATCGGCTCATGAGATGAGGTTTACACCCACTTATATACAATGAAATGTCCTAATCTCTAGTCGATGTGGAATCTCCAACAATATGGTTATTTACATTAGGGAACGATGGTTAGCATTGTAATCAGTAAAGCAGAACACAGAATAAGAATAGAATTTCCCTTAAGGGATAAAAAGAAACAAATTCCAAAATATCCCTATTTTCATCCCTTCTCTCTAATCCTAATATAGTGATTTCATTCACCACACAAATTCCTTCAAAATTTGATTGGTCCTCCTTATGTGCTCACTTTTTCTGTTAGCCTTTCTTTCCTCACCCTCTGCCACACATGTATTCCGCATAATAGTTTTCCCATGTTCCTTTCTAACCACTTCACCATTTCCATGTGAATCCTTGTCCAACGACTCTTCTATCGTCGTCCTCACCCATAAAAGTCAACCCTGTGTTCAAGGTAGAATTAGGATAATCTCTACTAATAACAACGGTGTCCTCACAAGTAGCTTGAGTTGCATCTAAACCATCCAATAGTATGGAAACTTTGGCAAGTTGTTATGATAATTCAAAAATCAAGAATTCTGTTTGGTTGAACAGTAGGGGAGAACTCATTGGTGAGTAAAGGAAGTGGCCGATATAGCTCTTGATGTTCACCTTTGCATCTCTTTAATAAGAACGGAATATTGGATGAATTCTAGCTGAAGCAGGTAAGAGTAACTTTTATGCTACTAAACCAATTTTTTGGACAATGGGGAAAGGACCAAAATATCTTAAGTCCTAGTTTCTGATGCTTTTGAAGGGCCATTGAATGTTGTCTATATGGCTATAATTTGACCAAGACTTCACCTTCCTCAAACTCTACAGGAATACATTTATTATCAGCAAATTGCTGCATCTGATGTTGAGACTTAATTGAATGAGCTTTTAGCTGAGGGCTAAATCTCATTGTTGCAACAGCTCTTGTAGCGAGGGTGGATCAATGTCATCCAAATGGTACCTAACAATGGTTGGGATATCTCTACTATAAAAAGGTCGAAAGGGGAGTCATGCCAATGCTAGATTGGAAGGAACTATTGTACCAAAATTATGCCTATGGAAGTAGCTTACTCATTTCCCTTAGATTATCGGCTGTGAAACACCTCAAATACATCTCTAGACACCTATTAAGGGCCTTCAATTTTCTATCACTTTGAGGGTAGTATGTTGAGCTCATGGCAATGGTAGTGCCACTTCAATTTGAACAATTGTTGCAAAAAATTGCTAGTGAAGACTTCATCTCAATCAGATACAAATGATTTCAAAAGGCCAAGCAATTTCAAAATGTGCTTCATGAATACTCCATCAACTTGCTTTCTATTGTAATCAGTTTTGAGTGTGCCAAAGTGAGCATATTTGGATAATCGATCAATAACCACCAAAATAATTCTAAAGCCATGAGAGGGAGGTAAGCCAACGATAAATTCCATGGCCAAGTCTTCCTAAATTTGGGTAGGAATGGGAGAGGTTGCAATAGGCCAACTGATAGCATGTTAGTCATTTTAGCTTGTTGATATAGGAGACATTGTTGCATGTGATTCTTAATGTCCTCATACAAGCCTTGCCAGAAAAAACTAGGTAGAAATTCTAGTCACAGTATGTGCACTTACAACATGGCCTCAAGTGGGAAAGTTGTAGAACTCTTGGAGAACTTGCTAAATAAAAGGATGCTTGGGAGGAATTACCAACCCATATTTCCAATAAAGCAACTCATCTTGCGCAAAATATTTGTATGAAAAGGGTTACCTTGCTTGTATGCTTGAAGGATCTCATTGTGCTCAAAATCAAATGCAATAGAAGTGTTAAGCAAATGGATGATTTCCCGTGTAGGTTGAGAAATAGCCAAGAAAAAATGATCTAGAAAGTAGACTCTACATTATCTTTACCAGGTTTGTATTCATTACAGAAATTATAGCCAAGGAAATTATGAAGCCAAGCTTGTTGTTCTGGTATTTAGATGGTTTAATTCGAGAGGGATTTTCATAGAACTTGGATAAGATTACCAATAACCTAAGAAATAAAAATGTCTTTATTGATCTTAAAGAACTCCTTAAACCAAGATAGTCAAAATCGAGATCTTACTTAAGACAAGGGAAATATGGATCATAAATCAAGAGATCGTAACATGGATAGTAAGATCCTACAATGAAATTCATATATCCACACACAAAATGATTATATTTCACTCAAAATTCATAATTAAACTTCAATTCAACATGACAAACAAAAAAGAATAAAAATATATAAAACAATAATTCATTAGTTGTAAACACCACATCCTAATTACATAGGAATAACTCCTTCCTAGTTACAAAACAGTAAACCAATAGCTCCATCCTATTTCCAAATAGGAATTCTATACTAGTAACAAAATATCTATCTAAACAAATAATCATGTAAGTTAAATTCATCATCTCCATAAAGACCTTCTACTACATTTCGATCTCCTTCACCATTCAAATCAATCATAACTAAACCATGATGTTGTAAAATTTCATCCTCCTCAACTTGGACTAGAACCAAGTTTTCATCCAAATCCAATTAGTCTACATCAAAACCTAATGCTTCAATCTGCTCATGCTCATCTTCCATAACCACTCATCATCGAATGAACAATCATCAATATTAATTTGAACTAGTTTTCTTGTTTGCTTTTTCTTAACTAATTTTGGATTAGTCATAACATAAATAACATCATTCATTGTGCTTTGCTTTAGCCTGTTTCTTCTCTTTGTGTGGACCCAAAGAAATGCAAATACAAATACAATAAGTAGTGACTAGGAATTCTATTCTAGAGATATATTTTAATGTTAACTTACCATCTCTGAGGAACTCCAATTATTCTCACATGCGGAGGAGCTACATGGCAAGCTCAATACACGAATATCAATTTTTTTATGTTCTCGATGCTTATAGCCATAAGACTCTCACCATTTTGTTGGATCCTTTAAACTAATTGACCTAGTAGTCAAGGGACAACCAAAATATTTAGCTATTATTTGAAATCATCAATTTGAACATCAATAAGAGCTTTTTCATCCCTATCCTTCACCATCCTAGTTATACATTTCATTAGACCTCGTTTCACTTCCAAATATGCTTTAAATTTAGAATGATAATACATTTGAGGTGTTAAGGTAATAGCCTACAGCATACAAAATCCTATCAAGTTGTTTGTCCCACCTTTCATCAATGATGTTCCACAAAGGCAAATAACTAATCAAAATATATTACATTGACTTAGCTTTTTCTTTTCAGTTTCAAAATCACTAACTTAATAAACAAATTTGTAGACAGTTAGATTGGATACCTTTTTCGATAGCATTGGGAGAGCGGCAATTGTGACATATCTTAACCAAAAGAGAGCACGTTGAGACATTTTTTTCAATTAAAGAAGAGAACAACGATATTTGAGCGCGGTTTCGAAATGTTTCTAGGCAATGACAATTTTTCATCTAAGGAAGAGAGGCAACCGTGACGTTTCCGCAATTTCATGAGTTACGTAAATGGGCTCTAAAAGAAGAAATTTGGACTTAAGTTTGGGTTATAAAATCGGGTCATGGATCCCAACCCAATAAAATAACCTAGAAACTTACCCCAAGGTGTTGCAAGAGGTGTCATTGCAGGAGGCATCAGGGAGGAGTGTTGAGGTTGTGACAAGTGTTGTCGCAAGGTATCTCAAGCCTAGAAAGGTGTCATCGTCCCAGCGGGAAGAAGGGCAGTCGCAATAAACATTGCCACTGAAACATCGCCGTGAAGTACGTCAAGGCCACAAAAGACACTGCCATGAGGAACGTCGCTTCAAGGTGCATGGAGGCCACTAAAGGCGCCGTCGCGAGGAACGTCGAGGTTGCGAAGACACTATCAAGGGAGCTTCAAGCCCACAAGGGGCGTTGTTGAGAGGAACATCATACTTGTATTGTGAGAAAAGCCACCCCCACGTGAGTTGTGACTACTTACATCTTGGATGGGAAAAGTAAACAGAGATTTGAAATACACGAGTCTACACATGTACAATCATCAGTGAAATTAACAAACCATCAAAATGAATTAAATCAAATGGAAAATTACTATTTTTATTACTAATGGGATAAGATGCATAACGATGCTTTGACAATTGACAAATATCACAATTGAAAAACTCAACACACTCTTTGATAAACAAATGAGGGACAAGGAATGAAGAGTGAATGAGAGATATCCAAATCTTCTAAGATGAAGTCATATTTGGGAACTTGCCCATGATTTTCTTATTGCTTACTAGCTTATGACCTCCTTTGTTTTGTTTTGTCTAACAAATGAACTTAATTGAAGGTGACATTGAAGGAGCAACTTTGGTTTTTATTGTTACATACCAATAAACTAAACATATCAGTAAGCCATAATAGCTTCTGAACTTCTATAATACATAAAGACAATTAAAAAAGTGGTATTAAGTACAAACCTGCCCTGTGCAAATGATAACAGGATCTTTCATTAGCTCTAGAGATATTGGGCAGCGAAACTCATCAGGTATAACCAGTGATTGTGGACATAGTTTCACATTCACATATGACTCATCAGTTTGTCGAGATAAATCCTCACTTGCTGACACGATAATGTTTCCTGATTCCACCATTAAGAAATCTTGGATTTTTTTCAGCACAACCAACGACATATCCTGTATGCTTTTCTGAGAATGATCCCTCCTCTCTACAGCCATCTTTTCTAGAGCAAGTGACTCTTGCTTGACATCGTCCACATTGATAAATTGTAGTTTTTCACTGATTAAACTTAGTTCAGCAGTTTCGGCATTCACATCATAGCTCTGGTTGTAAACAGACAAAAGTTGTTCATAAAGCTGAAAACCCGGTGGATCAAACTGCTCTTTAGCTCTTCTAAACTGAGTGGTCACAAGTGCAACCTAAAGATGACAACAGGAGCAGAGAAATAAGAACTTACAATTAAAACAGAACGAAAAGTGGTAGCAACAGACAATCGAGAAAATGAACTCACTACAAATGAAGACCAAGACACCAAGGAAAATAACATTTTTCAGAGGATATTTGAAAGATCTATAATGAAACCTATTTGAGCTTATCTTATAATATAAAGACTTAAACAAATATTTAATTAAGTTTATAAAAGTGGCCTGTGACTTTTCTGTTAGCTCTTTTTAGCTTATTTCGATAACTTTTAGTGAAGCTTACACAAACAAGCTACAAGTTTCACATATTTTGTTTCTTCAATACGGAGAGAGAGCAATAATCGGCATTAATGAAATCGTTAAATAAAAAAAACACTTAAACAAGTCTGAGCAAATAATCACTTATTTCTTTAAAGCTCTCCCTTAGCTGACAAAACAAAAGTAAGCAAAAAAATAAGTTAAATCTGACACACTAAACTATTTACCCAAATGTGACCTTACACTCTTAGTAATTAGCAATGCTTCATGGCATAACCAAAAAGTAAAAAACAAACTTATTTCTCAAGATATTGAATGTACTCAATCACCTTTACAAAATTACGAAAATGCAATATTCTCCTTGGGTTAGAAGTATCAAGTTCTCCGGATAAAGAAAGTTTCACAAACATTATTCACCTGTTCCTTGATTTCTTCCGAAACATCAAGCTCGTCAAAGGAGATCTTGCTAATAGCATGTTCAAAACGAACAGCAACATCTTTGAATCTGTGCTTAACTTGCTCTCTGTCCAGTATCTGCAATTCCAAGCAACATCCACAGAACCAAACACCAAATGAAATTCAAATATTCGACAAATGACATTACAAAAACAAAACATAAAGAAGTACATGCAACAAACCCTATAATATTCTTTTGAACGCACAGTATTAACTAAATTTCAGTTTAATTACTCATTAGGCATCTCTACTCTAATACTCTTTTGAACACACATTCCTGATTAAATTTTAATTTAATTACTCCTGTGGTTTCGACACTTAAAATTATTTCCTTTTCTAATTTGCTTCAAGCGATACACATATACTTTTTAGTTCTTAATCATCTTTAGTTTCCTGCGCATATAATTTTAATATTTTTTAGTTTCTTCAATGAACACTAAAAAATTTCAAATATATATAAGTTATTGGAATTACAAAACTAAACAAGTAATTAAACCTAAATTTTTCTTTTGAATAAATACAAAATTACGAGTAAAACAGTGAATCTCATTGAAAACAGAGATATGGAGTAATTGGTTTTTGTAATTTTTAATAAATTTTAACATAAAAAAAAATGTGTATACCTATCATTCTTCAAACGAGCAATGCAATTTATTTACAGAGGTGAATTGGGGAACGCACCATGAAAACCTGGCTTGTGCGGGTGGCGAATTGGAGCAAATCCCTGGCCTTGAAGAGCGCGTCCTGGAGCGCGGGGAAGGGAACGGCGCCACTGAACACGACGTCGTCATGCAATTCGTGGAAGAGAGGAGCGAGGAAGCGTATGCGGCGAGCGAGGTCGCAGCATTGGGTCCTGAGGAGGGGCTTGAAGACGGAGAGGTAGGAAATTTGGGTGGCGACGCGGGTGAGGTTGCGGAGCGCCCCCGAAGGGTCGGTTTCCGCCATAGATAGAAGAAGCGGAGGCGTATGTGTGTGGGTCCCAGAATCACGTGGGGAAGGTTAAGTTAAGTGGAAGATTGAAGAAGGGTGGTGGGTTCTGAAATAGTGGTTAACTTATGGCGCCACAGAAGAAACCGTTGCTGAAAATGCTGAACATATATTATTTTTCAATTTATTAATTATACGTTTTAGTTACTTTATTATTGCCTCTCTTTTTGTTTGTATTATAAGATTTTAATTTGAAAATAATCGATTGTATTACCGGTTCTATAACCCAGGTTACGAGTTGATATAGTTTTTCTTTTAGATTCAATCCAAAATATTTTGTATTGTTTATTTTTCTATATGACTACTATTTTAGTTTTTATAAAAAATTTAATTAATTAATGTTTTCAGCTTTCAATAAAATAGTTAATCATTTTTCCTAATTTACTTTAAATAAATTACATTAATATCTATATTCACAGTATGCAAAAAAAGTAATGTGTTTGTTTAAAATTTGGAATTATTTTAATAAATGAGATAGTTATTGTGTTTCCTGTGATCTGTCACCATTTATACTTTCCTGAGAATCAATAATGTCTGCAAACTGAATGAAGGATATAAAATTTAACTAAATCTCAACCAAATAATTCACACACAACACATGAATAATACACAATGTCAGCATTTCAAGTCATGTTTACAAATGATATGTGATCAAATGTCGTGAAGAAGAATTTATGGCAGTCACATAAGATCATGATTTATTTTTCCATAAGCACAAATTTATTATTGATAAAACCAAAAAACTTGACTTGAAATACAAGTTTGAAGAGAATAGGCAAAAAAAAATTACAAATGATGAGGGAGTTTCTTCATGCACCTCTATGTTTTCTTCCTGCACCCCCATAATATTCCGTAAAGATAAAATTATTTTTATTATTTTCTAAAAATTCTAAAACACACTACCAATACTCTTTCTTCTTCTTCCTTGCAACCTACATTTCCTACATTCTTTTTTGTTATCTATGCACGGTGTCTTCGTCTTATAACACAAGAACCGTATGGTGCGTTTCACTTGGTGGTAGTTCGATGGTGTCTTCAGCCGCTTGGTGGTGGTTCGGTAGTGTCTCTTCATCTCTTCCCTATTATTTTTGTTTTCTGGAATCATGATTCCACAACATAGTCCCAGATTGAGTGATCCAAAAATTTCCTGGATGAGTGTATCTAGAAGTTATCCAGATTGAAATGCATTTCGAATCCACCAATCTGTAAGCCAAAAAATGCATTTCGGATCCACCATTCCGTAACTGAAAAATTGTTTATGGATACAACAATCCATAAGTCAACAAATTGCTTCCCGAACACCCCGTCATCTAAAAAACATAAAGCTTTACTTACGGAACGGTTAATCCGTAGATCATATTTTCACTTCCTTATTGATCCATCCGTAGCACAATCTCATATTCCAATTTCTGGGAACCTAAAAATACCATAACTACCCAACCTCTTACAAAAAAAACTCAATTCTTACATTTAAAAGCTATCCAACACTTCGGCAACGCAACTCATTTCTCCATCTTGCTTTGTGCAGCTAAAATGAGTCTCAACCAGCATCACTTATGAACGAAGAAGAAGAACGGTGACAAAATAACTCATCAACAATACCCATAAAACAAATCTAAATTGAAGGCAATTAGCATAACTGTTCCGGCCGGTTAACCTGGGTCGTCTTTATGCGTGGCTTGTCTTAACGAGTTAGGGCACCTTCGTTTTGCTTCGTCTGTCAGTACCTGAAAGAAAAGAAGAACAAAGGGGCGCCCTCACAGCCGTTTGCACTCCGACGATCAAGTCAGCTAGCGAGAAACACCAAAATACTAGAAACTGTATAATTCTCTCAATGACTGAAACTGTATGATTTAACTGTGTTGCCCTAATTGTCTTGCATTCTCAGCGGATGCGCCGTCAAGGACAATTAGGG
>Ga0123341_1005901_pt1 | contig 11002 bp, 8 predicted proteins | sample Turbeapinknodule_FD_89959 | JGI IMG/M metagenome (GOLD analysis project Ga0123341, IMG submission 89959) | Root nodule microbial communities of legume samples collected from Mexico - Turtle bean Mexico pink nodule | ecosystem: Host-associated > Plants > Roots > Nodule | place: Mexico: Nepantla...
CTAAATGCATGCTTATAGTTTTGATTGAGAAATCTAGGGAAGAGATTAACTCTAAACTTGAGTTTTGGTGATAAACATTGAAATCAAAGAATTTTTGCTTGAGTAGGAGTAAGACGGAATATAAGCGATACAATTTTAATTAGAAACAAGAGGATGTTTGGTAAGATGTCATACTACAGGTCTAAATTGAAGTTCATAGGTTTAAAATCACTGAAACTTTTGGAAAATTAATGAAGACATCACATAGGATACAAGTTGGGTTGTTGACACAGAAAAATATTGGGACTTATTTGCGACTACATAGTAGTTACCAAACTCAATGGTAACTTTTATTATACTATTAATGTGACCAGCTATACTCTATGGCAGTCAATGTTGAGCTTTATGCTTGCTTGCAGATTTCTTTTGAAGTTGGAATCCTCACAACTTTTGGTCATCTAGAGCCACGTTTTATGGGTTATAATGTACATTTAAATATTTATTGATTTATTTAAGTTGGATGTCACTTGTTTCTAATATTCTTACCCTACTCTTTTAATACAAGCTATCAATATAGTGTGTAAGGCAATTAGAATGATGATTGAATGATATTTCTACTTTCTTTTGATGGATAGTTTACTATTTCAATTCTTGGGACTCTTTCTTTTCTATTTATAAATTATAGTTTTCTGTTAGAATATTATGGTCATTCATTTTCTGAAGTCTTGTTATTCGAGTAATCTTATTGGTTACACGGTTGGTTTATAGTCTGTTCCTGTCCTGTGTGCTTTATGTCCTATTTTTTAATATAATTCATTTTCAGATTCTGTGTGCTTTATTTGTTTCCGGCATCAGATTACGGAAGTGGTGCTCCATCACCTAATCAAGTAATAGGATTAAGTGCTGGAAGCAAAATTAATTAGAGATGTGTGTTTTAATTTTAAACTTGATTAGCGATGTATATGAACTTTTGAACAATTATGTGTTGTAATTTTAAACTTGATTAGGGATGTTTGAACTTTTATTTTTTTAATTTTATATTACATATAATTTTTTAACATTATTATGTGTGCTTTAATTTTCAATGAAATGAATGGATGATTATAACTTTATACATTATTTTATTATGAAAAAAGTGGTGGTTAAATTTTATAATTGTATAAAATAAATTATAAAAAAGATTATAAAAAAGTGGTGGCTAAATTTTATTTATTCAGAATTAAAATTACGTCAGTTAAAAACGTCACTACTTACGTATATTATGGCGTCAGAATCTTCTTTAATGAATGTAAATTGCGACAGTTATAATTGACACTACTTACGTATATTATGGCGTCAGAATATTCTTCAATGAATGTAAACTGTGACAGTTATAACTGACATTACTTACATATAAAAACCGTCACTACTTACACTATGTTTAAAGTGGCGGGTGTTGCGGCGGGTAGCATAAAACCGTCACATTAAACTTTGTGGCGGCCAGTTCTATGGCGGTTTAGGAAACCGCCACAATATACGACAATAACCGTCACAATATACACTTTTTTTTGTAGTGAATAACCTCAATCAAACTTAAAGGGAACCAAATGGAAATTTTGTTGAAGGGATAGTCTGTTGTTCTCGTACATCAACCCCATTCTAGAAATTTGGTTTGGTCTGAGGTTGAGTGCAACATGATGAGGTTTGTATGATGTAGACGGGTGTTGGGACGAGGTGAGATCACTATAAAGTATGGCTCTCTATTGATATACATGTTTAGAGCATGAACTTTTAAGCCACTTTCTTTGTCAAAAGATATCTACATCCCTAGTACTCCGAGAATAACAAGTTTCATAAAGGAGCAATGCCTAAGAAGATAGTCTATCTTAGTTTTGGATATGGTTGATAAGGTGTTGGTTTTGGACTTCTCAAGTCATAGGTTAGTGCTTTTTAAAACCTCTTTGATTGTCATATGGAGTGAGTTTTATTGTAGAAGAACAAGTTGTTTGAATATATGGCTTGAAACTAGAGGGGGGTAAATTGTTTTTGCAAATAGTGGTATTAGTTTGAAAAGATCAATTAAATCAATCAATTGATTAACCTATTCATCTGGTTATAAAAAAATTAACAATTATGGTCAAAATTAAAACCTGTTTTTTTTAGAAATCAACTAATTATTTTATGTGCATAACACATAGAACAAAATATATCACAAATATCAGAGTAGGGAAGTGATGTGAGTTAATTTTAGGATTGCACATTTTTTGGGTTGCACTTTGTTTATGATTTTTTGATTTAACTATTATGGTGATAAGCTCAAAGAAGATTGTCACTGGACATGAACTTAACCAAGTGGTTAAATAAGTGTGAAGGTTCTATTCTAGAGAGCAAAAGAGAAAATACAATATATGGTGAAGATGATGATGAAGACTTGCGGAATTAAAGAACATAAAATGGAATGAAGCAAGATGAAAACCGAATTAAAGGAAAAGGAAAGGATAAGCAAAAGAGTGAAAGAGAAATAAATGAAAGGATGAAGAGAAAGGAAAACTTATGGAATAATGGAGCAAGGAATCACACCACTTGGAATGGTGGTTGGTTCCAAGATGAGTGGTGAGGAGCCGACACCGGAGGTGCACTACACTCAACAGAAGACCCAAGAAGAATTTAAGAGACAAAGCTCACTAATCACTCAAGTAGAGTTTCTCTTCTATTCAAAATTCAAGGTCTTAAATACATGAGGCAAGACACTTTATTTATAGGAGAGTGTCTTGGAGAGGAAGATAGAGGGGTAGGATTGTCATTTATGAGAAACCTTCTAGAAGGTAGGTAAAAGAAACCCTAAACCTAGGTGCACATATCATGAAAGGTGGGCTTGGCACAAGCCTACATTACTAAGCACACCCTACTCAAACTACTAAGAACACCCTACTCAAATTACTAAGCACACCCTATTCAAATTACCAAGGACACCCTACTCAAATTACTAAGCACATCCTACTCTAGCTTATTTTTCTATTTGGCACCCCCAAAGTGAGTCCAATGTATTTACAAACATTTGTCTTATAAGAAGACCAGAAGAAAGAACATCTGATGCTCTGGTCTATGCCCAGTTCTTCTTTTGATGAGGTCCTTCTGGGTTTGGTGGGGTCTTGTCTTGGATGCTGAGATGACTGACCTAATTGTGCAGTATCTGTTATGTCATTGGTCATCTGTATGTGTACTTAGGTTGCATCAGGAAGAGAGAATTCACTCAAAGGAATTATATTAATTCACTATTAACCAAGAACTACAGCCAGTCTTCAGCACACCACTGAGAATTCATTAATGCAATCAAACCAAATTCCAAAAATAGTCAAAAGTATTGATTTTGAACCCTTCAAAACACACAATACTCTCAACAAAAATACAATTTTCAGAAACACTATTTGAAACTCTTTACTACAGAAAACACTATAAAAGAATGAATTTAAAATACACCTCAATTTTACACAAATGAAGAGTAGAAGAAAAATTAACCCAAAATCTTACTTCACACTGTAGCAATGATCCAAGATTTCAATAATGATTCAAAATCTCTTTGATTTTCTCTCTTGAAAAACGTATTATGTAATCTCTCTAGTTGTTATTAAAATGATTAGAAAGTTGTCTTTATACAGGCTTAAAAGATGGTTAATTAGTAGAATCATTTAATGAAATATGTTGAAATCATTAAAAAAAAAACAGTTTGAGAATCATAACAATATTATGTTAAAATTACTTAATTGATTCTTAAAACAAACTTATTGTTTTCATTTTCTGTTGAAATCACAACATAAAAAAATCAATTCATTTATCGAAATAATTGATTGATATTATTTAACAGAAAAGACGAAAGAGAACACATCTTTTAAATTATTTTTAAATCTTTAAGTGTTTTTCAATCAGTTGATACGATAAATCAATCTGTTGAAAATTTGTTGTAGTCATCAGACTTAAACAAAAACTATTTCAACTGATTTAAAATACGAATCAACTAACTAAACTTAACACACATTTGTAAAACAAAACTTTTAAAAGAGATTTTAAATCATATGAACTTGGATCATATCTTGCACAAATAAATCTACCTAAATAGACAAACAATAGTAAATTATTCAACTTGAAAATAATCAAAATTACTTTGATCAACACAAGTTTAGGACTACTAAAGATTTGGTCAACACAATTTTAAGACCGCTAAAGATCTTTGTTGTAGAGAGTAGAAAGAGACAAAAGAGATACCTAGATTGTGTGTTCACTTTTGTTGAGAAAAAAAAGAAATAAATTAAAAATAAGAAAACACATTTTAAAGATGAAAATTTTAAAAATTAGATTTTTTTATCTTGATATTCGAAAACTTAGCCACCATCCTTCTCATTTCACCTTTTTTTGTCATATTTTTCTGTATCGACCCGTCCTCGGGCGTTGACCAAAGTCAACATGTGGTAGGACCCACCAGGGGCTCCAAGAGGGAAAGTCAATATGTCGACCGCTTTGGGTGTCGACCGCTTTGGGCGTCGCCAGGTATGGGCGTCGCCAGCTTTGGGTGTTGGCAGGTATAGGCGTCGCCCACTTTAAAGGCGTGACCCGTTGTCCTAAGAGCACGCTTTGGCCCAGATGGTGCCACCCCCCGATACCCACGGGTAGGGAAGACCGTGGAGGGGGCGACATAGTAAGAGGCCACGGTACGGGCGTGGAGGCCTCAGGCCTCGGTACCTCAGAACAGTAATAAGGAGAAGAGAAAGGTGACTTCAAGGCCATATTCCCAGTACCAGCAGGGAGTGACCTGACTCATGAAGTACCCATGCATGAGGTGTAGGGACGTGGCAATCCGTGCCACCTTTGGAGAATCGCTGGGACAGACACGACCCGGGAGAGGGCACGTCCCAGGGTAATCTACGTGCATGGTGCGAGAGGAAGGCTGAGATACACCCAGGGCGAGTGGCTAGAGGCTGGAGAGCATGAGTTGGCACCCAGGTAGTCATCCCCTGCGCTGGATACACTTCAAGGAGGGAAGACATACGCGCTAGGATTTCCCTAAGTTGGGTTACAGCATCGTAAGGCCTTCCACGTGGAGTTGCGCTTAAGTCATAAGTGACACGTGGCAGTAGCACTGAAACCCAAGGTATATAACTTTTCTGAAAGCTTAGTGAGGTACGTTTTTGAACATTTTTACACACGCTTGAATCATTTGCCAGCTTACACTTTGTACGCACGAGTGATTTGAGCACCAGAGAGAAGTTAGTTAGAAAACAGTTACGTACCTTCAGAACACCTGAGTCACAATGTTCCGATACGGAGGTGCACGGTGTTTACCGCCTTACTGACTTGAGCGTCGGAGTGCAAACGGCCGCGAGGGCGCACTTTGTTCTCTCTGTTTCAGGTACTCACGGCAGCGAAGGGTGGTGATCTGGAACAAAGACGAAGGAGTCCTTGATATGCGAGTTTAGCTACGCACAAAACACGATCTGGTCAACCGGCAGGAACATTTGGCACCCACCGTGGGGTGCGTTCTAAAACATTTGTCCCACCGTAGATCGTTGGAGGTTCAGTAGCGAGTTCTGCAGAGGTTTTTCGAGAATGTTGCAAGATTCACCGTTCATCTTGAAGTTTCACGCAGTTTCACTGATTGTTTCGTTTAGTTTTCAGCGTTCGTCTTTGAAGTTTCCTTCAGTTCCACCGTTTGTTCGTGGTTTCGCCGAGTTCTACTGATTAACTTCGGTCTTGCTCAGTTCTAACCATTCGTTTCCCAGTTTTCCAATGTTTCTACCGTTCGTTTCCCAGTTTTTATCGAAGGATTTTCCAAGAATCATAGTTACAGTTCGAAGTTCTCCAAGAAATCACGAAGAATGAGGACAACAAGGCAGAGTTCGACGCGTGCTGAGAGTGACGACATGACGATGCAACAAGTCATGGAGATGATGCAAAGCCTACAAGAGGCGATGGTGGCATCAAAGGCTGAGCAAGAGCGCATACAGGTGGATCTAGCCGTGTGGCAGGCGAGAAATGAAGAGTTATGTCGCGCGAATGAGGAGTTGCGCCGCGGGTTGCACAATCACCCAGGAAGTCGCGAAGCAGAAGACCGCGAGTTTTTCACGCCACCTGGGGAGTTTGCCATGGCGTTCTCGCAGTCGATCATGGAGGCGGTAATTCCTCACACATTTGTAGGTCCGAAGGTGACGTTCACGGGGATGGAAGACCCCGAGGCACACCTCACTGCGTTCCACACGCAGATGATGTTAGTAGGCAGCTCTGACGCCGTGAGATGCAAGCTCTTCATGAGCACGTTAACAGGGATGGCAATGGATTGGTTTATCAGCCTTCCAGATGGCCACATAACCTCCTTCGCACAGCTGTTCCGAGAGCAGTACATAGCGAACCGAGCCCCTCTACCGATGTCGTACGATCTGTTTGATGTGAAGCAGTATCAAGGAGAGACGCTGAAAGAGTATATCAACCGGTTCGGGGCACAGGTGGTGAATGTTGGCAACACAGAGGAACCGATGATTGTTTATGCGTTCAGAAAAGGGATGTGCCTTGGGCCATTCTGCGAATCAATCATTAGAAGCCGCCCCCGAACCTTTGCAGATATCAGGCGTTGCGCGGTGGAGCACATCGCAACCGAGGGCGAGGTGTGTGAGAAGCGTACGAGTGTTGCACCAGCACGCCCAAGAGCACAGTCAGGTGCCCAGCCCACCAGGGTGAACGAGGCCACGACTGGGAAGAGGGGTCAGGACAGGAAGCGCCCTTACGAGGCGAGGAAGCCCCAGGTGAGGGGGCACGCAGAGGGAAACAAGCCAGTGAGGCATAATTTCATGGTGGAACTGAAGGACTTAATCGTTGTGCCTAACATTGCAGACAGGCTTAGGGCCCCAGTGAAGACTGATAAAGTGTTGGGACCTCACAAGGACGCATGGTGTGAGTTCCACCAAGCCTTCGGTCATCACATCAACAACTGCTTGGCACTGGGCCATCAGTTGGATGAGCTGGTGAAAAGTGGGTTTCTGAAGGATTATCTGGCCGGGTCCTTTACGGCTGCGGCCCTAGCGGTACCTGAAGAGAATCAGGCTCATGAGATGCCCATCCACGGGGAGATCCACACCATCTCTGGTGGATTCTCGGGTGGGGGGTGCACAGCGTCACAGCGTAAGAGGTATGCACACTCTGTGATGTTAGTGGCTAAGCAAGTGGTGGTGGACGACCCGTTGGACGTTGACCTCGCCTTCACGAGGGCCGACCTTCACGATGTCGTCCCTCACGACAACGACCCCGTAGTGATTTCAGTTGTGACTGCGGGTAGGAAAGTGCACAAAGTGCTTGTGGACCAAGGGAGCTCCGCGGATGTGATGTTCCTATTCACATTCAATAAGCTGTAGTTGTCCCCTGATCTGCTGAGGTCGTATACAGGGTGCCTATATGGTTTCGCTTGGGATCAGGTCGAGGTGCGGGGGTACCTGGAGCTGAGAACGACGTTGACGGATGGCACCACATCTCGCACCGAGAGCATCAGGTACTTGGTGGTAAACGCCAATTCAGCCTACAACATCTTGTTGGGGAGGCCTGCGCTGAATAGGCTAAGGGTAGTGGCCTCCACGCGCAACATGAAGCTGAAGTTGTAGGATCTTAGTGGTCGGGTGATCGTGATCAAGTCAGATCAGGAGGAGGCCTGAAAATGCTATGAGAATAGCTTGAAAACAAAGAGGGGCGTCTTCACAGTGATGGAACGCCCGGGCCAAGAGGAGACGCCCATGGATGTAGAACCCTCGGAGGCGTCGCTCGAGGAATACGTACATGTGGGAAGAACGCCTAACGAGGCAGAACCCATGGAGGGCACGACCGCTGGGGCAAAGCCTGTGAAGGAGGCACCGGTAGATGGCGTGGCAGGAGGAGACGCCGGAGGTGGCGTGGCCCGTGCGGAGGACGCCCGGGAGAGACGACCGGAGTTGGTTGAGAACATTGTCGAGAGACAGATAGGTGGCAGAACCTTTCGCTTGGGGCGACTCCTAAGCTAAGAGGAGCAGGACCAGGTGGCGACTATCATCTCGCGCCACCTAGACGCCTTCGCATGGTTCGCCTCAGATATGCCTGGCATCGACCCGGATTTCATATGCCATCATCTCACCATGGACCCCAAGGTTCGTTCGATATGGCAAAGAAGAAGAAAGTTTAATGAGGAGAGGCGCCTCGTTGTGTAGGAGGAGACGAGGAAGTTGTTGAACGCCAGACACATCAGGGAGATCCAGTACCCTGAGTGGCTGGCCAATGTGGTCCTGGTGAAGAAGGCGAATGGGAAGAAGGCGTGCCCTAAGGACTCGTATCCTTTACCCAACATCGACGCATTGGTAGATAGTGCTTTGGGGTGCAAAATGCTGAGTTTCTTGGATGCTTTTTCAGAGTACAATCAGATCAAGATGCATCCGCGTGACGAGAGCAAAACGACATTCATGACCGAGACATGATGTTACTGCTATAAGGTGATGCCATTTGGGCTGAAAAACGCAGGGGCCACCTACCAAAGGCTGATGGATAAGGTCCTTGCGACCATGTTAGGTAGGAATGTGCAGGCCTATGTTGATGACATGGTGGTGACCTCACATGAGAGGGAGCGACACACGACTGATCTGGAAGAGTTGTTTGCCACCATAGCCAAGTACCGCCTCAAGCTGAACCCGGAGAAATGCGTTTTTAGGGTTGAGGCAGGTAAGTTCCTGGGATTCATGCTCACTGAGCGGGGAATAGAGGCGAACCCCGATAAGTGGCAGCAATCATCGCCATGAGGAGCCCAACCTTAGTAAAAGAAGTGCTGACGGGGCGCATGACGGCCTTATCAAGCTTCGTATCTGCTGGTGGAGATAAGGGCCACCCATATTTCCAGTGCATGAAGAGGAACAGTCGCTTCGTGTGGACAAAGGAGTGTGAGACAACTTTCCTCAAGCTGAAGGAATACCTGGCGACGCCTCCTGTGTTATGCAAGCCACGGGCAGGCGTGCCCCTCCATTTGTATTTCACAGTGATGGAGTGGGCCATCAGCTCTGTGTTGGTTCAAGAGAAGGATCAGGTGCAAAGGCCTATATACTTTGTGAGCAAGGCTTTGCAGGGCCCGGAGACGAGGTATCAATCTTTGGAGAAAGTGGCCCTGGCAGTGGTATTCTCTGCCAGGAGGCTCCGCCACTATTTCCATAGTTTCACGGTGGTGGTGATGACGGATCTCCCCATCCAGAAGGTGTTGCAGAAGCCAGATGTTGCTGGAAGGATGGTTCGCTGGGCGGTGGAGCCGTCAGAGTTTAGTATACGAGCCCAGGGGATCCATCAAAGGACAGATCTATGCAGACTTCGTCGCAGAGCTATCACCGGGAGGCGCCCTACTGGAAGTAGAGTTTGATTCCCAGTGGTTGCTATCAGTAGATGGATCCTCGAATCAGTAGGGAAGTGGCGCCAGGATAGTCTTGGAGGGGCCCAACGGGGTGTTGATTGAGCAAGCCCTGCGGTTCGCCTTCAAGGCAAGCAACAACCAGACAGAGTATGAAGCCCTGATCGTAGGAATGCTTTTAGCCAAAGAGATGGGCGCGCGAAGCCTCTTGGCGAAGAGTGACTCGCTGCTGGTCACGGGGCATGTGACCGGGGAATATCAAGCAAATGACCCGCAGATGGCTGCGTATTTGAGGTACGTCCAAGTGCTGAAGGGAGCGTTCGCGGCGTTTGAGTTGGTGCACGTCCCGAGAGAGCAAAATTCTCGTGCTGACCTGCTCGCCAAGCTGGCCAACTCAGGCAAGGGGGGAAGGTAGAGGACGGTCATCCAAGAGACCCTCAAGGCGCCGCGAAAGTTTGTGGCAGATAACAAAGTGGATGTTCTCCAGATCAGTGCATCCAAGGGAAAGTCGGAGAGTCATCGGTCTTTCACTCAGGAGACGGCGAGAGCCCCTAGCGTAAGTGTCTACCCGGCCTCGCCCACAGAAGGGGACCTCATGCAAGTGTGCGCCCTGGAAGAAGGAGACACCTGGATGACCCCCTACAGACGCTACCTTGCAGATGAGATCCTCCCGGTGGAGCCAAAAGAGGGCAAGAAGGTGAAAAGAAATTCCGCAAGGTATACCCTGGTGGACGGGACGTTATTCAGGCATGGGTTCACACACCCAATCTTGACGTGTGTAAGTGGAGATGAGTGCACAAGGATAATGGCTGAACTCCACGAAGGAATTTGTGGAAGCCACGTGGGGGGGAGATCGTTAGCATCCAAGGTGGTACGTGCAAGCTTCTATTGGTCAACCGTAAGGCAAGATTGCATAGGGTACGCCCAGCGGTGCAAGCGGTGCCAACAACACGCCGATTAGCACAAGGCGCCGCAAGAAGAACTGAGGTCAATTTACAGCCCATGGCCTTTCCACACTTGGGGAATTGACATTCTGAGGCCTTTCCCATTGGGGATAAGGCAGATGAAGTACTTGATAGTAGGCATCGAGTACTTCACAAAGTGGATAGAAGCAGAACCGGTGGCACAGATCACTACACATAAGGTACAACACTTTGTTTGGAAAAACATTGTGTGTCGCTTCGGTGTACTGAGGCGTCTGGTCTCGAATAATGGTACTCAGTTTGCAAGCCAACAACTGGGGAAGTTGTGTGCAGAGGTAGGCATCAAACAGGTGTTCGCATCAGTCAAACACCCCCAGACGAACGGACAGGTGGAGTCCGCGAATAGAATCTTGTTGAGAGGATTAAAGAGGAGGGTTGAGAAAGCCAAAGGAGTCTGGGCGGAGGAAGTGTTGAAATAAGTGGCGTTCAAGCTTTGAAGAATCCAAACCCTTTGAAGGATGATTAAGCCTTTGCTGTGCTTGGTGTTACTGTGCTGGTTTAGTATAGTTCTGGGGTAGTTTGATTATTGTAATCCACCCCTTGATCGTAAAGCATAAGCATCTCAATCTTTGTGAAAGTAAAATGTTTTCAAACTAAGTTAAAACAACCGATTGTTTTGTCGAAACAACCGATTGTTTGTACTTAGATGTTTTGAGAAAAAGATTGAAAA
>Ga0123341_1005903_pt1 | contig 11000 bp, 6 predicted proteins | sample Turbeapinknodule_FD_89959 | JGI IMG/M metagenome (GOLD analysis project Ga0123341, IMG submission 89959) | Root nodule microbial communities of legume samples collected from Mexico - Turtle bean Mexico pink nodule | ecosystem: Host-associated > Plants > Roots > Nodule | place: Mexico: Nepantla...
AGTAAAAGGTAGCTATGCGGTTTCTTTTTCAAGGATAGGTGAGAGAGATAACAAGACACATACTTTTTTTAGACAGGACAAATAGTATGTAGGTACTAACTCTAACCAAAATACAGCTGCATAAAAACTAAAATAGTTTTATTTATCAATCACATATCACACCCAATTCTAAATGTAATTTATTTGTAGGATTCAATAGACTCTGTTAAACTATACTCTTTTTATAAATTCACCCTAAGCTTTTAAAGTATTCTAATTAATCTTTAAACCTTATTCTACATGTAAATAGACATTATAAATTTTAATTTCATTCTAATTGATCCTTGTAAATAAACATCATTCTCATTATAAATAAACAACTTAATATCAATCTCCTTCTAATTTATCCATAAAACATCATTCTTTATAATTAGTTTGTTTCATTTTAGTTAGAGTTAAATATGTGTATCTTAAATCTCAATCATGTATTAATATATTTTTTTTTCTTTTGTTGTAATTCTTTTTGATAAAAAATAAATTTGAAAAAAAAAGAAATAATGGAAACAATTAAAAAGTGTCTACTTAAATTTTTACTTTTATTTTTAATGTTTCATAATAAATGATTGTGATTTAACGAAACAAATTGTTGAGATGTATTATTTATTAGTTGTATGATTTTAATTTAAAAGAAGAGACTATTTTAAAAAAATGCGAAAAATCTACGGATTAAGGGTAAATTTTGAATTGAGGTGTTTATCCATAAAATGGATAAAAAATTATAGATTAATTGAAATAAAATAAAATTTTAAGATATTTATTCATAGAAATAAAATTTAAAAAATAATTAAAACGAAACTAAAATTTAAAGTGTTTATTTCTAAACTTCAAGAGAAATACTTTTTCATTACGCATTAATCCATTCGATCACTTAATTACATCTTAAAAAGGCATTACAGATAAATACACGTAAGCAATCAAACATGAAAGGAGTTTCTTTTTCACATACTTTTGTTTTTGTCTTCTTGGTTGGTTGCGGGTTTTATTTATTTTTTACAATTTTTTTCATGTTTGTCTTTATACCTAAAAAAAAAACTCCTTTTTTATTCACTATTTTCATTCACAGCAACAATTTAATATTTTTTGTAATATTTGTTTTGCTAAAAAAAAAAAGGTATTGTAATTTAATACTTAATAAAAAAAGGAGTCCAAAGAAAAAAAAAATGAGGTATGACAGGTATTTTTATCTAGTCCTGATACAGTGGTGTGTGGGAAAAAAGATTGTATCAAAATTAAAGAAGATTTCCGGTTGATGAACGTGATCTTACAATAAGTATGTTTTATTTATCAGCCCAAGACAGCTTGTAGTAACATGACAGGAAAATAACATAAGCAAGTAATATAGAGTCTACAAACAGTAGCGCAACAACATGTTTGAAAAGCACCATAATCCTTTAGTCATTCATACATCTTCAGCTTATTCATTTGCTGCTTCCCTGAAAAAGCATTCAAAACACTATTTGATCAATGCCATAGAGAAGTCAATTAAGGAAATTCATGCATGCATGCATTCATTGTTGTAGGCTATGGTGTGAGTGTGACATGAGTACAATCATCACTTTCCAAACTGAGATACATGATTACATGAAGTGAACTTAAAATAGAGTTTGTTTATATTCACACATATATGATATATATACATATATAATACCTTCTTCCTAGTCTGGCTTGGAGTTTTCTTTGGACCTGGTTTGGAGGCTGGGGCTTTGGGAGTTCCTGAACTAGGTTTGGCAGCAGTCTCTTTCTTCACCTGCCCTGCGGAGTAAGGAGATTTCTCAACAGGTTTCTCAGCTTTGAGTGATGCCATTTTACTCTACTATTCTAAGCAAACGCTTCTCTTAGCCTCAGGTTTTAACGCTACAGCATACATCAATTTATAGCTGAGTTTAATCATAAGCCAATTATACCAAATTGCCAGAAACCATTATCTTGAGGGAATGGAATAAACTCAACTATGAGCTAATGGAGGGATAATGCTGCAGCATCTTATGCTTTCCCTTAGTTAGGCAGCAGATATTATTGGGTTCATATTCTACAATTTGGTTTCACATGTTGAGGCCTGCATGATTCATATGCTGTTTTATCAGAAGCCTTCTGGAAGACTGGTATTTCTTCGTTTGATAACAGCTATATACCTTTTCAATTTATAGGATATAGATAATGGGTTCTTATCCTTATATGTAAAAGGCAACAGCAAAAGTAGGTGCCTGACATATTCCAAGAATTAACAATTAATTGTTTGTGACTTTTTTCTGTTAATGAATGAGATTGATTTGGTATTAAATATAAAGAAGATCATATACTTGTTTTGTGTTTATGTTCTACATTTATGCACGAATTTGTTAGTGAGAAAACTTTTTCTTCTAAGTTATTACTGCATCAATTTCGGGAGCTGAGATTAGTATATAATTTGTGTTGAGAAGTTTTACATGATCTCTGCCTCTATTTTTAGTTGAAATCTGATCAAAGGAAGCCCAAAATTGGATGGACCTTTACTTGTCCAGGATAATATAAATGAAGACTTTGTCCGTGCATTTATCTTTTTGTATCACTGATTAAACTTTATATGATGAAGGGTTCCTCGATGTAGTAGTCTGAGAAATAACAGAACATATTGATTTAAAGGAACATTGCAAAAATAAATTCTTGATGAAAAATATTCTTAGTTAAAGAACAATTAACACTAAAACAGTTCATTAAACTAAGTTATTAATTTTTTTAAATCATCAATTGAGCAACTGAACTGTATCAAAACTGGATTTTTTACTGTACAAAATCTGGAAATATTATTATCTATATGTTTAACGTTTTATTTTCAATATGTATAATATCCCAGTGTTTAGTTCAACATTTATTACAATTTTTGTTCCATCAAAAACCAGTCCCACTGAATCGTGATAAGTAAGGAGTCTGCTACAAACACAATCATTGAATGAATCCATGTGAAGAACTAAAGTAAGCAAATTATATAAAGAATGAACAACAGTGTGCTGGTCTGATAGATAAACAAGGCCAGATACATATTTCTTAATAATACGTTACAAGTAGCCACACAAGTGTGTTAATGAAGATCTAAAATCACCTTTAGATGCCAGCAATAAACCATTGTCCTCTTGATAACTAATACACTAGATGGAGTCTACTGGTACGGCTGCTTGTTCTCCATAAAAAATTGGACTATATTCAACAAATTTTGATCGCTTCATTTATGTTAATTAATCACCAGGGCTTAAGATATTCACCTTACAACTTGAATCGAATTACCACACTAACTGAGGTGGTGATTCGAACAACCAAACTTGAAATAAATAACATGGTCTCTAATTTGTTAAGTCTTTAGTCAGTGAGGTTGCCCCATCCTCAAGGCTAGATATGCCACAATTCTGTATCCAATTAACATTACAGTCAATGCAGCCACTTCACCCCACATGTTATCATCAAGCTCCAGACACTTTATGGCAGGGAAATCTCTCACTCTACAATGTAACCCTGGTCCACACTCATATACCTTATTTATTGGATACTGGACTGCTACCAGAAGCTTATAGCAGTAGTGACTGAAAGAAATGTACTTCAACCATGCTATAAAAGCAGGCATTTGCTGAATATAGTAACCACCGGCCAAGAGAAACACCAGCATGGTCACTGAAGCTAGAGTTGTGGCCTGCTTCACATCCATGAGGATGGCACCAAGTGCTAGGCCTATGCCTTGAGAAACTAGCACATTAAAAAGCATGATCAAGATGGTTAACACAAATGTGACCAATGAAGGCTTGAGACCACCCATCCAGTAGGAAATAGTTACAAATATGGTAGGAAGCACTAGCTCCATTGGTAAGTCCCCCACCATCCTGGCAACATAGTACGAGGAGAGTTGGTACATCCCTGAAGATCTTTCCTTTATTAGCATTGGCCTCTCCAGAGGAAAGGCAAAGATGGCATTGAAGAGAGGGAAAAATCCCCAGAAGATGGAGAAGAAGAAAAGGAGTCCCACCTGTTACAAGGGTTATACTGTTATAAGTAGTACTACTAAATAAAGTTACCACTTTCTATTGAGTAGTGCAAAAATGTCAGCATCTTCGAATTTTCATCCGAAAAAACAGCATATAGGTTCATAAATACCTGATCTTGTACATGGGCAGGATCAGAGTGCCACCACAGAAGTCCTGAGAGAACGGATACAGACAGTACTTGGAAAATCCTTAAACCAGAAAAAGATTCATGCCTCCTCTCTTGTAAACCCCTCTTAAGAAGCACCCTGAATTGGCCCCACCAGCTGGTAGTCCATTGGTTATCAGAGCCTACAAGGCATAAACAATGACCATTTAGCCATGGTGTTATGTAAAACTAACTGTTGTCAACATCAAGAGAGCAAGAAAATTTCACTTACGTCTAGGTGTTCCTGATGTAAAAGCCAGAGGGTTAGTGTTATTTTGTTGAATGTCTTCTTTAAGAGCAGGATATAAGTTTTTCTTGAAGGATGAAATTAGGGACTGTTTGACTGAAGCTTGATCCTCATTGTGGTCTATCTGATCATCATGTTTGACATCAGCAACTATGCCTGCCAAACCACAGAATCTAAAGTATTAGAACTCGTCACCATGCCTTTCAACAAATTCGATTCAAATCAAATAAATATTTTTACTTATGTGACCAAATATTACAAGACATCCAACGACCACTCATCAACCATGTTTGAAGATGCTTCCATCATCACTATTTTCCGTGCTTCAAATATCTTGTGCAATTATAGGGAATTCAGTTTAATTTCTCATCCAACTTTAGAATTAAAGTACAACGGCTTCTAATCGTCATAACATGATCAACACTGGCTTAAGACTCAATTGTTGTTAGGTTGTTGATTAAAAATTGTGGCTAAAATTGGGCTGCCAGAAAAATCTTTTACCTTGAAGAAAAAGTACCACAGCAGCAAGGGTGAGAGTAAAAGTAACGACTCTATATTCAAAAAAGAAAAAGAAAGAGAATTACAAGCACTTGTGAACGGAGAAAAAAACAATTTTTTTATAAGCAATATGGAAATATATCCAAAATGATTTGAAGGTAAATGAAAGGCAATAAACACAAAGCAGCTCTAAACATCTTTCACAAAACTTGATCCGGCCACCATGAGAATCGGATCATTCCAATCACCTTTAACATGTATTAGATAAAGTTTGTTCAGTATTGCATAAAGTTTGTTCAGTATTGATCTAAGGCATCACAAAAGATGGATGAATGACTTATCAATTTACTGCTTCTTATTATGACCCATTGTTACCAGGTGTCGCCGCCTTGACAACACATCAAGGTTCATGAGTTCAGATAAAATCTTCAATCTTTACACCTCCATTATTTAAAATCTGAAAATGAACCCTCACCTACCCAATTAACGACAAGTGTAAAATCTCAAAGAGTCAATGTTGTTTCGTGAAGTTGACATCCACAAACTCCCAAAATTTCCTTTCGCATCACAAAAATAAAAAACAGCAACGTTTCAGTTTTCAAAGTCATAAAGACATGTTGAGTAGTGCCCCATTGACAAACTTTCAAAGCAAATTCCCCTCACCATACCACATATTAAAAAATTTGTGGTCAGCATTAATTTAACCACACACTTCTCGCTATACTTTATATTAAATCTAATCTAATCTAATCAATCATCATGTTTAGTTTAACCCTACCTCACTGGAGCAGTAAAATTTTAAACATGTATAACATCATATATTTTAAAATCATGTTCAACCATGAACTTTTTTCACTCAATAGCTTTTTATGAAACTAAAATAAATGAACCCTTAATTTGACCACACTACTTAGTACTTACCATTAGCAAGGTCAAGGAGGAAATCTGCCGGGTTCATGAAATTGAAAGCCGGGACATACCCAATGGATCCGAGATAGTCCATGACCCGACCAGCATGCCCGCTATAAATCGGGTACCCGTCAGACAAGACCACCACCTTATCAAACATCCTGTACAACCGGCTGGAAGGCTGGTGGATGGTGGTGACGACGGTCCGACCCGCCCGGGCGAGCTCTCGGAGCACCGACACAATAAGTTGGGCCGTGGTGGAGTCCAAACCCGAAGTTGGCTCATCGACGAACAACAAACTCGGGTTGACCAACATCTCCTGCCCGATACTGACCCGTTTCCGTTCCCCACCTGAAATGCCCCGGAACAGAGCCATGCATCCTCCAACAGGGCTATTACGACACCGTGTGAGGCCAAGCTCCGAGATCACCATCTCCGCGTGCTCCTTCTTCTCTTCTCTGCTCAAACTCTTTGGCAGCCTCAACAGAGCTGCGTAAGTGAGAGTCTCCAACACTGTGAGGTGAGGGTAGAGAACGTCGTCTTGGGGAACGAACCCAACCTTTCGTTTCACGAAGGAGCTGTCGCTGTGGCCGTTGTACGTTATGGTGCCGGACACTTTTCCGGCCAGCCTTCCCGCCAGGGCGGTTAAGAGGGTCGTCTTGCCGCTCCCGGAGGGACCCAGCATTGCCGTTAACTCGCCGGGATTCGCTACTCCGGTCACGCCGCTCAGCACCTTCCTTCTTAGCTTGGACTCATTACGTAAAACGCAACCCTTCTTCTTCTGGCTTTCGAAGGTTATAGTGTAAGACACGTCTTCGAACTACACCACACAAGATAGACAAATTTATACCGTGATTAGAGAAACATTCTTGTTACAACTATCTCTTGTATCATATGTAGAATGCCTTTTTTAGATCAAGATCAAGCTGATCTTTCTGCATATAAATTATGTATATTGTTTCTATGACAAATATTTGAAGCTAAGAAATAAAATAAAACAAAGGTAACAAATATATATATTATGAGGAGAGAGAAGATTGATGAGTACTTTGAGGGTAATGGGGCGCAAGGATTGATGAAGAACGGATAATCTTGGTGGTGGTGGTGGAGTTGGCTGAGTGTGATGCTGCGTGGGAATGTCATTATCATCGAGTTCCAGACTTGGTTTGATTTTGTTAGTGGTAGAACCTTCTGGTTCATGATGGACGGAGCTGGTCTCTGATCGGGTTGATATGGGTGGAATGTTTGGTGCAATAGTGGTTTCTTGCTCTGGGGGCATCATCTCAGAAGTTGGAGATCCACTGAGATATGAAAGTAGTGATGAGAAAGAAGAGATGTTAAGATGGTAGTAGTATAATAATTAATTAACTGAAATGGATTGGAAGGAAGAGCAGAAAGGAGAAAGAAGAGGAAGGTAGAATCACATGAGAGAACAGGTGTATGTATAAAGTGGGGAAGCTAGGCACGAGAAGCACACAAGGATGTGATTGAACGATAGCACAATATATAGTCTTAGGAAGAGAGAGCACCATCTGCAGCTACTGTGTTGGTGTTGCTGTCACTACTGTTGTTTGCTGTTCAAGGATGTTTTTGTTTTGTAATTTGTTGGGTATGCTCAAATAAGATAATAATAAGAATAATAATACTAAAAAGGAATGGGTTTTGGTATCTGCTATTTTTCCTTTTGTTTTTGGGTTTTACCTTTAGAAGGGGAAAAGTATTGTTGATGGATGGATGGATATAATGGCATTGCATTCAACCCGGCCACGTGTGTGGAGGGCATTTATTTGATTCCTTATCTTTTCTGTGAAAAAAGTAATGCAGATTTTTAAAGTTGATAGTAAAAGTTTTGTAATAATACTAATAATGAAAACAGCTTCGGGGCCCAATATCTGATTTCATAATATCCACTTCCTCAAAGTATGAAAATGCCTAATGCCTTTTCTGCAGCTTCCACTCTATCATTACTTTTTTTTTTACTATGGTAATTAACAAAATCAGTTTAAATTTATAGTATAGCTTCTAAGAATATATATATATATATATATATATATATATATATATATATATATATCATCATCATCATCAATCAAGCATATTCTGCTATAGCGTGGGGGATTTCTGTTTGCTTTTGTTTTATCCTCTCATATAGTCAATATAGAAATTGATACATTTGTGTTAGAAAGAAAATGAAAAATTTAATGGACTTGGTGATATGAGTGCTAAACTATCTTATATTATTAGATGTAATTAAGGGATGACCTTTTTCATTATGTAATCAAAATCAGTGAGCATGTACTTTATTTTAGATACAGCTACCCGAAAATATCTTATAAAGTAAAAGGTGAAAACTCTTTTTACATATATGAAATTGCTCTATAATAAAGCTGGCGAACAAAAATTACATATGATAGATCAATTATCCGTAAAATTGTAAAATACAACTTCAGATAAACAAAACAAAACAATCTAAATTTCATTAAAAACAGAGTAATATGAAATCTTTTAAAATGAGAAAAACGTGTTGTAAGTAGTGCATAATATATAATAAATACAAAATTAATTTCTTAAGGATGAAGATAATTATGAATTTTGGCATAAAATGATAAAAATCTTATATCAATTAGAAATTAAGACATTTCCTAATATATAAATAAGTGTAAAATTCACTTTATAAGCCGGTTTTATAAGATTGAGTTAGACTTAAAATTCATCTCTTAATATGGTGTCAGAGCTATTTTAGAGTATATATCTTAATGATATTTTTTTTTTGAGTTTATTAAGTCATTCATATGCTATCAGACTGTTATTGGACTACCCATAAATATATAATTTCACCGCTATCGGATTACTTATAAATATATAGTCTTATACACGTGTTGACAATCTTGATATGAAAGAGTGTTAAAGATTTCGTATTAACTAGAGATTAAGATATTTTATAATATAAAAGTGTATACAAATCTTATTTTATAACTAATTTTATAAGATTGAATTAAATTTAAAATTTATTTTTTAATAGAAATTATTGTATGTTATTGAAAGTAAGTTCAATTTTCAATCTTTTCTTTATCATTTCCAGCTAAACATTAACAGATTTATCTTGAAAAAATCTTATCTCTTCTACTTTCAGGCTCTACTTTTCTTTTGCCTTTTGACCGTAAACAACATGCATGCTACCACCAATAAAATATCTTGAATTATATGTACTGGTCTTAGAAAAAATAAAGACTGCAATGCATAGTCCTAGACCCTTGTTTTACTGTAGAAGAAATGGGGTAGGACACCAAACAAACCTGTACTGAAAGCACATGAAAGTTCTTTTTATATATGTAGGTAGGATAACCACCAAAAAACACTTGTAGCCCTTTGCCTTAGACTCTCTTTATAGGGTATCTGTTTTCCGAGGGTGTGTTTGAAAGAAAGAAAGTATAATAAAAAAGCATTGTTCGCCCAAAGACTTTCTAGGTGTCAACTACCGATTCATCAATAGAAGTTGTGGCGGAGATTAGTGTCGTCTTTCCCATAAAAGGCATGGATTACAGTATGGAGTCATTATCATTGAAAGGGAGCTTCTTTTAAACCTTTTACTTTCAATTAATAAGTTGGGGGTAGGTGAGTTTTTTTTTCTTTGTTACTGTGATCATCTAAGCCAAGCCATGTTTAGAAGAAGAACCTTGAGGATAGCTCAGAATATTTTTATTCAATTTGCAGATAGTTTAGAACTTTCATATTATCTCTGAAGTTAGAAAGGTTCAAGACATTAATAGAATTTGTGGTATTATCATCCTAGGAAAAACAAAAAGATGAAGTTAATTATTCTGCAAAATATGAGATTAATTAGGGTTAGGGCTACAAATTGTTGTTAAATTGGAGGTGGAAAGGTTATAGGAAGGACGAATAATATATTCAAAACACATGAATATATTCCCACTATTCGCTATATATGTTCCACCTCACAGTTGGTGGCTGATCAGAGGAAGCTAGCTTAAGAAGATTTGAAATGAGGTATAATATTCTAAAACTCTTTCGACCAAATATTCAGATTATATCTTGACGTTACGTGTCCAAATTTTGGTGTTGAAGAGGATTAAAACCCTGCCTACAAGTAAGAGACAGTGACAGAAGAAGACACTCAAATTTTAAATAAACAGTTAACAGATGCATGTTTTTCCAAATTGAGAATTTGAGATCATGATTTATCACAATGCAGTTGCTTTTTTCCTTGAAGGATTTCACTGATGCAAACTAATATTCATCATTTTACTATATTTTATACTTAAAGTTGCATTCCTTTTCAATTACAATATCGTTCTTTTTTCTTTTTTTTTCAATTTGAGTTTCCAACCTAAAATGTAATCAGTGGTGGAAATTAAACAGAGAAATTAAGATAGCATATCTTCCATCACTGTAAGTATTCACATAACTAAAATGACATCATATGTAGCATGTTAAATTATTATTAAAGAAAAAGAATAATGGAGAGTATTAAGCTAAACTTATGCCACAAAAGTTTACAAACCTAAGGTAACTCAAATATATTTTTAAAGAAAACTTTCCTAACTTAATCAAGGATATTTTAAAAAAAATCATGTTTTGTGGGTAATATTAAAATTAGTTAATCTATCGGCAGATTTATTTTTCTTTATACATATATGTGTATGTATGTATGAAAAAGTTTTAAAATACATTAATTTATATTTCTTGATGCAAAATGTTCTTTTTTTTTTTTTTTAATATTACAAAACAAAAAATATAATTTATGAAAGCCTTAACCAACATATGGATTCACATTCGATCCATAAAAGAATTTCATCCCTTTGGATTTGTTTGCTCAATTTTTATCATATTAAAAGCCTGTATAATACCATTATTAACTATAAAATCACTAATGTATTCTCTACTATATATTTTTTAAGAATATGATGAATGAACACGATAACCTTTACGAAAATCATGAAATAGAAACCAATTTTTAGAAACCAAAATAATTAGTTGCAATAGTAACTAAATTAGAGTTCATTCTAGAAACTAAAAAAAAATGATTTCTAAATTAGTTTCTATTATTGTTAAATAGTTTCTAAATTGGTATCTAATTAGCAACTAAGGTTTTTGCTACCAAATTTAGAAACTAAATAATTGGTAGTTAAAA
>Ga0123341_1005904_pt1 | contig 10999 bp, 6 predicted proteins | sample Turbeapinknodule_FD_89959 | JGI IMG/M metagenome (GOLD analysis project Ga0123341, IMG submission 89959) | Root nodule microbial communities of legume samples collected from Mexico - Turtle bean Mexico pink nodule | ecosystem: Host-associated > Plants > Roots > Nodule | place: Mexico: Nepantla...
AAATTAATTTATTAATTTAATTAAATATTAACATCTAAAGTAGTTAATAATTAAAATTTCAATAATTAATATTAGATTAATTTTAAAAAAAATATTTTTTTAGAAAAATACTTTATGAATTATAAAGTTAGAAAGATTTACGAATTATAAATTCAGAAAAAAAAAACTCTACACATTTTGCGAAAGATAGTTTTGGAAATAAAATTTTTATGAAGGTGTAAGAAGAAATTATGGAGGTGTATAAGAAATTGGCCACTAAGAGGCTACTAATATGGTCCAACATCGCATGATCATCAGCTTTATTCTGTTAAGCCCATTGAAGGAATTACCATTATTCTTTTCTCGCCTTTGCCTACTGCCGTAGAGATTTTGTTTACAACAAAATACGAAGTGTATTGAAGGAAATTGATATAATATTTAACTAAAATTTACGCGACCTTACTTAAATAATGCAAGTTCCCATTTAAATTCAATGACATCGATAAAAATTTTACCCAATCATAAAATTTATGATTGTTGATTATATTTTTTTCAAAACTATGAAATAATAATTAAAATCTATTAACATTGACTACAGATATTTTATAAAAAAAAATCATAATTAATGTTAGAGTTATCAATTTCATCTATAAGCTAATCATAATTTACTCATAAATAAGTTATTTTTTATTTATTTTTAATTAACCTTTAAAAAAGTATTAACTCTGAAAATTCTCACATAAAGAGTGTTGGAGTTAGAGTAGAGTGAAATATTAAAAATAAGATTTCAATCAACTCCTTAAATACTTTTAAAAATGGTATGAATTATTAAAATATTTTAAATTATAAATTTATTCCTAAATATTTCATATTTATTGTAAATTGATTCTTAATTAGTATTTATTTTGTATAAGTTGGTTGCAAGGTTGAGTCTAACTCAATCTGTAAAGGTTTTGTTCAACTTAGTCTGATTTATGTTTGATTTCACTCAATTCGACCTTGTATGACTTAGTCCAAATCTGATTAAACTCTTTTTTAACTTAAAATCAATCGGACACTAGACTCGACTTGACTCGCTAAACTAGACCTTGTTTAACCCATTTTTACTTGGGATAGACCTAGCCTAATTTAACTTGATTTAGACACATTCTAACATATAGCCTAATTTAGCAAGACCTAACCCAATTTGACTTGTGATTGACTTGAGGATACCTTACATGACTTTAACCCGACATGATATTTTTTTGGGCCAAACCTTACTCGACATCGACCCGATTTGATTTGACCTGAATTTGAGCCAACTTGGCCTAAACTTGGTCAAACCTGACATAGGTCTGACCCAATCCAACTTGGGCCAACACCACTTGACTTGGGTCTAACTTAAAATTTCTCGATGTTCATTCAACCAAGGTTAGACACGTCTTAGTCTAATATGGTCCAATTTTGACCTAACCCAGCCTGTGCCTCACTTGACTCGGCCTTACTCGATTCAACATGACGTGGATCCAACCCAACTCAACTTAACTTGGCCTAGCAAAACCAACTTAATATGATCTCAGCTCGACCTAACTTGACCCATGTCTGATCCAACCCTACATGTATTGACATAGGCTCAACTTAGCTTAACTTGCCCTGACATGACTCACCTGACCTGAATTGAGTCTGTCTTAGCCCAACCTGATTTGGCTCAAATTGGACTTGACTTAACCCAACTTGACATGACTTTGATTTGACCTGTCTTAATCTAACATAAACCTAGACTAATTTAACTCGGCCTAACTCAAACCTGATTTGACTTTGCCTAATTTATACTCGACTCTACGAACTTGTTATTTAGAAGAAAAACACTATCAAATCTAAAAATATATATTGACTTGTGAAAATAAGAATAATGTGTAGTAGCAATTTCACATACATATCATTTCAAATTAATAGAAAACCAAGTATCACTATTTATAGAATCGACTTTTTACATAAAATATTTTTGACTTTTTATGTCACTTAACATTTCAGAATGAATGCAAATGATGTAAATTTATATATTTTTCCTATATTTTTTAAAATGTATTGTGTAAATTACCCATAATTTAATCTTTAAATTGTGAAGAAACTAATGAGTTAATAATTAAGTTATTTTTAGGAACTAAAATCATTAATTGGTCTTATAATTTTTACTATTCCTATATTTTAAAATTTTAATTTTAAGCAACCAATAATTAATTTCAATTGTAAATTAATTTCAATTTAGGATGTAAACATCTAAATAACAATCATTTAATATCAAGGATGAAGAAGAATAATTAACAATTCAATAAAATGTAGTAGTTGAAATCCCAAAAATAAATATCAGTTTCAAAAACAAGATGAACATTTAGATCATTAACGCTAAACCACAATCCAATTCGAAAGAAATCTCCCTTACAAAAAAGCCCACTACAAACAACCACAACCAAAAGACTGTTTCTTCCTGCACCTCTATATAGCCACCTCCATACACAACATGAAAATACATTTTTGTTCTTCTTGTGTCATACATTTTTGTCCTTCTTGTGTCACCCCATAGAGTAGTTTTCGGATTATGTAATTCGGAAACTCATTTGAAAAAAGACTTCTGAATTACATAATCTAGAAGGTAAATAAGACTTCCAGATTATGTAATCTGAAGAATAATCATGCATCTGACAAATGACTTCCGGATTATATAATCCAGTAGCTAATTACACATTTGAAAAATGACTTTTGAATTACATAATCTCAAATATTATAAAAGGGCATTTTTAGAAATTTAAAAACTTATCTTATCGAGATGAGAGAAGAAGGTATGTAGCTGGAGGTCCAAACAAAGATGCAAGAAAAATACCCTTTGAATCACCAACGCTAACAGTGCAGCCACCAAAGAGGAGAAACACAATGCTGATTTCGCGAAGAAGAAATGAGAAAGAAAAAGATTGTGCATAAAGGGTTATAAAGAAATTTAAGTGGGACTTTCCAGAGTCTAAGGTAAATTTCAAAATTTAGGTGGGACTGAGACGTTAAATCAGGGATGTAAGTAAGTGACCCTTTTTCTACTATATGATGATAGCCATGAAAATTTCTTCCACACTATAAACCTTGGACATTAGTTATAGCTTTGCGTCGAGAGCATGGCCCTCAGCTTCACCTTTGCAACCATCATTTTCCTCACTCTTCACACTGCTCACTCATCTAACCCACCATTCGCTTGTGATTGGTCAAACCCTTCCTCCAAATCCTACCCATTCTGCAACCCCAAACTCCCCATCCCCCAACGAACCAAAGACCTTCTCTCCAGACTCACACTCCAAGAGAAACTCTCCCAACTCGTCAACACCGCGCCTTCCATCCCCCGCCTCGGCATCCCCGCCTACCAGTGGTGGAGCGAGGCCCTTCACGGCGTAGGAAGCGTTGGCCCCGGCATCCGCTTCAACGCCTCCATCTCCTCCGCCACCAGCTTCCCTCAGGTCATCCTCAGCGCAGCCACCTTCGACTCCCTCCTCTGGTACCGCATCGGACGCGCCATTGGGATCGAAGCCCGCGCAATCTATAATGCAGGCCAGGCCCAGGGGCTCACCTTCTGGGCTCCCAATATTAACATCTTCAGGGACCCGCGATGGGGCCGAGGACAAGAGACACCCGGCGAAGACCCTCTCCTCACTTCTGGCTACGCAGTTTCCTACGTCAGAGGCCTCCAAGGAGACTCCTTTCATGGAGGCAAGTTGAGGGGCCACCTTCAAGCCTCCGCCTGTTGCAAACACTTCACGGCTTACGATCTTGACAATTGGAAGGGCGTGGATCGCTTTCTCTTCGACGCTCGCGTAATTAACCACTTCACTCTGCACACTTCTTAATTACCTTTTTCCTCTTTTTGCTTAACTCTTGGATTAGATACACAGACATTATTATGATCTGTTTCAGGTGAGTTTGCAAGATTTAGCGGACACATACCAGCCTCCATTTCAGAGTTGCGTACAGCAAGGAGGGGCCAGTGGGATCATGTGTGCTTACAACCGCGTGAACGGGGTTCCGAGCTGCGCGGATTTCAACCTGTTAACCAAAACAGCCAGAAAAGAATGGCATTTCCGTGGCTATATTACGTCGGATTGTGGGGCAGTGGGGATCATTCATGACCAGCAAGGATTTGCAAAATCATCGGAGGATGCTGTAGCTGATGTTCTTCGTGCTGGTATGTCTCTCTCTTTCGCGTCAATTCATAATATCAATTGCACTGTTAAATCTTTGCTCCAAATTGAAACCACCTAAATCTCATGTTCCTAGTACGTAGAGGCTTTCATCACCTGTCTTTTGTCGGTTTACAGTAACATGGTTTTACAATGCTATTCATTCTCAACCATTGATGCCAAAGTCGGTGCCTTTCCCCAGTTATATTAGGTACCCAAAATATGTTTATCAGTATTTCTTATGTCACCTTTCTGTATATTTCACATTTTAGGTTTTTCTAAGGTTTCCATTTTTGTATTTTCATTTCGTCTACTATATTAATACCATTAATGATGCTTACATAAACTTTTATATTCAATCACATGTTTACATTCTTTTATCTGTTAAGAATTATACAAATCTTTCTCATAATTTTCCGACATCTGTGAGCCCCACAGGAAGACTTTCTCTCTACTTTCCACACTGGCGTGCAAAGTTATGTATGTGTATTTTTAAAATTTAATTAAACTTATGAAATAGAATTTAAAATCATAAATAAAATATGTTTAATTAATACATTTTAATTTTTAAAATACATTGAAAAAAATGTTTTAAATTATAAAAGTATTACTAGCTGCAATTTGAAGAGAAGGAGCAGATATTAGCAAAGGGAAAAAAATAATTGAAAATAAAAAATTTGAGATTTTTTTAAATAGGAAAAGAAATAGTGAGATGGGATGATCAATTAGGAAAGTGTTAAAAAACACGAAATTCTTTTTCATGAAAACAACAAGAATCTTTGTGCCCTTTTTGAAAAGAGAAATTGTGGTTACTAAAAAAATTATTTTCGGAGTTATGTTTTTCGTCAATTTACATTGATATTGTTTCAACTTTTAAATTAATATTTGTTTAATTGGTGTTTCTCGGGCAAAAGTAGCACTGTTTTGTCGAAAATACTTGTTTTTTCTATCACATAAAATGATTAACGCAAATGATTGGTTAGAAGTCTTTCGTAGCATTCTGTCTCCACTATTAAGCACTGCTCTAATAACTATTACCTCACTCAGTGAGGATTTAGTTGGAGTAATATTATCATCTCATTAATAATCAGAAGTTATTTTGACTCAAAATCAGACGCTTTCTAAAGAAATTATTTTTTATGATAGTATAAGCAAGCATAAACTAGATTTGTTTTAAGTCTCTAAAGAATATTAACCTATCTTATACCAGAATGGTCACTTTTTTTTTTATCTTAAAACAAACTCTTCCATAGTTTATCTTTACTAAATCCATTAGAGACGATATGAATAATCTAAGTATGCCTTTTATAAATTTCATGAAATCAATAATATTCTGATATAGCAAAGAAACTCCGAAGTACAACCTTCCTACTTAGACAAACCATAATTCCCTCAGTAGATGATAAACTGATGCAGTGTCAGCAATCCTGGAAAATTCTTTATCCAAACGGTTCACATTTGGAGGGAAATCTATAGTCTAAATTTTTTTTATGAGGGCGCTAAATAAATAGTGTCTTTTTTCTCACCCAATATAGTTCTCTAAGGTGTTTAAGAAGTACTTAAGTCATGCGTATGGAAATTGTGTTAAGTTATTCAAATAGCACTTGGACACTCCAGTTTCTCAGACTTCATGTAAGGAGAAAAAGTAATTTTTAGTTGAAAATGGTATTATGTGTCATTTCTGAAAACTTTTGAAGAGGTCAAGTGTAGTTTACCCAAAAGGGAGGACTACTTCCTGAATGTAGTTACACGTACTGTTGTTGTACTTTAGATGCACTACAGTGAATATGTTTTTAAAATTTGCAGGGATGGATGTGGAATGTGGTACTTATTTGACGGATCATGCTAAATCCGCAGTGCTGCAGAAAAAAGTATCCATGTCTGAAATAGACCGTGCCCTTCACAACCTGTTTTCTATTAGAATGAGGCTAGGTCTGTTTGATGGAAATCCAAGCAGTCTTCCATTTGGCATGATTGGTCCCAATCATGTATGTTCCAAAGAGCACCAATATCTGGCTCTTGAAGCTGCAAGAAATGGCATTGTCCTCTTAAAAAACTCTCCCACACTTCTACCACTTCCAAAAACAAGCCCCAGCATTTCCTTAGCAGTGATAGGTCCCAATGCCAATGCTTCTCCACTAACTCTTCTTGGAAACTATGCTGGCCCTCCTTGTAAATCTGTGACCATATTGCAAGGGTTTCAGCACTACGTTAAGAACGCCGTTTATCATCCTGGCTGTGATGGTGGACCAAAGTGTTCTTCGGCTCAAATTGAGCAGGCAGTGGAAGTTGCAAAAAAAGTGGATTATGTGGTGCTGGTTATGGGATTGGATCAAAGTGAAGAGAGGGAAGAACGTGATCGCATTCATCTAGACTTGCCAGGCAAGCAACTTGAACTCGTCAACAGCGTTGCTGAAGCTTCTAAGAAACCAGTTATTTTGGTGCTGCTTTGTGGAGGGCCTGTAGATATTAGTTCAGCCAAGTATAACCACAAAATTGGAGGCATCCTCTGGGCAGGTTATCCCGGAGAACTTGGAGGCATTGCACTTGCACAAATTATCTTTGGTGACCACAACCCAGGTGAATTTGTTTGGTATTTTATGAATAAAATGTCCCTGATGCTGTAATAAAATCTTTAACTTTAGTCCCTTACTTTACACAACTTTTAATCTAAATGTAATTCACTTTACTCGTGTTTTAACTATACTCTTTTAAAGTAAATGATATTTTGCAACATTTTACAAGGATTAAAAGTGACTCACTTGTAATCTCAAGGACTAAAGGGAAGATTACTTGTATTGTACTATTTTTATCCGACATGCATTGTATTTGACTAAGTTATGAACGAACAAACAACATGGCCCAACAATAGTTCACAGATTCACAAGTTTATTACTGAAATGGTGTGTGCTGCCTGTCATAATACTATGTAGGAGGAAGACTGCCAGTTACTTGGTACCCAAAAGATTACATCAAAGTACCCATGACAGACATGAGAATGAGAGCTGATCCTTCTACTGGCTATCCTGGGAGAACTTACCGATTTTACAAAGGTCCAAAAGTGTATGACTTTGGCTATGGACTAAGCTACTCAAAGTATTCCTATGAGTTTGTTTCTGTTACACATGCCAAGCTTCACTTGAACCAATCATCCACTCATTTGATGGTTGAAAATTCAGAAACCGTAAGGTACAAACTAGTTTCGGAGTTGGGAGAACAAACCTGCCAAAGCATGTCACTCTCGGTCACAGTGAGAGTTCAAAATCATGGAAGCATGGTAGGGAAGCATCCTGTATTGCTGTTTATCAGGCCTAAAAACCAGAAAAGTGGAAACCCTGTGAAACAGTTGGTTGGTTTCCAGAGTGTGATGCTTGATGCAGGGGAAATGACTCATGTTGGATTCGCGGTAAGTCCTTGTGAACATCTTAGTAGAGCAAATGAAGATGGTGCAATGATTATTGAAGAAGGGTCTCAGGTGTTGCTTTTGGATGATCAAGAGCACCCAATTGATATAATTGTTTGATGCTACAGATTTATTCTTCAACAATGACAAGCTAATTTAGCCAACATGTTTCTGAAGCACGCTGCACTTTGAAATTATGAGACCAATAAATGTACTATAATTTGATTTGATTCGTGGATCATGGTATTTGAATCTGAAATTCAGATAAACGAGTACTATTTCGGTACGTTGAATGTAAAAAAGTTGTTCTTCGTTGATTATTGGCCGGGATAAACCTGGTCACTAAATTAAACTGTATGGATTATCTAAATCATTCCACGATTCTAGTGTTCAATTGTTGATTAACTGTGTCCAATTTTTCTATGGTGTTTTTTCTTATAGATTGGCAATTTTTTTGGGTAACCTTTTATTTATTTTGAAATAGATTTTCTGAAATGTAATATGTATTCTGAAAAAATAACTCCAAAATAAATGAGAGGTGAAAAAAATATTTAGGATGTTTTTCTGGAAAGTCGTAATGCTGGAACCAAGCAGTGGAGCGAGGGAACAGGACCGCGTAGGGACGCAGAAAGTGGAAGAAGGCTCTTTCTTCCTGCACCTTAACAAATTTCATCTTACACCCCCATCATTTTCGAGAAAAAAACTGTTTTATCTTTTTAAAAATGACTTATGGATTATTTTTTTCGAAATATTTCCAGAATATATTTTTGGAATAAATTTTATTAATTCTGGGTTTACCAATCTAGAAATAAAAAAAATGTATTTCAAAAAGAATATTCTAAAATGATTTATTATCTTATGGATTTTCTATTCTGGAAACACTTTTTTGCAGTATTTAAAAAAATGTAAGGGTCGCAGGAAGAAACTTTCGTGGAAGAAAGGACGAGTACATTATTGGCCTATTTTTCTTCTAAGTTCAGCTCTAGACTGTTTCTTCCTGCATCTCCATATGTTATTCTCTCATCTCCGTAAATTTTGGTATTTCCAAAATTATCTCTCTGTAATATTTAAGATTACATAATTCAGAAGTCTTTTTTCAAATTCGTAATTAGCTTCCAGATTACATAATGTGAAAGTCTTTTTTCAGATACATATTAGTTTTTGGATTACATAATCTGAAAGTCTTTTCTAATATGAGATTAACTTCTGGATTATATAATTCGAAAGCCTTTTTTCAAATACGTGTCTGAATTACATAATCTGAAAGCTAGTATCAAATCTAGATTTTTAAATTATATAATTCAAAATACCATTTTTTAAAAATATACTCCAGATAACCTAATCTGTAAGATATTTTCGAATCCAAGATTAACTTTTATATTATATAATCCAACCTTTACAAAACAAGTTTTTCAAAAAAATATTCTTAACAATGTTCACAATTTCATTATGTAACTCGAAAAGGTCTTTTCTCTTGAGATACTTATAAAATCCCGTTTTCCCTTGACATTGGGAGTTGACTTCACAACTTAATCTACTCTTTTGAAAATACGTTCATATTGGTTGGAGTTAATAAAAATCACAAAAATAATTGTAGATGTCATATCTTATCTCAATTAATAAAATAAAATGTGTTTATGGATGTACCGCAAACACTCCTCCAATAATAACCATCTTAATATTAATAAATAAAAAAATTGAAGTCTTAAATGAGTTTTTCACAAAATTTCAAGGAAAAAAGGCTAGAATAAATAGATTAGGAAGATTTTTTTCTTAAAACTTCATGAAGAGAAAAGAGCAGAAAACATTTGAAATGAATGCACTGGGCTAAAATATTATTAAACTTAACTAAAATATATTTTAAGTAGTTTTAATATCATTTTAGTAAATAGATTTATAATCGTAAAACCAATTTATAAGAAAAGTATTATAGTCCACTTATATGTTATAATTTTATTTTATTTGTAGCTATGATCGAATTCTGAATCCATAACATTATTGATTTCATTTCATTGAGTATTATACTACTTACGCGCTACAAATAGCTTTTTTTAATGTTAAGTTTTGAGTAGAAAAAAACCCAATTTTAACTTTACTCAAGAATATTTGTTGAGAAGCCTACTAGAGAAAAATGGAGATTCTCGAATATTTTTTTTATGGATATGAACTATAATAAAATTAGTCATATTATGTTGGATCTTGGTTCCAAAGTAACTACACTTTTTAATGCGATCTAAATTTTGTATTAGATATCAAATAGATATGTAGGACATTTAGAGCAGTTTTATTCACAACTCTTTCAAACAATGTTCTGTCACATACATAATAACACCTACAATTAATAAATATATTGAGCGTCTTATGGATATAAGTTAACGTTTGTATAGTTTTATTCAGACATGTGATCATTAAAAAAATAACTCTTTTATATTAAGATGATAACTTCTCCTTAATTCATTAATTATCTATTTATATTATTATTATTGTACCGGTAGGCTCCGGACGAATGCACGTGGCCGACTGACCGAATGCATAATAAATGTAAGGAAATTTATGTGACAAACTAAGGTGGTTAAGATACATCTCCGAAAAATAAAGAATACGCGTTTAAAGAAGATATGTTTCCCGGGTATTTCGGAGCACGACTGGCATGACCTATCCATAACCACCCTAAGTCCAAGGGATAGAAAGCCTATTAGGCAATCCTATAAATACTATGCTCAAGCCAGAGAAAGGTACGTTTTCATTTACTTACTAAATCACACTTGGAATCTCATACTTACTTGAGCGTCGGAGTGCCTTCGCAGGTACCTTCCCCCACCCGACCGAAGGAGACACTAAGAAGGAACGACCGAAGGAGAAGAAGATCGACACGTCAGCAATTATACTACGTCAACTGACCGTGCCTGGGCCCCATCTCTCCATTCAGGTACCATTGGCGCCCACCGTGGGGCCGAGACAAGATTTCAATTTTTAAAGCTATAATGGTTGCAACAAGGAACAACAACGACACTATAGCATAACAGATGACTATGATTCAAACCCTCCAAACTCAGATGGAGGAACTGCGGCAAAAGGGGATTGAAGACCGTCGTCAACACGAAGAGGATAGACGCCGTCAAGAGGAAGAAATCGCCTTATTAAGAGAGCAGAATGCACAACTCCAGCGACAGGTTGATAATCCCGAACGAGAAGGCCAATCCCATATGGCCGACCGAACCGCCTCTCGCATACCTACACCAGCCGACACCAATTCTGCTTCCAGAACTGAAATAGTCGAAAGAAAGTTAAGTAAAATGGGTCATCCTTTTACAGACGAAATCATCACCACACCACTTCCTGACAAGTGGAGAGGTCTCGCCATTAAACTCTATGACGGCTCGACCGACCCAGACGAGCATTTAAATGTTTACAAGACGCA
>Ga0123341_1005905_pt1 | contig 10999 bp, 2 predicted proteins | sample Turbeapinknodule_FD_89959 | JGI IMG/M metagenome (GOLD analysis project Ga0123341, IMG submission 89959) | Root nodule microbial communities of legume samples collected from Mexico - Turtle bean Mexico pink nodule | ecosystem: Host-associated > Plants > Roots > Nodule | place: Mexico: Nepantla...
AATATTTAGTTAAGAGTAATTAAAATTTTACTTTAAGAGTTAAAGATGGAGAAATGAAAAGTATATGAAATTGGAACAACATTAATATAATTGAAATGAAAAGGTTAGACATTCAATTAAGTGTGGATTTTATTATATTATCTTGGTTTAGGGTACATAGTTCATTTTTGCTACTTGTTTACAGTCTCTATATTGTAGTGCTTTTAGTTGTGTGCAATGTCATTCTTTTAGAATTGCAACATTTATGAAAACTGGTTGTATAAAATATTACTGTAGTAAAAATGATAAGGTTGAAATTTGTTCAAGAACTTATATTATGTGGGTTTAAAACATCATAATCTTTTCTTTAGATTTTCTAAACTTAACATATATTTCAATAATTGTACTAAAAAAGAAAATATAATTCGATAATTGTACTAAAAGAAAATAGAAAATTGCTACTTTTAATATACATGGTCATCATACATGGTCATCCTTGATGAATGACTTTAGGTTGGAAGTAATACAAGTTCTTCAATGTTGTCACTGTCCCATTATTTTGGTTCTTAATACACTTCTTTCATAAATGTGGCATTATTTTGGCAGTCCACCATATCATTTAAGACATACACCCCACATAAAATTTAAAATTCAACATTGTCCTTGACTTTATATTTCTTATGGATGCAGAAATTTAGAAGTGATTGTTATATACTATGAATTTCATACCCAGAAGGTTATTTTCGTACTTCATTTAAACTTTTGGATGACTATATTCGAAAGTGAGTTAAGAGTTCCAAATTTTCATATCCTATGTAGTGTAAATGGTGCTGAAAATTGATATTTAAAACTCATTTATGTTTGCTTACAGATCTTGACATCCATAAACTCATTTATGTTGTTCAAGTAAGCTTCGAGATGTAGGCATTTCTTGTCGATTTTTGAAGTAGTGATTTGTTAGGTGTTGGTGGGGATGAGTCGTGAGGAATAAGTTAAAGGTATGTGTTTTGTATATGGGTTGGTTCACCCTTAAATGATTCACATTTATTCATTGCTTATTATTGATAAAAAAAAAAACAAAAGTAAGCTTCGAGATGACCAAATCTGAAAGTGACATATTAGTTCCAAACCTACATATCTGTAACTTTGTTATTTGACTTATCTGGAAGGTAACTTTTTTTAAATCATTTAGGACAAAATGGATATTTCACATCTGTGTTGGATGCTGATCCGGATTTCAATTGATATGGTGGAGTGGAAAATCAACCTGCTTTTTGTTGGGTCTGATTTTGCTCATGTGATAGCATCTATTTACCAGGAACCTAACATATGTTTTTTGTTGGGTAAGATTTTGCTCATGTGATAGCACCTATTTACCAGGAACCTAACATAACCAAGACAAGTGAAAAACATAATTTAACTAAACATTCAGTCCACCATTGAAATTAAACATCAGAGCAGTTTGAAGACAAGTCAAATGTTATCCCATAATAATATGGTTCACACAAAAGCAAAGATAGAAAAAAAAAAGATCTTAAACTGCGAAATTAGAGTGCGCTGTAAAAACAGCCTCAGTACAAAGGATTAACAAGATCTGATATGATAGTCACTACTATATCTTGGATTGCTCCAAATGGTCCATAATTACATTATAAATGCATTATGCATTCCTCCGTGAACATGGATCATCTATTGAATATAGTTATTTACATTATTATTCTTGGATTCTCCACTGAATTACACAATGCAACATCTCACCACCAGACCCTTTTGATCAATCCTGGCTTCTTCATTGCCTACAGTCATAAAATAACCATTCAGTATGCTCAAGCCATTGAAGGTTCATCATAAATATAAATCTTCTAACAACCAAACTGCAGAGGTAAGCTAGTGCTGACATCTAATCAAAATTGCTTATAAATCAGTAAGAACAGGCAAGATAAAATGGAAAAAGTTTGAGATACGATTGTTAAAAAACATATATTCAGGAGAGGAGGTTGCTCCACTACCAGTTTCAATGAGAAAACATATTAACAAAGACACAACAAAACAAAAGCACTTCCTAAGACTACTAGGAGAAAGAACAGGCTAAAATCTCACAAGTTTTAAAAAATCTAACAAATTTAATTCTGAATTGCTTACAGGTGATTTGGCATCTTCACATTTTACAATGATCAACTTCCTTATTACAAGTTCAAAAAAGTTAATACTGTCAACAATCTCTTAACAATTAACTTTCAATTACTAACCAAAAGACAAAGTAATTTCATATACAAGAGTCAGAACATCTCTGCCTACAGTTTTAGACAATGACAAGACACATAAATAATATATCACATATTGACAAGTAAACCAAACAGATTATAGATACTACTAACAATTATGAACTAGTTTACCAATATAGCAATTTATAAACAAATAGCAATAGTAAAAATAAGATAGATGCACCTTCAGGAGGTTGAGTTAGCTTCCGATTTTGTGGTGACATCATTTCTTTCTTCAATTGCATTAAAATGTCTTCCATAGTTCGCTCACGTTTCCAACTAGCAAGCATAGGAAACAGATGTGGCTCAACCTGGTAATTTGGTGATTAATGAGTTCAATATCAATCACACCAGAGTAATGATAAACACATGTCATGTTAATCCCAATAATCCAGTTCAGTGAATGTAGTGAATTCAAGTTCAACTTTAGTGATTAATAAGCTCAATTTCAATTACTCAAAAATCGTTTCTTACCAGTCCAGTTTCTTGATTGACACATGTCATGTTAATCCTTGTTTGAAATCGAACAGAGGGAGGATTTTCCGGATAATCCTTACCACAAAACAATTTCAACTGGTAGATACGTCCTTCATGAACAGTCTGGTAAAATGACATGACAGGAAAACAAGCCATATCAATATATTATTTGGTGGATACAAGTTCTAGTTTTGCTCAGCAGCTAGAAAGATGCATTATTAAAGAAATTAAAAATAATTAGTGCACATACTAGGAAATGGAGGAAAACTAAGATAAGATGAAAGAAAATGGGATTTAATTATTCAGAAATATTCACTTATTTTTTATTTAATTTCTATAATCATAAAAAACTATTATTTCACAGAACACATTTGCATGTTACTTGCTGTGAAACAAACACAGACAAAGCCTTTTATTCCAAGGTTGAATCTTGATAATATCATGTTTCTTTTGTTGTGATTTTTATTTTTTGTAAAAAAATATTTAATTAACATTTGGAACACTAAGGAACCAAATACGGGTAATACCCATTACTTGGGATGGGACAAAAATTTCATAGTCGTTGGGTGGGGATGGGAAAGTGAGACCTGCACCAGTCCAACCCCATTCCATCCCTATAGAAAATGGATGGTTTATAGAAGGAAGACAAAGGATTAGAATCAATTACCATGCTCTCTTGGTAGGGAAGGTAGAATTAATATCAAACTTCTTTTTAAAAAATATACAAGGCAATTGATATGCAAGGCAATTGATATGCTTCCAAATATAATGCCAAATGGATTAAGGGTATTCCTAAACTTCTGTAATTAGGAATATTTTAACAAAGTATTTTAATACATGTAATTATGTATGTATAATAAGTATAAGAATTCAAGCTGGGAAGATGTAGGGGAGGTGTTATTTGCGATGGTAAGGTGCTTCTCAAGCTTAAAGAAAAAATAACCATACAGCCATAACACCTACTATGCTTTATGGTACGGACTGAATGATGAGCTGTAAAGAGCATACAAGAACTATGTTATATAAATGTGTAAGTTGCATGGATTAACGGACACATAAAATAAGATAAAATCAGGAACAAAGGAGAGAAGAGAATAGTAGTACTTGCTGAGAAAAAGATGGTAAAATGATAGAAACTAGTAGATAGAAAACTCTGTCATTAAATCAAGTAACATATCCCATCACTGCCCGATTTAGGTCCCTTGAGATATAGATGTAATGGAGTATTAGAGACTCAGAAGCTTCCCACAATATCCCTTGCAACAGCAGTGATATGCTTCCAAACCTAGCAGAATTGCACCTAACTCGGTAACAGAGTCACAAAGGCTCACAGTAACTGACTCTAGAGGTTATTGTTTTCTGGTTCCCCTTTAACGCCCCTTTGTAAACCCTACTTGACCTATCCTAAAATCTCACTCATAAAGAAGAGTTGACGAAATGGATGACCCAAAAATTATAGCTGAAAGGATTTTATAAAAAACAAAGTCAAACTATTAAAAAGAAAATAGATCTAGATGGTCTTTCTGTACATTAGGTTATGACAAAATCCAATGGTGTGATATTATCCAGGTAGAAAACCTTATCCAATAAGAAAAGACTTCTGTTGTTATACGTGTAAAACTCAGTTCAACCGTAAAACCTTGAAATTCTTCTTGGTTCATTGACCAGTCCCTTTTTTACAAAACATGGGTATGTACCCTCTGGCCGCTAAAAGTAGCAGCCAACCAAAAAATAAGTACAAACAGAAAACATATTTATTCAATACACCTATTGAGTAGCACAGCTTCAATCAACTAAACAGGAGCTGGCTTTACTAGAACATCTATATAATTGAGCTAATAAAATGTGCTATTATTTGTACTAGTGGAACCTTTATTTGTAATTTATCACCCAACATTTCAATCCATATGACATTTTCACATGTCTGAAGAACATAAATACCACTTTACAAATTATTAATCTATAACATTTAACTGAGAAATATTAAACAACTCCCAGTCTACCACTGAAATTCAAAGTATTTACTTTGCCAAAGAAGCAGATAGGGACGTTAGTTGGGGTTCCAAGTGTCAAAACTAACTAATAAAAGAAAAAGACAAAAAGCAGAGACAGCTTACACCAGGGGGGCCAATAATAGTTCCAGTCCAAGATTGCATGTATATGTCATCAGCATCATCCATTCCATAGCTAACAGTTCCATCCCCGATCCCCTTCTCACCTCTCTCAAGCTCTTCCAGTAATCTGAAATTCCTAGGAACTGCAGGGACCAAATAATTTAAGAGTAAATATCAAATCTAAGCTCTACTAAGTCCATCAAAACTGTTTAAATTAAATAGTTACAAGAGAAATTCAAGAAACACACTTTCTCCTATTGGTGTGAAAATTTATTGCAAATCAAAATTTTGAGGGTCCCATGTCTGTTTCATGAATCTCTCTCGTGATTTTGTAGTTTTCAGAAAATGTTAACCAATGAGGGAGTGTTCCTCATGTTGCAATGACAGATTAAGGCAGTCATTAATAATTGATAAATGACGTTGTCAAAGAAAAATTATAAAGGGATTTCATAAGAGATAGTAAACAATATACAACCAAAATATTTGTCAAGAATCTGTAGTGTAGCAAAGCTGTCCATTCTCTTGAAATGTCAGTAATACAAATCCATTTCAAACAGCCATAGGCAAACATTAAGTTATCAGTATCATCCTATGAGTTCATTTATCACTATTACCGAATATGATCAAGGTCACTAAATATATAAGTATTATAATATATTTACAATAACTGCCAAAACAGAACTTAAGCAGATTTATGGATATATTTATAAAAAATAATATCTTGACACCACTGTTCATTAAAAACAACTACTTTACAACAATTTTTTTTAATAAAATATTGTATTTCAATAAAATAATAATTTATATGGTTGTTGGGTGAATGTATAAAAGAAGTAGCACTGTCAATCAATCATGATCCTATATTTACTAGAGAGGAATCATTAACAATGTTAGATTTATTAATTCCCCCTCAACACCATCTAATAAAATAACATCTTAGGCAACTCACCAACACATTGTTAGGAATCCAAGTATGAGTCTAAGTTTCACATTGAGTTGAAGTATGAAAGTTGAGCAACATATAAGGAAGAAGATGTACAAACTCATTGTCTTAAGATTTTGGGTTGAAGGTAGTGTGAATCCCTTATACGGTTTGGCTTATAGGTCAAGAACTTAAGCTGTGATAAGTAGTAAAATTAAAAAAAATCCACAATCACAGTTGCAGCCAGCTACAACATCAAGGTATTTGTGGTCTCCGCAACCCAATTGCCAGTCCCAATATAAAAGATTACAAATTCAAAATATGCAAGAAAAATCACAACTACAGTCGCAAATGCCATTTAAAACCCAGCATGGACTGCCCACAGCAACTCATTGCCATCTGCAGCAAGCATTATACTAGCACGGCAGACACAACATTGGATAACAATTCCACCAATTACAAAATCTTAAAGAAAAAATCTGTTGCACTACTTTGCGGAGAAAAATTAAAAGGAAGGAATCACCATCTCTACAACCACCATAACAATAAATAAAAAACCAATTGCAACCGTACATCTCCAAAATCAAAAAACAATTTACAAGTTACAATTATAACTATTTCATCATAACCCAGCACAGACACCCAATTCAAAACTCAACAATTTCTGAAGTTAAACTCCACCAAAACAAAAAGGAACGCAGCTAGAAACTGTGGAGTATGGCCAGAACAAGCACAAACTAGTTCCTCAATTAGAGAACCACAAGATCACAAAAAATTTGAAGAGTCCGAAAGCATTTAAGGATTGAAAATTTGAAGAATTGAAAACGCAAATTGCAAATTACGATTGGAAAAAGTAATAAATGCTCACCGACGACGCTGGATCCTTCGGAACCCATTGCGATTGTGAGAAATCGGAAGAGTAAAAACGGTTAGGGTTTGTTTGGATAATCGATGTAGAGAAGAAACAAAGAAAGAAAGGCACCAAGTTTAATTTATTGGGTGATTTTGAAGTTAGTTGTACTCCAATCCAACCACTGTAGAGATTGGGAATATTTGTAAAATTAACCTAATATAGTTTTTTCATCACCAAGGTAAAAAAAAATATCTTTCTAAATTTTATTTTATTGTTATCAAATAAACAAATTTTAGATCTTTTTACATGTTTAATAGCTATATTTACTCTTTAAATTTAAAAAATATATTTATATAATATCTTGTTAGATGAAATTAAACTCAATTTTTGAATTTTGGTTATAAAATTAGTTAACATAAATGTAGGGATAAAAACACTTTTTTTTCAAATGTTTGTGTTGAAAGGTAAATAAATAGTTTATTATAAGAGTAAGAGTGTTCTTGTATAAATTTATCTATAAATACTTCTAATGCACAAAAATGAATAGAAAATAATTATGTTAGTTTCTCTATTAAAGAAAAATAATTTGTACATATGATAAAAAATAATGTAAAGAATTGTATTTTATTAGATAAATAAGTGAGATAATTATATTGAAATTGTGCTCAATACTTAACTTATTACATTATATATATTTATTTGAGCAATATTTTTTTTATCAGCAAATAACATAAGATAATAGAAACTAGATTGGTATTATATTTTAAGATTTGTTTAGAACTTTGAAAAATAAAACATTACTATTGGATTGTGGAGAATAATTAAATTGTATTTTTAATATAAAAATTTATGATTTATATCAAATATCAAAGAGTGAAACAATAAAGAGAGTGAGAATTTAGAGTGAATGTAATGAATACAAGTGATGATTAAGTCTTCAAGAACTTGCATTAAAATTTGCAAAGACCATAGCCATATTAAATGAACTATTCTTAATAGATTTTCAAGTTAAAATAATGTTAATTTCAAGATTAATTGATAAAAAAAATTATCAATTAAAATATACCTAAACATTTCAATAAAGATTCATATTGATTACAATCCTTAAAACATTAAAATTATAACTAAAAACTAAAATTAACTTAAAGATTAATTCTTCACCTTATCTATCATCAAATTGGTTAGAAATATCAAAATCAATTAGCACAAATTTAGTTGAATCTTCAATTTCAACAAAATTTCCCATATTTAAAGAAGAGGGTTTGTTGAATTTTCAATTTCAACCAACTTTCCCATATTTAAAGAAGAGAGTTGTTGAATCTTCAGTTTCAACAAAGTTCCCATATTTAAGGAAGAGAGTAAAAGAAGAAAAAATATTTTTACTAATATTTATTAAGCACATGGATGAAAAAAAAAATTAACTCTAGTAACAAGATAAAAAAATAAACTGATTATTGATGTGAAAATATATTATGTTAAATATTTGTTAACATGTTAATAGAGTTAACAAATGAAAATAATAAATTCTTAAATTGTTTGTAATTCTTGATAATTTTGTCAATTAAAGATGAGTTTTGTCAGTTAAATGTGCCAGAAAAAAATAGAAGAAAAATTTATTTTTTATTTTAAGTTGTAAAATCATGAATTAAAGCACTGAAAAATATTCCGGTCAACTATCTAATATATCTTAACTGATTAAAAACTATTTAATAGGATAAAATAACTAAAACTTAACTAATTGAAAATTCATTTTAATTGATTAAAATTTGTAAAAACATAACTTAAACGTGAAATACCATTTTAATTAATAAAATATGAATTATGTGTTCAGTGTTTTTAATTTAATTTTGTATCACTACGTTGAGAATTTAATTTTAATGTATTGTTAATATAAATAATTGAAATATCAAATAATATTAATAATTAAGGTTTTTAATATAGTCATTACAAATTATAAATACTAATTTTACTGATTAGAGTGAGAGGTGAAAGGTTAACTAGACTGAGAGGTGGATGGTAAAAAAAATGGAAAGACTATTAGCATATTAAAAAGATGAAAGAAGATAAAATAATATAAAAAATAATAATATAAGTTAACAATTATTAAGTTTCAGCAAGTCCAAAATATTAAAAATATATTTAATAAGTGTAAGGTGTGAAAAGTAAAAACCAAATAATGAGTATTATAAATAGGTGATATGTTTGTTTAACAGGTAAATAAAGTGTTTTTTATAATTTAATTAAACTGATTGTAACTTTATCATCGGAGCACCATCCATCCAACTGGGCGTAAGTCGAGATCTAGTAGCCGAGAGGGAGTGAGTCCAAATCCAGTAACCGAGAGTAAAGCCAATGTCCAGTAATCAAGAGTAAGTCTAAATCCATATAACTGAAAGATAATCTAAGTCAACAGATCCAATAACCAAACCTAAATTATCAACAAGAGACAAAAAAAACCATGAGAAGAAAAAAAACAAAAGTCATTTACTTAAAAGGTCGTATGAGAACACTAATAAAATTCATAAATTTACATAATCCAAACAATATTTCAATTTTATTTTATGAAATATCAACTTGGAATAAAATTATTTTTTACGATAAGTTGTTTGGCTAATTATTTTTACAAAATTAAAATATCAACAAATTAACAGATACTATAAAAATATATTTTCTTAAAAAAATTGTTTCCCAATTACTCTCATCAAACTCAATCACTTGTAATGTCACATCATTATATGAATCATAAGATCTCAAAGAGTATGCACAAAGGCTTTTAATTTAGGGTTCTTTTCAAAATTTATCATCTTATTTTATGATGAAAAATGTATATCCATATCTCCAACAAAATTTAACCTTTTATTTTTAAAAACACAAACCCTAAACCACAATAATTTATAATAAAAAAAAGCTATATAGTAGATAGTAGTTGTTAAAATTCCATTTCCATATGCTTAAAAAAAGAATCTAACTTACCAATTCACAATTTATTAATAAATTTCATCCTTAATAGCAATTATTGCCACCAAGTTTTAAAAGAGAATAGTGAACTAAAATAAGGCAAAATTCAAATTGTGAATCACAATCACATAAGAATGAAACTTCTTGATACCTTAATAATAATTTCCTTACATTCTAAACGTAGTTAAAACATCATTTTTTTTAATCACGTTTTAGATTATTTTTTCAAAATGTAAGGTTTTTCACATTGCTTAATGCTTCTTAATCTTTATTTCTTGGTTTCAATTACTCTCATTCTTTTTTATTTTTCTGTCTCAAGCAAATATTTACAATGATACTCCAACATTAAGTTAATGTTATTTCGAGATATAATGATAGATATTCAGAGTTTAGTAAACCTTATTTTACCTTGGAACACCAATATATTCATACTAATTTTTATGGGCCTATATACATATTTTTGAGGAAAATCAAATACCCTTTAATTATGGTTTTAGGTATGTTTAGGCTTAATGTTGTTGCTAATTATTTAAAGTTATGCGTAATATTTAAGTACACTAGAAGTATGTCATGCGTCCATATCACTAAGGAATTGATATGAATCCAAATATAACTGACAGTAAAATTGAGAATTTAGGGTTACGGAACGGAATAAATTCAAAATAATAATAAAAATCTGGATAAAGGAAGGTGTCACAAACAAAGTTTGATAAGCCTAAGGATAATCGCCACAAGAATTGGTGGATTCTTGATAAGATCGCAAGATGCAAGGAAAAACCCTAGCAGAGAAATATTCTCTCTTTAATTTGCCAAAATATTCATTGTTCATTCTGAATTTCAAGAGTGTATAAATACAAATTTAGCTATAGGTCTTTTCTTGTTTGTAAGGAAATAAGACGAAACTACCATCCCTATATTTCAATAAGGATCATTTGCCTAAGTTGTTAAGTTGATACTTTCCCTCTAGTTTTGTATTCAAATCTACTCGAAGTAAAATAATATTATTATATTTTTTAAGGATTTGTTTTTTTATTGGAATACTATTGACTCGAGTTAGTATACTCACCCAAAATTTGAGGAGGACAAATCCTTCCAAGAATAGAAGGTGTTGAAGAGAGTCTCGAAAGAAAAATTTATTTTCTTAATTAAGTAATTGATGTTGTTTCGACCAAATAAAATTATTAAAGTAGAATGTCATCTCCTACTTAAAAAGATGAAAAAAAATTAAATATTAGTAAGGTTAATTAATCTATATTAATTTTCAACAAATTCAATTATAGTCTTACTAAGATATATTTTATGTATCATGTCAAAAGATAAAAAACGTCTAATTATTCATTAGTCCTTACTCATCTCTATTATTGTTGTTATTGTAATTTGTTTTTTTGTTTTTTTTTTCTAAAAGGGTGTCAAAGTTCAGTATATATAAAAC
>Ga0123341_1005906_pt1 | contig 10999 bp, 3 predicted proteins | sample Turbeapinknodule_FD_89959 | JGI IMG/M metagenome (GOLD analysis project Ga0123341, IMG submission 89959) | Root nodule microbial communities of legume samples collected from Mexico - Turtle bean Mexico pink nodule | ecosystem: Host-associated > Plants > Roots > Nodule | place: Mexico: Nepantla...
ACAAAAGTATACACGATAATTCCACGTAAAATCGTTGTATATTTCAATTAAATAATTAGATATATCTAATTATTTAATTGAAATATACAACGATTTTACGTGGAATTATCGTGTATACTTTTGTTTTAATTTTAGAATGTCATCATATTTTGATGGACAACGTCTAACAATAAAATCGTTGTATATTAACTATCGTAAATAAATTTTTCTACATTAGTGTAAGTTGATCAAATAGAAATTAGTTTTTGAATAAGAGTTAAGAATAATTATATTATTATAATAAATTTTTAAAATAGAAGTGAAGTTAATTGAAATATTAATGATCTTGAATAATTAAACAATTAAATTTGAAGAATGAAGATTTAGTATCTATAGTGTGTGTGAGTCTATGTTTTGTATGAGTATGTTTCTCTTCTTAGCAAGTTGTATGAATATGTTAATTGAAGTCTTAAAAGATTGCATTGAATGTTTTAGTCAATCTATTGAAATTACTTAAAATCCAAAATCATTCTAAGAAGTATTTTTAATTTGTTAGAACTAATTATTAATAGACTGAAAATTTGTGTGCTTTTAGAAGGTTGTTTGTCTGTTACGTTTTAAGAGATTGAACATGCGAATAATATATTATTTTTACTTTAAGTGAAATCAAAATATTAAATTTGAAAAAAAAAATTATATAATTGTATTTTTTTTTCGAGTATCTAAATAGAAATTTTGAAATCCAATTCAAGTAGACACTTAAAATTTTTCAAGAGAGTTTATCTTCTATGTGAAACTATTTTCTTAGAGTAATTATTGGAGTTTATTTGGATCATACATTCTTGACTAAGGGAGATTTCTTGAATATGAGAATCTTGTTGTTTTCGCATTGATTCAAGTGTGATTGTTACTTGTATTTAATTAAAAAGTTAAGACGTACAAGAAATATTCAAAGCAAGACTTTCCTTTTGGAACGTCTAATACCAAAATGATTAAATGCAAATTCAAGCTTCAACGATCATCTTTCAAAGGTCATATAAGGAGCTAGAAGTTGAAGACCATGATATAGAAAAGAACAACAAGAGATACAAGAAATACAAGAACAAAAAAGAAAGTAGTTTTGTATATTTGTTGAATATAAAACGTCTAGTAAGTGGGGTTGTGAGCTATCTATTGTAAATTCTTCAATTTGTGAAGTATACCCAATGAGATTTGATTGTTCTCTCTTTTGATAATGTTTTTTCATATCTTGAGAGGTTCTAGTCTTATGAGAGATTAAGACTAATATAAAGGTGTATAATATTTATACTTGGAGAGATGCAAAATACTTGTACCTAAAGAGGTGTAAAATAATATCTATACCTGAAAAGGTGAAAAATACTTGTACTTGAAGAGGTGTAGAATACTTATTTATGGAAAGGTGTTAAAACTCGTTGTAACCAAAGTGTTTTTATTAGCGAAAACTCTTAAGTTGTTTGCTTAAGGGGACTAGACATAGAGCCAAATGTTCCACAACAGGTTCAGGGATTAGTTCGTAAGAGGACTTTGAGGAAAAATCTAAGGAAAACTCATGGAATTCGAAGGACAAGCTATCAACAAGCTACCCTTGTTCAAGGGAGAGAGAAGTATGATCTCTAGAAGCTAAGGATGCATGTCTTCCTAGAATACAACAATATTGAATGTTGACCTTCTGAACTTCATCAAGAAAGTCATGTCTTCTTTACTTGACTCCTCTAGAAATCTAATATTAGAGGAATCTTGGAATGAGGAGCAAAAAGCCTTGTACCAACTTAATGTCAAAGCTAGACACATCCTGCCATACACCTTGTCTAAAACAGAAATTTGTAAGATCTATGCTATGTTTAACACCAAGGAAATGTGGAGGATGCTAGCACCGTCTCATGAAGGCTCAAATGAGATAAAGAGAAATAAACTTACCACTTACCTTGCTGAAGACTCAATACGAGATGTTTACCATGGAGGAGAATAAGACTATACAATTCATGATAACACAACTTCAGACCAGTTTTGCTAGAAAAAGGGAATACTTATGCAGGTAGGGGGAGTGTGTGGAAAGTTATTAAGAGTAGGAAAATAATGGTAGAAGGTGGGTAATATGGAGTTTTAGTTAGAACAACATACTCAAAATACAAAGTTTTGACAAGGTTGTCACAAATGCTTGGCTTATTGAACACATTGTGAAACCATGCAACTGTAAATGCTCAATTTGAGTTGTTTTTTAGACCTTATTTGACTCATATAAGCTAGATTTACTTAGCTCATATCAACACAAGAGAGTTTTACATATTCGACCAAACACCTTCAAAAAAGTTCCATGCCTATACTAGAATGAAAGCTATTATTACAGTAGGATGATATCTCTTGGATGTTGGAATAATATATAGAAAATTCCATAAATGTTGAAACTAGGAATATATCATCACATATTTATGAGTTTGATTTGTTGTGTAATAATATATCCATGAAATTAAGAATAGAGCATAGTGTGTTGCTAAAGATTTATAGTAAAAAGAAAAATTGACATTTAAGAGGGGAGAGAGAGAGAGAGAGAAAGCAAAGAAAAGGAATTAGAAAATTCAGAATTATCTCGACACATTTTTAGGGACCACTTCTTACATTGATTCACACTCAGTAAAAAATGAATCAATTTAATTAATAATATTAAATTTCTGTATAATTGTAGTATTTTTCTAAATTACTCAAGCAATTAAATGTATAAAAAAAAATAATTGAAGAAAAATTTTAATTTGTAAAACTAAATTCCTTAATTCCACAATCATTGCAAAGAAAAGAGATTCTATTCAATTCAAAGAAAATTAAAAAAGTTTTATTAAAAAATAAGTAAAAAACATCACAAAACAATATCTTATAATAAAGGATGGAAGGAGTATTAATCATCATCTATTTGTCAAAAATCTATGAATAGAGCAAGATGGTAATTCAGAAATTGGCCTATGATTTCAAACACATTGTGATTTGGTTGAAACTCAAAATCATTCACCAAATCATTGATTATTGAACATAGCTTTACACGGTTGCACGATCTCTAAAAGAGTTAATAAGAATATCTTCTTTCAGATTATGGCCTGTCATTCACAAAGAAGAAGAAAATGAGTATGTTAACAAGGTGAAGAGGGTATATTCTCATCCGAAATTTGTGCTAAAACAAGAAGAGTTCATCATGTTACCGATAAATACTATCTTATTTATGCGTTTCTCTTCCTTTTTCCACTTGCGAGATGGAACAATCTCATACAGTTCCCTCACTGCCTGCGAGATTATCATGAATAAATGGTTTTGAAATAATACAGAATAAATAAATAGAAGAACCTATCAATAAGACAATGTAACTCCTTTGCATTCATCTCAATCAAATAGCATATACAAATCCATGAGGATATTAAATAGATTAACTTATCAAATCTTCAGAAGCAGTTTATGAATGATAAAAAACCCTTTAATCAGGTTAGGATCTGGTGTTTCAAATCCTGATGCTTGCAAGAGGTAAATAGACAATAAATAATAAGGAACTAAAATCAATCTACACTAGAAGTTAGTGTGTAGTATGAATCTGTTAAGGTCTGAATTTCCAATATTCTTTGTAATGGATGGAACACCCATTGACTAAAAGCAAGAACCAAAAGAATTAAAAGGGTTTTCAAAAGATTAATCACGGAGCTGAAAGCTAAAGACTTGAAGAACCCAATAAGCCCAATGCTTTACACTCAAAATGCATCTGTGGACTAGAGTTTATTTGGGTGGGTCTTTTGGGCTAAATAATTAGATAGGACCAATTTTCATATTATTTTTGTTGGAATAGGTTTAGGTGTCTTCTGATATTTTCTTGGCCAGGATTAAGTGTTTGTTTTTAACTTCCTTAGCCATTATGATAGTTAGTGGGAAATAATTCTGGTTGGAAATAAATGCTTAGTGGAGAGAGTAATTGTTAATAAGGTAGGTTATTTTAAGCAACAAATAGGAACATCTTGAAAGTTTCCAAGGCAGAGAATTTGGCAGATTATTCTTCAAGGAGATCCTTGTTTCCATGTCATAGTGCCAGCACAATATTTAATTGCTGCAGAATATACAATCTAGGGATTGAAGGTAGGTGGCATCATAGACTGGTAGTAGATCACAAAGTTTACTTGCCAGTTTAGCATAAGGAGGTGATGATGTTTTTATTTTATATACTAAATACTATTATCAAACAGTGATAGTGATTGAAATGGTACACTGAATAATAAGATATAAACAAAATTTTAAATATCCAACCACACAGAACAACATGAATAAAGCGACCAAAGTCTTACACATCGTAGCAGCACAAGGAAACAAACATGTGGAAAATCTAAATCGTGTTAAGTGTAATTTACCTGCAAAGTATGCAGTTCATCAGAATTTTGAACACTTAACACTCCTTTGCAACGGTATACATCCATATCATATTTCTTCTCCCAGAGAATCTCCTCAAGCCATATTCGAGTCTATCATGGTTGTAAACAATATATAAATAGAAGACAAGACAGATAAAGGTCTATACAAAACACTGTTATGAGTTCAAGAAATTTTGTTGACTGTTATGTATTACAGGAAGTAGGAAACAATGAATAGATAAGATTAAAGAGTGCAGCAATTTTATGCCATGAAGAAATCAATGATTTTGGCTCTGGTAGAGCCAGTGGAAAAATAGTGGAAAAATAATTCAACATATTTTGAATAAATAAATGCACAACTTTCCTATATTTTTGAGAGAGCTTTTAAAAACGTGGTGACGCATCTAGTACAAAAGATAACTTTACAAAGATGAGAGGAGCAAATATTGACCATACACAACTACACATGGATGGTTGAGATTAAAGGTTGAAGTCACATGATCATCCCAAAATATCACATGCTTTTTATATTTTACACTTAATCATTCATGTTAAGATTTAATGGCCAATAAAGAAGGAAACATTGTTCTAATCAGTTTTCCACTTTTTTCCCTATACTAAATTTGTTTTTGGTTCAGTTTATTTTGAAGAAATAATCACTTAACCTTGCTAGCTTTATGAGTGAACTTTGGTCACAAACAAGCACAAAGCAACCAGCAGTTCTTGAATAAACTACAATGATACTCCACTAGAAGCTGTAGAGAAAGGGAAAACTATATACATGGGGGTGTGAGCGGATGTATTTAGTGAAAAAACTACTTTTACAAAGGAGGAGCAAATCTTTGTCATACAAACTATACATGAATGATTGAAATTAATAGTTAAAGTCAAATGATCATCCTAAACGTTCTTTATATTTTAAATTTGATCATTCATATGATAAAATCTAATGGTCAATATTTGTGCCTCTTACAGAAATACCTATCTCATTTGATTCGTCACATTATGTATATACCTTATCAATATCAATCATCTCTGTCCCAGAAATGCATATGGTTCTCACCCCACTATCATGAAGCTCTTTGGTAGACAAAGACCGACTCTCTTCTAACAAAGTCTCTAAATGTGTGACACGCTAAAAAGAAAAATAGCAAAGGTAAGTAGTAGTCACATGGAGTGGGAAGAAAAACTAAGCATAAAGAGCAAAAATATGTATTATTAACTGTGGTATCGTAAGCTTCGCGATTCAGTATCTTAGACAAGTCAACTTGACACTGGACCGAACGTATTATCTCTGCAAGAGAGTTGATGTTATGTATTTCCTCCTCAAGTTTCTCCAGAGCTCCAGAGCTCTCTGCAGATACCAAATCAACCTTGTTAAGAATTATAATGTCCTGAAACAAGTAGCAAAAATTATTAGCTCTTCAATGCCTGATTCCACTAAATGCTTGAGCTAGATATATTACACCAATACCTGACCTAAATTATTAATATAAAAAGGGGTACAAGATCAGTATTATACATAACAATTACTTAAGAGTCCCAAATGAAATATATTTTGTAATGTCTCCTCCTATAATTTTCCCCTCCCATAAATCTTTGAAATTCTGGCAGGTACTATGGGAAAACGAAAAATATGATATCAATAAGCACTAATAATCCAATATCCAGTCAATATAATAAACAATTACCGCAAATGCTATCTGCAAATATGCTTCAGGAAATGAAGATGAGCCACGGTGCTCATCAAGCTGGAAGCGCAAATTTTTAGCATCCACCACCTAGTTGAGAAGAAACTCGATCAAAAAGAGGCCATGATTCACAAGCCAAGCTTTTATATATACCAAGGAAAGAATAACATCTATGATTATATATGTGAAATGGAAGAGCCACAGACACAAAACAATGACAATTTTGCTGGAGGTGACAATAATTAAAAGAACTTTGTTTCATTTGACATGGAATGAAATCAAACAACTATAAGCATGTCTATAAATTAGAGCATGTTCATGCCAGAAAAGGGAGACAAATTATAGTAAACTCCATCCAAAAAAGAATCTTACGGTGACAATAGAATCAAGCTTCACTTCTGATTCCAATTGTTCATCCAACCATAGAACAGATGCCAAAGGTGCTGGATTTGCCAATCCAGTGGTTTCCAGCAATATATGGTCAAGCCTAAAGAGAAACAATACAGAAAAATACTTAATCGTGCCAAAATATGTAGCAGAGTTGGCCCACTATACCGAACACCATATCAAATCATGATAAAACGAAAATAAGGTAAAATGAACGGCAACATTAAGGGTTTGTTTGAAGAAATTTTTTCCATAAGCACTTCTAGAAGAGAAATATAAGCAAGAAAATGAAATTAGCTTATTTATAAGCTAAAATTAACTTATGCAAGTGGTGAAAAACAGATTTAATTTTTCTTTATTCCTTTTCTCTTTTAAAAGTGTTTAAGGAACAGTTACTCCAAAACAGACCCTAAGTGACATAACTGCGGCTTCAATTTTCCATGCCTCAAATTCACCACAAATATAGAAGTATTTTCTTGCTTTACCTTTCCTTTCTCTGAACAAGTTGCTCAAGTGCTTGAACCAAACTATGCTTCACTGTGCAACATATACACCCATTGGCAAGCTCAACCCATTCTTCAACAAGTGCACCCTTATCCCCTTCATTGATCATGGCTCTTTCCACGCCAATTTCCTCACCGAACTCATTCAAAATGACAGCAATCCTCTTCCCATGTTGCGAATTCAGAATATGATTCACTAGCTGAAACCCAACGATTCAGTCACAAGATTACAATTCCACACCACTAAACACAAAAACATCGTCACCATTCCAAATGAACCAGTGCCAACATGCAACAACAAGCGCAACGCAACCAAAGTGAAAAAGCACATAACTTTAAACTGCCCTATTGCCCAAGATCACAATTCCACACCACTAAACACAACATCGTCACCATACCAATTGAACTAGTGCCAACAAGCAACAACAAGAGCAACGCAACCAAAGTGAAAAAGCACATAACTTTAAACTGCCCTATTGCCCAAAAATTGGAAAAATGGAAAATTTAGAGTGAATCAAGAGCAGAGAAAACGATGGGGTGCTTGGAATGATGGCATAGAAGAAATGGAAAGGGTTTAAAAAAACTTACAGTGGACTTGCCCGCACCCAGATAGCCAGTGATGAGAGTGACTCCAACAGAAGATTTTTGGGAAACGAATTCATCATTTCCTTGAATCTGAACAGCAAGAGGTGGCTCTTCGTCCTCTTCGTGCTCCATCTTCTTCAACTGGTTTCTTCTATGTTGCGTTAATGGCTTTTCTTCTCTTTTCTCTTTCTCCCAATTCTTCGTGTTTTACAAACGAAATTCCGAATTTATATTCCTCTTCAATAATCATATTTTAAAACAATTAATTGAAATGGTTTAATATGTTTTGTATCCTCAAAACTATATTAGTCTCTTTATTAATTTTATATTTATTAAAACTTTAATAATAACTATACCAAACATTTATTCAGCTAATAATGAACCATTTTCAATTTTTTATTTGTGTTAAAAAGGGGTAGAACAGTCATCCCCAATGCTATCTTTTTTATTTTTTAATTTTATCTTAAATTCTTCTTCTAGTTTACTCTTGGTAATATTTTTATATTTTTAAATTAATCTTAAATTCTCCTTCTAGACTTTGTAATATTTTATATTTTAAAATTCTTCTTCTAGTTTTATCTTTGCAATATTTTACATTTTTGGGTATTCAATATTTTATATTTTATATAATCAATAAACTCTTAAAACATAAAGAATTCATATATTTTAAAATACGTCAATTAGTAATTTGGAAATAAAAAAATTATATTAAAATCATAAAGATCTATCTATTATCGTATAACAATATAATATTGATTCGTTTCTAAAAGATATTTGTTGTAATCGCTTTTAAGAAACGTATTTATGAACACGGATATTAGATACCCTTTACACATTTTTTCTAAAAAAAAAAAGTCATTTTGTTACTTAATTGATATTCGCTCCAAAATATTTATGAATTATTTTATACTCTTGAGTAGTTTTGGATAAGGTGTGAGAAGAAGGAATAAGTGAGTGGAAGATGATGTCAAGTGAATAGAATATTAACGGGACAACATTGTGATAAGAGATAAAAAAAAATGCATGCAAACTTACATAAACACGAGTTTTTGCATTAAAATGATGCAATTTACTTTTGTATTTATGAGAATAAGAAAAAAAATTATTATAAGTTGCGACTTTGTTTCAAATAAAATATTATTGGTATAAAATAAGGTTGGTCTCACTTAAATTAAGAAGTCATATCATACAATAAATTAATTTGTTAAAATATTTTACTAAAGTCACAAGGTTTTAGTTTAAGTGAATTTAACCGATTAAAACCTGAATCAACTAATTTAAAAATATAACAGGTTTTAAAAAAACGTTTTTTTGAAAATGTCTTGAATCATCATGAATAGTAAATAAGACCCAACAAAAAACACAGGCACAACCTTACTGTCTTCATGGTAGAGCTTTCGGCATGATGAGTTACTTGCATTGTTGTTGTCTAGTTTATCATGAGACATTGGGACACTTTAGTGGTATCTTTGAGCAACTTTCCACCTAATGAGAAATTGACTTTTGACATGATTAAAGATAGTATTTTAAATGAAAAAAACTAGGAGGAAGGGCAATAATAAGGTTATATCCTCAATTCAAAATAAATTTTTAGTTATGGAGTCGAGGAAAAGAAATATGTACGAAAATTCTCAGAAATTTAATGATCGTAATAAGTCAAGAAGAAAGTCAAGGACAAAAAAATATATCACATGTTTCCATTGCAATAAACCAAGACTTGCAATCCTCGATAAAGAAAGATAGAAGAAATAATATAGAAGAGAGGATAATATAAAGTTACAATTGTAGTTATATCTAATGGTGAAATTGTCATTGATTATGAAATCAAAGGGTAATCAATTTTATTGGCATTGGATAATTTGCTTAGAGACTAATATACCGATTGCAAGTTGCATTTGAAAAAGTTAGACACATCCCTAATATACACCTCAGCTTGATCTTTATACAGTTACTTGACAAAGATAGTTATCATAATTCTTTTTGGTGATGGAAAATTGAAGTATGCTAAAGAGACATTGGTGGTAAGGAGAGAAGAGAAATAATATTTATTAGACATCAACAAAGTTGTCAACAACTCAAGTGAATATAATTGATAATTGCTCTTAATTTTTTCATTTTTATTAATGACCAATCCAGAAAGGTTTGGAGTTTGTTTTGAAATCCAAAGACCATGTAATGGATGTGTTCAAGCATTTACATGCAAGTGTTAAAAGAGAAACAAACATGTTATTAAAATGTTTTAGAGGAGATAATTAATACATAGACCACTTATAAAGTATAAATATTTATAAATGAGTGTAAATTCACATAAAAAAATAATAATTTGGTAAGATTGAATTAAATTTAAAATTTATTTTCATTATTACTAAAATTTATTAATATCTATTTGAATAAGATTTATCAATTGTTTCAGATTGAAAAATCACTCTCAATCTCAAATTCATTGAAACAAATATAAAAATCACGTTCCTCCTTTTTTTTTTATCAACAATAAAAAATGAATAAATGAGATTGATCAAACCCCTATACAAAAAAAAACACTTTACCATACTCCTACCTAGAAACACCTACTAAATTGACAAAGAAACAACCAAAACAAACACAAGGAAGCAATAGAAATCTCAAAGCCTAAACCCTAAATAGAGGATAAGTGAGAAGTATCTTAGATCAAATACATTAAGCAAGATATATTTTTTAGTATATTAAAATAGAAATCATAAAGGTATTCATTCATATATTTATCTCCGCCAACCAGAGGGGTCTGCAAGCAAGAAACCCTAGAAACCACCGATTCGTAGGTTTATGTCTTGAAAAATGTCTTGCAACTGCTTTGAGATTTACGCAGTAGAAATTAAATTGTGTTAGTTTTGTTGTTATATCAGTGGAAGCTTGCAACAATCTTAAGTTTGCAGGAATTTTAGTTATACACTGAAAGATATATATGATACAAGGTCGTTATGCCCTAGAATCAGAGAACTTGAAAAGAGAATAAATTGATTAGCCCTAGTTTTTGTCTGTTAATTGTTCCATTGAGAAAAATCCATGGCGTTGAGAAGAAGCAATCTTGTAGCAATAGCAGTGATTCTGAGTGTAATTTCTCAGATTGAAAAATGCTTCTCAGAGATCAATAGGCAAAGCTTTCCAAAACCTTTTGTTTTTGGCACTGCTGCTTCAGCTTTTCAGGTTTTTCTTTTCACTCTTCAACACTCAAATATCTATTATCTATTTGCATCACCATTATTCATCAATATTTTCCTAAATTCTATTTTAAAAATTCTAACCACTTTCACTTTCGAATTATTGTTTAAAACAAGAATTAAAACGTATAAAAATTTATAAAAACAAAATTTGAATTAAATGTTGATATGTGAACTCTATATCTTAGAAGTTTCGACACAAAAAATCATGAAATAAAAACTAATTTTAGAGATAAAAAATAATTAGTTGTACTAAATTAGAG
>Ga0123341_1005910_pt1 | contig 10997 bp, 4 predicted proteins | sample Turbeapinknodule_FD_89959 | JGI IMG/M metagenome (GOLD analysis project Ga0123341, IMG submission 89959) | Root nodule microbial communities of legume samples collected from Mexico - Turtle bean Mexico pink nodule | ecosystem: Host-associated > Plants > Roots > Nodule | place: Mexico: Nepantla...
AAACATATTTGTGCACATAAATATTTATTGTCAATTTATATAATTCATAATTATATAATATATAGATCCATGTCCTCGTGTCTTACATTTTAAAAAATTTACGTATCTCCAATCTCCGTGTCATGTTAGTGTCTGTATCCATATTTGTGCTACATAGCTCTTGAATGATATGAGACCATATTGACATACGAAAACACAATTCACGTTATCCAAAAAAATTACTAGAAAAATTACACATTAGTGTTGAATTTGTAAACCGTCCTACCATTGTTGATTTGCCAAATGTCATCGAAAAGCTTATGGATTTTGATTAATGAATCGTACAATTTGACCTGCTTACATAAACGAAGATTGAAGAGAAAAAAAAATTAGCATTAATTAGTGGATGATGATCCCCCACCAAGATTATGAATGCAGGTCTTAACTAAACACTAATAAAAGAGATTTTAGTGGGACAAAGCAAAAAAACATGGTTTGATACACCAGCGATTGCTTCCATCTGAATTGTGATGAATATATTGTGGATAATGCGCTAGCTAGTCAACAATGGAACGGGATAGGATAAGAAATTGGCTCATTAAAGTAAAAATTAGAGTTTCATTCATCATTACTCTAACACATAATGAGTTAAACATTATTTGGTATACTTTATATAAAGTATTAAACAAGTTTTATATGTCTAATATAATTTACTTTCTTAATCAATGTCCTAACTTTCTCTAATAGATTCACTAAAATGAGGACAATCCTCCTTTTGTCTCACTCTAGGAATGAAAACATGTAAGGTGGGATCTACAACTTGTTTGCTCTTTTATAGTGTGCTTCAAATAACCCAATATTTGCTTTCTCACTTCTTTGGGTTTAATTAAATAAACTATTGATGGACACATATTTCTTTCCACCCTTCACTTAATTCTTTTTATTCAAACCCATATTCTACTCCTCTTTTTAGGGTGTTAAGCACTGTGGTTAGGTTCTAATTTTTTATTAAAAAGATAATCAAACTAAATATATAAAAAAATATTTAGTTTGATTTGATTCAATTTGAAAAAAAAAATTCAAAACAAAACCAAATCTAGTTATAGAGTTTGGTTTGCTTTGGATTAGATCGATTTTTACGGTTTTTAATTTTTAATTCTAATTTCTTTTCTTTAATTAAAGTTTTTTTTATCTTTTAAATTAAAATATAGTAATATTAAACTAATAAAATTATACGATCAAATATTTAATATTATTAAAAGCTAAAGTTATATATTCTTGTAGTCTAATAGAATACGAAACAAAACAAATATTAACTTAAAGAACATAAGACAATGATAGTGACAATAATGAGATAGGGAAAATGCAATTGAAAACACATTGACAATTGCAATAGAAAATAATAGCATGAAAATAGAAAAGAAATCAGGTTTGAGAGTTACAATTAGAAATCCAAGCAAGAGGGGAGGGGTTTAGGAATACCTTTCACTGTATTTTAATGGTGTATGGTGTGTTTGGATTAGGAGGAAGATAGTGAATATTTGAAAGAGTAGATTTGGACTAATTTAAGAAAAAAATGTGTAAAAGATGAGGTTTTTTTTTATATAAAAAGCTTTTATATTAGGCATCATTGTGCTACTTGACATCTCAGCTAGGTTGACACCTCAAGTAACAACAATCATTTGTCATCACATGAAAAAAAAAGTATTATTAATAAAAAGAAAAAGAAAGAAAATACAAAATATGGGAAGACTAGACCAAAACTTATATGTTAACAAAAACGATACATAGTAGACTATACATATTAATAAAGAATTCTAAGAAAAGACTAGATGAAAGCCTATTATACCAATAAAAGGATTCTCTATGAATAAATCCTAAATTAGCCAACTTGTCAGCACACGCATTCCCTCCACGAAAAATATAAGTAACCCTAAACCTGATTTTTCCACAGTAATTAAGACAACTATTCCATCAATTACGAAGCATCCAAGGAACATTTGTCCTAGCAGTGAACACAACACAAACCAAGGCAGAGTCACATTCCAGCCAAACATTAATAAGTCCCAACTTTTGAGCTTCACTCCATAAAATTCAGCAACAAAGACAGTCTAAACGTCAAGAAACGCCGAGAAAGCTCCAATAAACTCCCTCATACTCACACGGAAAAAAAATGAGATTGAAAAAAAATGAGATTGTTTGAATTAAGATTATTTTTTTAAGTATCATCTTATTTTCTCTTCTGCTTATATTATTCTCCTCCATGTATGTTTTCACAACTCATCTCCATTTGTTTTTCTTTTCCCATGTTATTTTTATTTATTGAATTGATAGAAACTATACTTTTCATTATGTTAAAATGCACAACAAAATTTATTTTTAATGGACTACCTTGACAAAACATGTCAATATATCCAACCAAAATTAGTTTTCATTATACTTCTGTGCCAAGATATCCAACTATACTTTTCAATACGATATTGTCAAGATACATAATTAAAAAACTAGTTTTGATTACAAATATTTCTATACATAAAAAAATCAACAAGTCTAAGATAAAATGAAAGAATATAAATTATATGGGCCGACTTTATTCTCCATACAATTCTCAATCAAGAGACAAAATTAATCCATATTGTAAAGGTTTAGGAAATTGTTAAACACACCTCTTTTTTTCTAAGACCATAGTCTACGATTTTCTTAAAAAGAAAAAAAAAAACTCAAACGCAGACACCCCTAATTTTTCTCCCATCTTCCAAATTGGCCCCCAATTTGTTCTCTTTTCATAGTCCATGGAGACACTTTTGATCCTCTCTAGAGACCCACAATAAATGCACGTGAAGACACTGCTACGGTTTCAACCCACTTCATCTTCACACAGTTAAGTTTATTTTTTTCTCTTTGCTCGGGTGTCTAGGAATCGGGAACTTCTTCCTGCACTCTCATACTTTCTTCTTGCACCCCATAGTTGTGATGGAAAGACTATTTTACCCTTAATGAAAATAATAAGTAAACTTTTCATCTTCTTCATCCCTTTTGGAGTTACGCATCCCAAGGCACCACCTCTCCGCACCTAGGCTATTCTATTTTTGATGTTTTTGAGAGTGTTTTAGAGCATTTGTGTAGTCCTTGACTGAGATTAAATTTGCATTGGAGGTACTATCTTCTCCATTAACAGTTCGTTTTGAAGTTTCTGAATTTGTGTTTTTTTTCATTTTGGATTGGATGATCGATAAATATTTCAAGTTATACAATTTAGGAACATTTTTTTTTTTAAGAAATGCATTTTGGATTATCCAATCTAGAAGGTATTTCCGAATCCAACAATACCTTTTGGATGGTATAATTTGGAATGTGTTTCATAAAAATATATTTTGTATTTTACAATTGGGAACGTCTATTTTCATGAAATGCATTCCAGATTGGATCGCCTACCACAAAAGAAAGTTAGTTTGATTTTGATTAATGTAAGGATAATGGCGTTGATAGATTTATAGCTAGGTCGAGAAGTGTTGGATCACAAGCCGATGGCAGGCAGAGAGACCTACGATATCTGTTCGTATAGGAGATTGTGATCAAGCACGTGATCATAATGGTGTTAATGTGATGGATGAACATGAAGAACGACATGATCATGAAGGATTCCTTAGAGGACCTTCTGACCTATTATTGCTAGTAAGTTTTGGTGATCATGTCGTTGTGAGGCTTTGAGAGAGTGAGGTACGAATGAAAAACTATTTAATTGTTGTAATTTTTATAATGATGTTAATTTATAATTACAAACACAATTTTTTTTTTAAGATTAGGGAGAAATAAAATTGGTCTCCTATGGTCGAAAATTAAGTAAATTTGGGTTGCCTCATCCTCAAGTTAAGCCTCTTGTGCTTAATTTGGAATTGTTGCCTTTGTGCAACATAAGTTATGAGGTGGGCGATAAAGGGTTGATTTCAGCATTTGTTGAGAGATAGCAGTGGGAAACTAACACATTCCACCTTCCCATTGGTGAGATGGCAATAACACTTGATGATGTGTTGCCTCTGCTAAATCTCCCCATTGTGGGGAAATTTCCTACGTACATCCCCATTGAATTTGCTACAACTTCAATAGTTTTGGTGGAGTTACTAGGAGTTGTGAAGGATGATGCTACCTCATAGATAAGGCACTATCGGGGTGCATATGTACTACTTAGTTGGCTTCAAGAGGTGTATGAGGAGTGATGCTTACGACATAGTTGAGAATGTGCTACGATGACATATTTGTTGCATATGGTGAGATGCACTACATTTTTTGATAGGAGTTCTCTATCTCTATTTCTTAATTTCTTTTGTTTAGCAATCTACATATATGTGGTTGATACTCCTTGGGATTTGTCGCACTGACGCATACATATGAGCAGTTAGGGGATGCGTGCTTTGCGAGACAAAGAAATTGGGCGGTTATACGACTCTCATTCAGGTATGAGACAAAGAACATTAATCATTGTTAGGTTCATTGTCATATGAATACATGAATAATTGAACATTTCCTAGGCCTGGGAAGGAAGGGATGTAAATTCCTGTTATCATTAGGTACACCCTCAGGCAACCCGATACCTCATTGGACAACATATTTATACTATTGGTGTTGTTCGAGTCCAGTTGGATGCTCTGACCCATGATGACTTAGAGTCCCTATGATTACCACTACCCCAATAGGCCCTTATGTTGTATAAAAGTCAGCCAAATTTAAGATGGGGTGAATTGATACTTAAAGATTTTCACAAAGTTTAGCTTTTCTTAAAAAACATAATTATTTCAACCGATTGTTTATTAAAACCAACAAATTAAAATTTTAATCAGAAATCCTATTAGAAATAAAAATCGATTATTTTTGAAAAACAATTGATTCAAATTTTAATAGAATGTATCAGAGTAAAAGTTAATCGATTCTTTATGAAATCAATTGATTAACAAAACAAAGACAAATTAATACTTAGCTAATTAGAAAGCAACAAGTACAAAAGCAGCAAGTATTTTTTATATTGGTTCATTCTTTTCAAGAGCTACATCCAGTTACCACTTCACACACAAATGGTTTTCACTAATCACAAAATCTTGTAGAAAGAAGAACCAAGAACAACAGTCTTTGATTGAAAAAGATGGAACCTTATTGGAGAGGAACATCCATTTTTTAAGAATCCTCCTTCTTCTTAGCCTTGTTAATAGTTGTACAAAGAAATGCAGAAATTATATTGAGCCTTGTATTTTGGGTCAATTAGCATATAATTTCCTTTTTAGGCCTTGTATAACATAGATTAGGGAAAATAACCTAACCTTAGATAGAAGGAAGTGCCATTTAGGTCATAGAAACCCTAAGGTTGGAAACTTGGACATCAAGCTAGGATTAGAGGTCAGGGTAAATTTTAGTTTCTCTTGCAAGCTTTCTTCTCCTATAAATATTAGTGTCTTGTACATGCAAATTAACTTGAATCGAGTAAGGAAACTCTACCAAAATTGCAAGCTACTTATTCTTAGTTCCTTTCTATGTTGGCACTTCTTCTAGTATTTAAGCTAGAAATTTCTAAGAGTTGGCTCAACCTCTCTTAGACTTAAATCTCCATGACTTTTCAGTTCAAACCTTCATCTAATAATCACTTATCCATTGCTTTCGCATCCTTATTCCACCTCCATACCAAAAGATTCAAGGAGTTGCACCAAATTGCATCACTTAACAAGATAATCAAACCAGGGTACATTATGTATAACATTCACAGGGTATAAATACTCATAGGGAAATTTTTTAGCAATTGGTAGAAGATCTTGGGCCCAAACACCGAGATGACCTCCCCCAAACACTTAGGTCGAGATGAAGAGCTCTCATGCACAATACACATGCCCCCCCGTCTTACCTGCCACTAGGTAATCATTTACTCACGGGCGCCCATACTCGAGTGGTCGTACTAACACCAAGCTAGGTCGATTTACCATGTGCTAATTCAAGCAAATCAATAAAACTTAACCATCACATTGTTCAAAAAGAAAGCTTTAAGCAAGAATGTCTTAGCTAAAATACAACTTGAGGTTTGCCACATTCCACGCTCGAGGAATGGCCTCAACTGGTCAGCCTTGGCTTCTCCATTTACCGCTTGGAGGGCTCTCATGGTCTCCATAATTTGTTGCAAGGTGGGGTCCTCGCTCCCTTCAGATCCCAATGGACCTTGCCTCGTTATCCTCATTATGTCAGAAACTCAAACACAACTGTGGATGGGATCAGGTTTTATCGGGCTCCACGGTGGGCGCCAAATGTTCTTGCCAGTTGACTTGCTCACCGGTTGACTCTAATGACAAGCTCTAGCTCCGCCTGTCTCTTCACGAATCCGTCCTGTGTCTTGCTGCTCTAGAACGTAGCTCCGTTGAAACAGAGGGCCCCCTACCTGTTATAAAAATTTAAGAAGTAGTCAGTTTCAGTCTTAGAAATAACGTACCTTAACCTGGAATCTCAAGTCCCTTTTATAGTTTACCTCTTGTAACAACTTTCTATCACGAGAATATAATCTCAACTGAAAGCATACTCAACAGGAAAATATTCTGCTCAAAGGCACACCCTCACGGTGTTGCAACAGAACGAAATCTTTCCTTCATGGAGTGCATAAAATAATAATAGAATAATCACCAGGGCACCAACTCATGTACCAACATTAGGGGTCCATTCTGCTTACGTGGGCACCCAACTCAAGGTGCAACATTATCTTTCGCTATACATGCAACTTAACCACTACGTACCCTAAAACACATGGGCTTCGGTTAAAAGAAAATACTTACTTGACCTAAACACAACATGTACTAAACATACCCTTAGGTTCAAAAATACCTTTTACTAGTAGCCTTAAATAAACGTATAAAAGACTATTTCAATTATGCTAAGACGGGTCTACTGACCAAACTGGACCCAACCACATGGCCCATTTTACTGGCCCAACAGTCAAGTTGACCTGCCTATGCCCATGCACCGAGATCCGAACACCGAACACTGAGTCCTAAACGCTCTATCCAGTACAATATCCTTGGATCAAGGCATGCTTCCTTTCCCTCTTCACATCAGTTGTGCCTTCATGGGTAACTTCAAGGATGCCTCACATCTCCTTTGTAGATCCAGATTGAGAGACCCTAAAAAAGTCATTTAAACTCAAGGCAGGAGTGATAATATTCTTGGCAATGCAATCATATCGAGCTTTTTTACTTTCACTCTCAGTCCATTCACACCAAGGTTTTCCAATAAAAATTTATCTTTTTCAACCTTAGGAGTGAAAGGACAATTTGTGATAGCATCCCAGATTCCTTTATCAATTGATTCAACAAAAAATTTCATTCTGAATCATTTAAAACAAGTTCAAACCACTTAACAGAGTTCTGTTATGAAAACAACAAATTGTTTTCCAAAACAAAAGATTGAAATAAATTTTCTGTTAAGGTTTTCATAAAAACAATGGGTTGTTTTACCGAAATAATCGATTGTTTTAGTTTGACAGAAAAGACAAAATAAGACTAAGCTTTTACAAACCATTTTGAAAACCACCAAGTGTCAAACAACCGGTTGTTTCGACAATTCAACAGGTTGGAATTTAACAGCTTTTTAGAAAACACTTATTTTCAAAAAGATAAAGAATGAGGTGATCTTGGATCAATACAAGAAGTGAATTAATAAGTTAAAAACTACTAGACAACACACACACACACACAAAAACAAGGTCTCCAAGATTTCCACACAGATTTGGATGCATCAAAGCATCTTGCTCAACACCTAAGGTCACCCTTCCTCCTTTCTATGGGATAACTAGTGTTGATGATTACTTAAGTTGGGAGATGAAGGTCGAAAAAATATTTGAATTCCATCAGGTAGATCATGAAAGAAAAGTTACCCTAGCCACCCTTAGTTTCCAAGATTTTGCAATGACTTGGTGAATTTCTTATTCTAAAGACCTTAGTTTACACCATAACCCTCCAATAAAATACTGGAACGAACTCCAATTTGCCTTAATAAAATGATATATACCTTCCTATTATGATAGGGATCTCGTGCAACAACTTCACAGGCTCACCCAAAAAGAGCTAATTGTAGAAAACTATTGCCAAAAGAATGGAGTTACTTATGTTGAGGGCAATAATTCGTGAGGAGCCTTGACTAACCATTGCTCGTTTCCAAAGTGACCTTAATTTTGATATTAGGGATAGAGTTGAACTTCTCCCTTATAATGATTTGTTCCAACTATGCATTAGGGTAAAAGAACAACTAAATAGAAATAATTATTTTTGAAAATCTTCTTTTTCCTCTACCTATCCCAATAAAGACTATAGAAAAAATAGTTATGAAAAAGGTAAGCCACATGATAGAGAGAGGGATAAAACACAAATTAAAGATAAAGAGAAAAATTATTATGTGTCATCTTCTAAAATAGTTAAGACTAAACAAGTCCAATTCTTTAAATGTATGGAAAAAGGACATTACTCTTTTGAAATGTCCACAAAAGAAAACCTTACTTTTAAAAGACCAAAACATTTAAGGGATTGAGACTTCATCTTCTGCCTCTGAGGTTGAAGAAGTCATATCTTCTTGGAAAGAAATCCAACCCTCTATAAGAGATTTAATATTAGTTCAACGACTTCTTCAAAATCGTCCCCTAAAAATAAGTACGTCACAATGAGAAACCTCTTCCATACTAATGAGGACCTAGAAGGGAGTGCGCCTATGAACCAAGACCAACCTCCAAGGAGGAAGACTAGGAGCATGCCTCAAGATATAGGGTCAGACCAAGATTCTCCAACCACTACTTCAACACCTAGTTTGCCCAGAGGATCACAAGGAGCAGAGCACAAGCTTTGGGTGTTGCGCGTCAGTGGGTTTCATTATTGTTAATTTCAATAGAATAGAATATGTTGTAAATAATTTGGGCTCACTTTAGGGGTCCAAATAGCAAAGATAGGCTAGAATAAGGTGCCTTTAGCATAATATGGGGTGTAGGTATCATTTTAGCTTATTCATAGCCCTTTAGGAAGGAAATTTGACCTAGTTTCTAGAAGGACAAGCCTAGGGTGCGGGTTTGACTAAGTCAAACCCTAAGGCTGCCTATTTTTCCCTTTTCCCATCCTACCGCTCTTGCTTGTTTTCCAAGGCTCCTTCACCTATAAATAGGAGGCCTACCCATTGTATTTTACATGTTGAATTTGAAGAGAAAAGTTACTTTGCACAAATTGTGTGAGGTGTTAGTGAGGCTTGTGTCCTCTTAGCATGTAGGTCTCATCTTGAGTGTTTGAGAGCTCTCAAGTGGCGACCATCAACACTTATCTTGCAGGAAAACCACACTCCAAGTGGCGTGATCCACCTCTCTTCCATCACATAAGCTTTTCCTTTCCTTCATCTCTTCCATTCTTTCCATTATTCCTTTAATCTTTGTGTTCTTATGTTCTTGTTTTCATCCTTTGTCAATTTGGTTTTCATTATGTTCTTGTTTTTCCTTCCATGCTCTTTTACATTTCTCCATTCATCATCAATCACCATATTCTTGTATTTTTCCTTTGCCCTCTAGAAGTGAACCTTCACACTTATTTAACCACTTGGTTAAGTTCGTATCCAATGGGGATCTTCTTTGGGTTCTCACCTTATAATTGCTAAAAAAATATCAATCCAAGTAAAGTGTCACATTTAAAATGAGATTTACTAATAGTTCAACGGCTTCTTCAAAATCGTCCCCTAAAAATAAGTACGTCACAATGAGAAAACCTCTTCCATACTGGATGTAAGTTGTAGATAATATTTGTTATTTAATTGTAGATAGTGGTTCTTGTTGTAACTATTGTAGCTCTAGGTTAGTAAATAAACTTTCTCTTAAAATACAACTACACCCTTCACCATACCAATTAGATTGGATTAATCAACATGATAGTGTAGTTCTCAAACACCAAGCAAGTGTGCCTACACATAGGAAAATACCAAGAAAACATTTTATATGATATTATTCCTATGAATATTGGACACATTATACTTGGTCGACCTTGGCAATTTGATCGAAATACTCTACATGAAGGTCATTCTAATAAAATAAAAAATTACATCATTCTTTTTCTATTGTTCCAAATTATAAACAAAAACAAAAACAACTACTACATCATAATTTTTGGAAAATAGTCATATATAGTTTCTTATGTTGTATTCTTACTTTATTGCTTTTCTTTCTCAGGTGGATCCTTGAACTAGGTGGATATTGACTTCAATAATTACAAATAAGGTGACACTTTCATCGGATCTAAGGACAAATCTTTTTGAAGGGGGGGAGCCTGATGAAGGATCATCCAAGCCACCATACACAAGAATAAAGACAAAAGAATTGTCGTTATAAATTGGTAGAATACTCAGGTATAAAACCTGTATTTTGATTTACTTTCAAGAGTAATTTGTAGATGAATCAAAGACACTTTACAAATTCTCACATATCGCACAAGTATGGGTCTCTAGAGCATCTTAAGAGGATATACACGACCTTTCTTAAGTCACCAAACCTCAACATAGTTAAGCTTGCTTAACTAAGGTTATCGTAGCTCAGGGATTGAGTGAACCAGTATAAACCTTGTGTGTAAATCTTTCTTTCTCTCAGACTCTCTAACTGTTTGATATTTTTGCTGCTATAAACAACCAATTAAAACGCAGTTTTAATCGGTTAAAATTCTGATATATGTTTCTTTTGGATTGTTTGATTGCCTTCCTTAAGTGCTTATCTGAGTTGTTTGTTAAAGATTCATTCTAGACCAACCATTTGCGAAAATCTTTGATAAAACAATTCACCCCCATCCCCTCTTGTTTCAGCCATCAATTCTTACAATTGGCATTAAGAGCTAGATTCTTGAAAATTACTCAAGTCTTTGTTTCTGTTTTTCAGAAAAATCCTTTTTGAAAATATGTTTCATATGACTAAAAAGTTTTCATTTGGGGAAGGTGCTTCAATTAACAGACCACCTCTGTTTTGTGGTTTGAACTACCAGTTTTGG
>Ga0123341_1005911_pt1 | contig 10994 bp, 7 predicted proteins | sample Turbeapinknodule_FD_89959 | JGI IMG/M metagenome (GOLD analysis project Ga0123341, IMG submission 89959) | Root nodule microbial communities of legume samples collected from Mexico - Turtle bean Mexico pink nodule | ecosystem: Host-associated > Plants > Roots > Nodule | place: Mexico: Nepantla...
CTTTTATATATATAAAATGTAAAGTACGGAATGATTTCTTACACAAAAATGTAGAAAATTTTACATAATTCACAATGTGAATAATTTGATAGTGTTAAAACTTCTAATTTTTTTTTATCAAGGAAACATTTTTATTGCAACTAACTTTTAAATATTTAACATATTTAAAACTATTTCTTATAATTTTAACCATTTAACTTATGAATAAGCATTATAAATTTACTTAGATAGATGATATATAGAAGAGTTAAAAGTTTTTTTTATAAAATCTTTAAAAATTTTATTTTCATAAGTTAATATTAATTTATGTGCATGCTAACAAGAATTAAAAAAACATATTAAGAAATTTGTATACATTTATTTAAATATTCTAATGTTAAATACTCTATATACTAATTTTGTAGTTAGATGGAACATATTTAACTATTTATCTAGAAGAATTTATAAAAAAAGTGGTGTTTGAATAAAGTAGACTAGTGCTCTCATATTATTAAATCTAGTGAAATAAAGATTCTTTATATCTCTTAGAAAACAAAAAAAAATGAACTATAGTTACATAAAAACAGTGAATGATCTACATTGTGTAATTATTTTCATTATACAAATAATTTATATTTATATTTATTAAAAGTTTAAAATATAAGTAAAGATAAAACAGAAATATAAAATATATACACCAAGATTAGAATCTGATCATAAGTTGTTATAGATGTTATAAATTATTAAAAAAAAAAGAATTAAAATGTTAAATTAAAAATAAAATTTTAATTCCTGGAGAAGCGACATAAAGGGAGATAGAAGAAAAGAGAGGCATTGTTGTTTACCTTATTCATTGAGCTCGTAGTTCTCAATCTTAAGGTTAAGAGTTTCTTCCTGGTTTAGAGTAGGGCTTGTCCTATTGGTCGCACTTCTAACCAGCGCCGCTTGAAGCTCTATCTATTTTCCTCATACCTCACCTCTTCTCCCTTTCCCTTTTCCCTTCTAATTTGAACCCTAATTATAAGCAAAAAGCAAAAATATATTCATCTCAGATCCCTCCTTTGTATCATTCCATCACCTTGCTTGTATAACAACTGGATTAGGGTTAGGGTTCAAATTTGATCATCAACTAATTGGATCACAACAAACAGTGGCAGGGTTTTCATGCTTTGGCGATTTGCACTTGGTTCGCGATGGCGGCCAATTCTGGCACCAAATATGTCTCAGTGAATCTGAACAAGTCCTATGGCCAGCATTCCACCTCCCTTGGATCCGTCCGTACGCAGCGCCCAGGAGCCGCAGTGGCTCCTTCGCGGCCACGCAGTTCACACAAGGCTGGGCCCAAACTTTCCGTTCCGCCCCCCTTGAACCTTCCTTCTCTGCGGAAGGAGCATGAGCGCTTCGATTCGCTGGGATCAGGAGGTGGGCCTGCTGGCCCCGGTGGTTCTGGAAGCGGTTCGAGGCCAAGTTCGGCAGGTTTGGGCTGGACCAAACCCGTGACGGAGGATGTGTCGCGGCCTGTAATCCAAGGCAAACCCACCGTGGCCGCCGCTGCACCGGTTTCGTCTGCTGTTTTGAGAGGAGAGGATTTTCCTTCCCTGCGGGCCACCTTGGCACCTGTGCCCGGCCCAAATCAGAAGATCCAGGAGAATTTGAATTCCATTCCGATTCCGAAGCAGAAATATTCACTTGCTGATGAAAATGTGTTTATTGAGGAGAAGAAGGAGGGTCCTTCTGTTAATGATCATTCCAGTGTTTCTCGCAGTGTGAATGTGGTTGGTGGTGGTGATGATGGGCGTGGTTCTCGGGTTGTGAATACGAAGTATGGTGTTGGGAGGAAGCAGGAGGAGTATTTTCCGGGTCCTCTTCCGCTGGTTAGGTTGAATCCACGGTCAGATTGGGCAGATGATGAGCGTGACACGGGCCATGGTTTGATCAGGGAAGGTAGGGATCATGGTTTTTCCAAGGGGGAGGCTTATTGGGATTTTGATATGCCTAGGGTTGGTGTTTTGCCTCATAAGCATGATAAGAGGGGACCACTGAGGGGCAGTGAAGTGGGAAAGGTTTTGAACAGTGAAGTAGAGGCTTTTGATAGAATGGGTCCTGAAGGGAATTCCTGGAAGACTTCGAATTTGTCCATTCCTAAGGATGCTGGAAATGAGAGAAATGGTATTGGTGTTGGAGCGAGGCCGTCAAGTGGGAGTCGAGATGTGGGGAAGGATGGTAACAAGTATGTTCCTTCACCTTTTAGAGATGATGATGTTGGAAAGAGGGATTTTGGAAGGAGAGATGGTCAGGGTGGGAAACAGAAGCCTTGGAATAATGTGGTGGAACCTTATGGTGATCGGACTCGTGAGCAACTCAACAGAAACAGAGCTGATTCTGTCCAGAGCTCGGTTTCAAGATCTGCATTTTCCTCGGGTGGTAAGGGTCTGTCTGTTAATGATCCTCTGCTTAATTTTGGTAGAGAGAAGCGGGCTTTGCCTAAGAGTGAAAAGAATTTGTTGGAGGATCCGTTTATGAAAGATTTTACAGGTTCTGGTTTTGATGGAAGGGATTTGTTTTCGGGTGGTCTTGTTGGGGTGGTTAAGAAGAAGAAGGATGTGCTGAAGCAAACTGATTTTCATGATCCTGTGAGAGAATCCTTTGAGGCTGAGCTTGAAAGGGTTCAGAGGATGCAAGAACAGGAGCGACAGCGAATAATTGAGGAGCAAGAAAGGGCAATGGAGTTGGCTCGCAGAGAAGAGGAGGAAAGATTAAGGCAGGCTAGAGAACAGGAAGAGAGGCAGAGGAGATTGGAAGAAGAAGCGAGAGAGGCAGCATGGAGAGCGGAACAAGAGAGAATGGAAGCTTTGCGGAAGGCTGAAGAGCAGAGGTTAGCCAGGGAAGAGGAGAAACAAAGGATCATTTTAGAAGAAGATAGGAGGAAACATGCTGCAAAGCAGAAGCTTTTAGAATTGGAGCAAAAGATTGCTAGGAGGCAGGCTGAGGCAGCCAAAAGTGGCAGTAATGCTATTGTTGTGGAAGAGAAAATGCCTGCAATAGTGAATGAGAAAGAAACATGTAGAGCTACAGATGGGGGTGATTGGGAAGATAGTGAAAGAATGGTAGATAGGATATTGACTTCGGCATCTTCTGATTCGTCAAGTGTGAGTAGGCCATTGGAGATGGGCTCTAGGTCTCATTTCTCTAGAGATTTATCTTCCACCTTTGTGGATAGAGGAAAACCACTTAATTCATGGAGAAGAGATACATATGAGAATTGGAACAGCTCTGCGTTTTTTCCACAAGAGCAGGAGAATAGTCATAACAGTCCCCGCAGAGATTTATCAATTGGTGGAAAGACATTTATGAGGAAAGAATATAATGGCGGGTCTGGATTGGTGTCTTCTAGGACGTATTATAAAGGAACAATTTCCGAGCCTCATTTAGATGAATATGCTCATGTAAAACCGCAGAGGTGGAATCAATCTGCAGATGGAGATCATCTTAGCAGAAATACAGCAGATATTGATTCTGATTTTCATGAAAATTATTTTGAAAGATTTGGGGATGGTTGGACGCAGGGCCGCACCCGTGGCAATCCATTTCCTCAATTCCCTGAGCGTACATATCCAAATTCTGAATCAGATGGACCCTATGCCTTGGGAAGGTCACGGTATTCTGTGAGGCAGCCTCGAGTACCTCCTCCTCCTTCAGTAGGTTCCGTACATAGAACTTACAAGAATGAAAATGAACACCCTGGCCCTTCTGCTTTCCTAGAAAATGAGATGCATTATAATCAAGCAACCAGGAGTGACTCTATCCTGCCAACTGGTTATGACAATGGGAATCGAGGACAACCTGAAGTAGGGGATGGCCGGCCAGAGACTGCCGAGAACGAGGACCATAAAGTGGAAACCACCCCTAGGTGTGATTCTCAGTCCTCACTCTCTGTTTCAAGCCCCCCAAGTTCTCCAACACATCTCTCCCATGATGATTTGGATGACTCGGGAGATTCCCATACCATACCGACTTCTGAAGATAGCAAAAGTGCTCCCCTCACAGCACCAGATAATGAATCCATTACAACACCGGCTGGAGCTGGAAATGACAATGTAGTTACTCCATGTGCTGTCTCTAGTGGTGAAGATGATGAATGGACTACTGAGAATAATGAGCAGTTCCAGGAACAAGAAGAATATGAAGATGAAGATTATCAGGAGGAAGATGAAGTGCATGAAGGAGATGACCATGCTCAACTTAACCAGGATTTCGACGATATGCATTTGCAGGAGAAAGGTTTGCCCCACCTGATGGATAATCTGGTATTAGGATTTGATGAGGGTGTCCAGGTTGGGATGCCTAATGAAGAGTTTGAAAGGATATCGAAAGACGAAGAAACTACATTTATGGCTCAAGCTTCTGGCCTCACCCTAGAAGAACGCATATCTTATGACGAAGACCACACGAACCTCCAACCTGTTAATGAAACTTCTCAGGTCAATAGCACTTCCAGTGTGTTCCAGGAATCAGAGAAGCCAGCTCAGGATTTGGTCATTCAGCCTAGTAATGTGGTATCTGACAGTTTAGGTAATGTGGAAGCTTCTAATGGCCTGTTGACCCACCATAGTACACCAAGTTCAGTTACTATTGCCCCTTACTATTCGTCTTCTGGTCAAGCTGTTACCTCTAATGTAGCTGCTGCTCCAAGTCAAGCTGAGGTACCCATTAAGCTTCAATTTGGTCTGTTTTCTGGTCCATCTTTGATACCGTCACCCGTACCAGCCATACAGATTGGTTCTATACAGATGCCATTGCATCTGCATCCACAGGTTGGCACACCCCTTTCTCACATGCATCCATCACAGCCTCCTTTGTTTCAATTTGGCCAGCTAAGATATACATCTCCCATATCACAAGGTATAATGCCTCTTGGTCCTCAATCAATGTCATTTGTTCAGCCTAATATGCCATCCACTTTCTCTTATAATCAACAACCTGGGGGTCAAATGCCAGTTCAAACTGGTCCAGAAACTTCTGACTCCTTTATAAAAAATGAGATGAGGCACCATTCTGTTGACAGCCAAGCAGGTAATTCTAGAAATAAGTTACCACAAGGATCACTGCCAAGGGAGGATGCAGGAAATATCACTGGAATAAAGCAGGGTCGAATTGAGGCTGCCCATGATTCTAATAATAGCACCAGGACTTCTACTAGTTTCCCATTGGACAAGCAGGGGAACCAAAATGTAGTTGGGAAGAACAGCAATATTCCATCCAATTCTAAAGAATCAGATGTTCATGCCACCATTAGAGATTCTCAGCATCATTCAGTTTCAAAGGAGAATTTTACTGAGTCAAGAACTCAATTTCCCGCATCTGGTGGTAGGGGAAAGCGATATATCTTTACTGTGAAAAATTCAAACTCAAGACCATCAGGCCCATCTGCAAGGGTTAATCGCCCAGAACCTGGAGGATTTATGAGGAGGCCTCGTCGGAATATGCAGCGCACTGAGTTTCGAGTTCGGGAAAGTGGTGATAAGAGGCAGTCTACTAGTTCTGTTTTGACTGATCAGTTTGGGTTGGAGAACAAGTCAAATACCAATGGAAGGGGAGCAGGCATACCTGGAAGGCCTGGTCCTAGGAAGGGTACGAACAATAAATTGGGAAAACAGATTGTAGAATCAGCTACAGAAAACACACAAGGGATGGATTCTGGAAGCAGAGTTGAAAAGGTTGATGGAAAAGAATCAACAAAGACTCAGAATTTCTCACATACTGGAAATCTCAAAAGGAACTTGTGTTCTGAGGATGATGTTGATGCTCCATTGCAAAGTGGAGTTATACGTGTGTTTGAGCAACCTGGAATTGAAGCTCCTAGTGATGAAGATGACTTTATTGAAGTTCGATCAAAGAGGCAAATGTTAAATGATCGACGAGAACAGAGAGAGAAAGAAATTAAGGCCAAGTCTCGGGTTGCAAAGGTTTTAATTCCTATCTGTAATTTATGACCTTAAGTCAAATTATTGCATCTTTCTTCATTGGCTTTTATTTAATGCTAGGTCCAAAGGAGACCCCGTTCCAGTTCACAAAGTGTTGTGGCCGTGGCCAATCCTACCAAAGGATCCATGACTCCAGTTGAAGTGGTTAACAGTATCCATGCTGCTTTTGTTGCTGCTGAAGTGCGTGGAATGGCGAAGATGGATGCCTCATCTGGATTTAATTCAAGCATATTGTCCCAAGCATTACCTCCAATAGGAACACCTCCTTTGAAAATTGATTCTCAAACTGATTTAAGATCTCAGATAAGCAGGTAGTTGCCGTCTTGTAAGATATCTTGATGGCTATCACTGGACAAAAAATCAAATGTATTTTTTACTTCTTACAGGTCACTTCAGACAAGTGTTCCAGCAGTTTCTGGTAGTGAAAAGGACCCTGGGTCCGGTGTGATATTTGAAAGCAAGAACAAGGTTTTAGATAATGTTCAGACATCTTTGGGCTCTTGGAGTAATGCACAAATTAGTCAACAGGTTTGAACTTTCCTCCCTCACTTTGTTAGATAACGATGGCAATTAAAACTGTATCATTTCTGATTTCCTGTGTATTTTGGATTTGGATTCAACAATTCTAGCAACATGGTTTAATTTCATGTATGTGGCTTCCTTTTGTTTCGTAGTTGCACTTTAACTCCTTCAAAATTTAGAACTTGTTTTTTTCTTCAATATACAGTTTAGTTCCACTGAGGAGTTATCCGATGATCAAATTTTGCCTTTTTTTGTTTTTGGAGGGGCTGAAATATTGTTTTCTCCAGGACTAACTTAGTAGTTCTGAATTTTTTATATGTGGGATGTTTGGGGATTAAAATGGTGTAATTTAATTAGCAGTTTTGAATTCAGGCGTATGCTTAAATATTTTATTTGTTCTACCCTTTTGTTGTGAATCTAAAATAAATAAAATTTTATGACAGGTAATGGCACTTACACAGACACAACTTGATGAGGCTATGAAGCCTCAACAGTTTGATTCACAGGCTTCTGTTGGCAATATAACAGGCGCTGTTAATGAACCCAGTTTGCCAACATCTTCCATTTTGACAAAGGAGAAAACCTTCTCGTCTGCAGCCAGTCCAATTAATTCCTTGCTTGCTGGAGAGAAAATTCAGTTTGGTTAGTAAATAAATTTTGCATGTGATTTCTGTAGTCATTCATTTATTATAGTAACATTAATAATAAGTTTCTTGCAGTTTGAGGCAATATTTTTGGATTTTCAGTTGCCTTACTGATGGGTTATTTTCATTTTGTATTCAGGGGCAGTGACATCTCCAACCGTTCTTCCATCTAGCAGCCGTGTTGTGTCTCATGGCATTGGTCCACCTCGATCATCTAGATCGGACATGCAAATGACCCACACTCTTGCTGGATCGGATAATGATTGCAGTCTTTTCTTTGATAAGGAGAAACATGGTAATAAATCTCATGGTCATTTGGAAGATTGCGATGCAGAAGCTGAAGCTGAAGCTGCTGCTTCAGCTGTTGCTGTTGCTGCCATTAGTAGTGATGAGATTGTCGGAAGTGGATTGGGTAATTGTTCCGTCCCTGCTACAGATGGTAAAAGTTTTGTAGCTGCTGATATTGATAGGGTGGTAGCAGGTGAATCTTCTCCTTCATTATTAGACATTGGTATTGTTTTTCTTTCTCTGAACGTCTGCTAATAATTTGACATGACATCAATTTATATTCTGGATCTTCGTATTTATCTATTAGCTACTTGGGCAGGAGTAGGTGTTGAGAAGCAGTCAGGTAGTCAATCTAGATCCGAGGAGCCTCTTAGTGTATCCCTTCCAGCCGACTTATCTGTTGAGACTCCACCAATATCCTTGTGGCCTCCATTACCAAGTACACGAAATTCCTCGGGTCAAATGATTTCCCATTTTCCTTCTGTCCCTCCTCATTTTCCTTCAGGCCCTCCCTCTCATTTTCCTTTCTATGAAATGAATCCGATGATGGGTGGTCCTGTCTTTGCTTTTGGACCACATGACGAATCTGCATCTACAACACAGTCACAGCCTCAAAATAGTACTACATCAGCGTCAAGGCCGATTGGAAGCTGGCAACAGTGCCATTCCGGTGTGGAATCTTTTTATGGACCTCCAACTGGATTTACTGGCCCTTTTATTGCTCCTCCCGGAGGCATTCCAGGAGTCCAGGGGCCACCACACATGGTTGTTTATAACCACTTCGCTCCTGTTGGACAATTTGGTCAAGTTGGCTTGAGTTTCATGGGTACTACTTATATCCCTTCTGGAAAGCAGCCTGATTGGAAACACGTCCCTACTTCTTCTGCCACAGGGGCAGGTGAAGGGGATATGAACAGTATGAATATGGCATCTTCGCAGCGGAATCCTGCTAACATGCCATCTCCAATTCAACATCTTGCCCCTGGTTCACCACTTATGCCAATGGCCTCTCCTGTGGCTATGTTTGACGTTTCGCCTTTCCAGGTAAATTTTGGATGTGTCTTGCGGTTGGTTTGTGCAATAAGCACATATATATATAATATATATATATATATATATATATATATATATTCTTCTATACTTGTTTTACAGTACCTAGGGTAATATGGTACTTAATTTGTGAATATTATAATTTAACTTTGTACGCAAAGACAGTAAAAGTCATCAATAACTCGTTTAATATTATGTTCTGTTTAATGTAGTAGTTTTTCTTAGTAATTAAATATTGTAAATTTTGCCAGCCCTCGACTGAGATGTCAGTACAAGCTCGATGGCCACATGTTCCTAATTCGCAACTACCTCTGTCAATGCCATTGCAGCAACTAGAAGGGGTGCAGACTTCTCAATTCAGCCATGGCCCTTCTGTTGACCAGCCGTTAAATGCCAAGAGGTTTACTGGTTCTCGAGCTTCAACATCATCAGATGGTGATAGGAGTTTTCCTAGAACTGCAGATGTGAATGTTAACCAATTGCCTGATGAACTTGGATTGGTGGATACTTCAAACTCTACTGCTACCAAGAATGCACAGAGTGTTGTGAACAAGACTCCATCCGTGATTCCCATTACAGAAGCTGTGAAGGTTGATGTTCAGAATGGCAGTGGTAACCAGCATGCAAGTTCTTCTTTTAAGAATCAGCCCTCACAAGTTAATATTTCGGCCCAGCAGTCTGACCATTCCTCAGGACATACTAATTATCAGAGGGGTGGTGTTTCTCAGAGAAATAATTCTGGTGGTGAATGGTCGCATCGTAGAGGGCACCAGGGAAGAAATCAATCTCTGGGTTCAGACAAGAACTTTTCCTCGACAAAGGTAAAGCAAATATATGTGGCTAAACAGACTATTAGTGGGGCATCAACAGTATCATGAGGAGCAATAAATATCAGCTGGATTTGAAAAAAACTGAGGAAGGCTTTATTATTAATTTTTGGTCTGGCAGAAATAAATTTTTTGATTAAGTTGCTTCTACTTGGGACGTTGATTGTAGATTGAGATTTTTGCTGGCCACACACAACAAATTCCATACCGGGTGGTAGTGTGGCTTTGATGGACACGTTCTCGTTTTGCAATGGTGTATCTATCAACCAAGCTTGGTCATCTTTGTTTTCTTTTGTCCGTAAAAAAACAAACCAGGCAGATTATTTATTGGGTTTTGTGTATTGAAATCATTAGTTGCCCTCGTATATTCTTTCCATTAATAAGTGGGAAGTATCAGTTTTGAGGAATGCTAGTTTTATGTTGTGCTTGAATACTTGGTTTCCGAGTGTTTTGAACTCTTTTTGTTTTAGAATACCGAGACCAATTACTGGTTGATCATGGGTTGGGTTTTAGTTTTATTAATTTAAAAACAGTTGAATGGTCTGGCAAATTTCTGTAAGTTCATGTAATTGTGAATCTACGTCCTTGCAGCCCTTGCCGGAGTTTCTTTATGCATGCATTGTGTTTGTCAATCTCAATGTCTCTATGTTCGGTGATAAATGCAAACCTATAATTGCCAGAAGTACAATAAATTCGATGATAAATAAAAATCCAAATCTTAGAGAATGCTATTAAAGCTATAAACTGAGTCTTGGTCTTCATTCCACTTTATATGCAAATACTCATTCATATGCTCTCCAAATATTTTGAAGATAAATTTGATTTTACAATGTGAGAAGGAGGAGGGTAAGGTTGCACTTCTAACAACTTACAAAAATACAGAGATTAATTGTCATTTTGTTAGGAAGAAGGTCAATTCTAGTTTCATTTGCAGTCAAATCTAACGGTTAATTAATTGGCTTCTTACCACTTCCACAGTTCGAGTTTTTGTTCTTCAATAAGGCTGTTTCAAATATCTGCCTACCATTTTGAGGGAGTAGTACAAGTTCATGTTTTGGTTAAGTTTGTCATCAATTTAGTTTTATTAAATGTATTATTAACTGTTGTATATATAGATTTGCAAAGTTTTATACACATGGGTGCAACTTTTAAGGAGAATAAGAATTTTTCTTTTCTTTTCTCATAGTCTTTGAAATATTCATTTTATTCAACGGATAATAATAGTTTCTCAGAGTGGAAGATAACGTGAGCTCCCCCACCCCTGTTAAAGTAGAAATAATGAGGGTGAAAGAAGAAAAAGAAGGAAATAGGTAGTTTGTTGAAGATGAAATATGTGGAAACTTTTAGACCTTGTTTGATTCTAAAGTTGGTATGATTAAAGTGAATAAAGAAAAGAAACTCTTGGAGGTGCGACGTAAGTGTTCTACGAAGAAACGAATTATGAAACGAGAAAATTGGCATGGAGAGTGTGGAAAGACGAACGTTGTGGGAAAATCTTAATTGCTCTAAGCACTGTCGCTTCGGTCATTTTTTCAAGTATTGAAAGTTTTGATAGAAGAAACCAACAAGTATTGAAAGTTTTGATAGAAGACATCCTCAATTACTAATTTTTTTTACCAAATAACAATTAATTTTAAAAATAAAAATTAATTAGCTATTTTGATTAAGTTACGTATTATTTTATAATTAAAAAATTATTA
>Ga0123341_1005912_pt1 | contig 10993 bp, 6 predicted proteins | sample Turbeapinknodule_FD_89959 | JGI IMG/M metagenome (GOLD analysis project Ga0123341, IMG submission 89959) | Root nodule microbial communities of legume samples collected from Mexico - Turtle bean Mexico pink nodule | ecosystem: Host-associated > Plants > Roots > Nodule | place: Mexico: Nepantla...
ATATTATATACTTAGTTTTTTTTTTCTAATACAGAAATATTTGGATCCTTAACTTGGCAGTTTAGTCACTTTTATATATCTGGTTAAAAAAATAAAAAAAAGGACTAAAGAGAATTATAATTGATAATTTTAAAAATTAGTTTTTTTTTTTTAATTTTATAGATTAATCATTTAGCATTTGTTTTGTCCATACAAAAGGGTTTTAAGCCTTATAGGTTCAACGCTCTAAATCTCACTCTGTACTTTCTCACTCCTTGGGTTTATCATTTCGTTGAGTCGAAGCGGGCTCTGCCGCAGCTCCACCGCCTCCTCCGGTCGCCGCCACCCTTCGGTGACAACGGAAAACGCCTAGAAATTTTCCATTTGAAATAGTCTCCGTTTCCCCGTTAGGGAAATACTTTTCATCACTTCTCGTTGCTTTCGATTTGTTCGAGGTTCGTTAACACTGCAATTTCTCCCAATTTTTATGCGATTTTATTTTTTGAGATTTTGATTTGTGTGGGATTGAACTGCACTGTCCGGCCGGTGATGTCCCTCACCCCCTTTCAACATTGATATCTGAGTGAGAGTTACTGTAAAACTTACCTGAGAGATAATCACTGGAGATTCAGGCGCTGCTCTTTTTCTTAAAATCACTTTTTTTTTTATTTCATTATTGTTTATATTATAATTATAAAATGCAGCTGTATTATTTACTTTTATTTCATATTTTCAAATGATTGTATGAGTAAGGTTTTAAATTTTAAGAGTTTGTATGCATGTATGCAAGGTGTTTGGACATTTTCACATAAACATTTATGCACAAGTTGTGTTCTCCCAATATATCTGTGACATTTGATGCCTTAGGAGTGTTCTTCAGGAGACACTGCTAGTTGGATTCTTGCAGTCTCTTTGTTCCTTTATTTTGTGATGCCTAAAAAATCATCAAAGAAATTTTTTTGTGAGAACTTATGAGTTATGACTATCAGCTGTTCTGTTTCTAATTTGTTTTTTCAAACTGTATTGTACCTTATGTAAACAACTTACTGCATATATGGAAATTAGTTTTTTTTTATCTTCAATTGTATAAACAACTTGTACACTAGTACGTATAAAATAAGCACACAGGGTCTGATGGGATAAAATTTTTATAAACACGTTTAAGAAGTTAATAAGAGAGGGATTCTACAAATTTATTTAGGTATGGGCTAATTGTAGTTTTTGAAAGAAACTGTTTTCGCCTTTTCCTTTTATTTTATTCTTTTTGAAGTACCTATAGAGAAATTTATCTAAACAGACACTTGTTCCCTAAGTCCTTAAGTAAGGTGTTTATCAAAATAGACCCTAAATAACTATAGTTATTTTTAAAACATATAAGTCTAAAATAAGGTAATATTTCCATAATTAAAGGTAAATTTTTAAAAATGGAAATAGAAAACAGTTTTGTCTGTAACAGCTTCTAGAAATCATGTGTAGTTGGTAGTGTTTTTCTTTTGTCTGGTGGTGTGCAAGGTCTTGCTCTTGCATAATACGTACTGAGTTTGCAATTTTGTGTACTGTGTCCTTCATCTGTCTCGTAGGTGAGGACTAAAGAATCAAATTTGGCTGCTGGGAGGTAGATTTGAATACCGTCTATAGGGATTTCAATTTTGCAAGTTTTCGACAAATATTTGCATCCCTGGTTTCAGCCCATGAAGTTCAAATGTGTAATTACTGGTATTCATTTTTAAAAAGATTCAATTGGTGTATTGCAGGTTGGGAGGAGAAAATGAAGCAGGTAGTAGGAATGGTAGTTTCCAATAAGATGCAGAAATCTGTTGTAGTGGCAGTGGATAGACTATTCTACCACAAGGTGTACGATCGTTATGTCAAGCGCACCTCCAAATTCATGGCTCATGATGAGCACAACCACTGTAACATTGGTGACAAAGTGAGTAACATGAACTTATCCATCTAATTGGCTCATCTCATCACTTATATTCTTGTTCCTCTTATTCTCATAACTTAATTTGTACACTTGTTTTGGCCAAATGCTAGTAAATTTATTGATTTTGCCCTGTTATTTAGGTTCGACTGGATCCTTCTAGGCCATTGAGCAAGCGTAAAAATTGGGTTGTTGCTGAAATTCTTAAGAAGGCACGGATATATGTTCCACCCTCTCCCAATGTTTGATAATGTCAGCTCCTGCTCTGAAGTACCTTCTTCATAAATTGGCTAAAGGTCTGAATGTATGAATTTAATTGACCTTCTGAATGCATCCCATCAAGATTGTTCGCTGTTAAGTATTTCTATTATTCCCCATACTCAGTGGAAGGTTACACTGTTGTGGACTTGTTTTTGGCATCACATGTTTCTATAGGTTCCCTGTTTTCTTGTTGTCGTTTTTATACTATTCTTACTTGTTTTTATACTATTCTTACTTATTTCTATAAACTATTATACCAATTACTATTCTTACCTATTCTTGCCATCCTTCAAATCCATTAGTCTATACAAATTCATGAGAGATCACTTTCAATAGAAACACACGAGACATATATTTTTTATGGGTCATGAATGTGTTTGATTATGTAGTGGACAAGGGCATTGTCACCTTCGCGTCTTCCCTCTTCCCCAACTCCAACAATATAGAAAAACTTGTGACTTTTGAGTATAGTTGTTCTTTTGTGTTTTCTCCTTGCTATGTTGTGTAATATCTGCATACAATGGTAATATTAGGCTTGCGTACAAATCATGTTAGTGGTAAACTGCTGTTGAGGAAATCTATGAAACACTAATACTTTAATTTGATCATATAGTGCTTTGGGTACTTTCACCAATACGTATTTGTATCCTCCAAGCCTTTAAAAAAGTTGTGAAAATCTCTTGGTTAGAGGTGTCTAACAGCCGACGGGCCACCTAAAACATTTGTATCAAGCTAGCTCGGTTTGACCTTGTGTTGAACTGATCATTTTGGACCACTTTGCTTATGACCTGACTTAGCTTGGTTTAAGACCATTAAGGCGGCAGGCTAAATGGGTGGAACCTCGATTCAATTTAGGGGTTATTTCTTCTTACACCTCCATATTTCTTTTAATTCCAAAAACACCCTTCTACAAATATTTTTAGGTTAAGGGGTTTTATAGAAAGCATCTACACCGTGTATAGAGGACCATCTATAGATGGTGTAGATGGTCTAACAGGGGACTGCCTATAAAAAAGGGTGTAGAAGGAAGTAGAATTGAAAACATACCTATTTGATGTTGTATAATATTACCCAAATGCATGACTGAATCTGCCCCATGCCTTTACAAATTTTTGCTTGTGTGGAATCACCCATGTGTTATTGACATACTCAACAAATAATGGCCATGATGAACAAATACTTTCAAAACATTTCAAACCGCCCTCAAACTCATCACAACTTCCACACTCAATGACAATCCCCCAAGCATTCATGATAAGTTTCCAAGCCTCCACAGAATCAACTAACATTTTACACTTTGCTTTAACATTCTTATTAATGTGAAAGCAACATAGAAGATTGGAAGCTGGAGGAAAGAACACGCTAATAACATTCATCAAAGCAAAGTCTCTATCATTAACCATGACTTCAAGGTTGAATACCCTCCTTGAAAGAGCCCAAATGAAGTTCTTTCTCACACTTGATAAAAACACAACAAAACACAAAAGTTGTAGAGAAAGTCAGTTTTGTGGATGTAACACCAACAATCTCAAGCAAGGGCAACCTATACTTGTTGGTCTTGCAAGTGCTATCCATCAAGAAGACAATACTAAATGCATTCAACAATTTCATTGCAGTAGGATTTGTCCAAAAAATATTACTCAACTTGGGAAGCCTCATGACACCTACTCTAGTGAATAGAGTTGTTACGGTCTAGCAACATCAACTGTGGCAATTCAGTTCTAGGTCCTCTAACTGATCTTCTGTATGCATGGTTATCAAACTCGCGAGTTAACTTGTTAACTCGTTCGAGTTTATGTTCCTACTCACCCTAGGTGAGTTAACTCGTAAGCAATCTCGTTTTTGCAACAAACTCGCTGTAAACTCTGTTAACTCGGTTGAACTCGCGAGTTTGCCTCCTTGTTGGCGAGTCCAAAGTGTTTTTTCTTTAAACCCAAAACGATGTTGTGTCTTTTGCTCACGTTAGGGTTTGTTGGTTGAAGTTACTGCGCTTTCGTTGTTCATAGCGTTCATAATTGCCTTTTCATGGTCACTTGCCTTGTCTCTGGTTGTCATCGTTGTGTTGGTCTAGTTTGTCTCGTGCGGTGAATGCGTTCTTCTTGTGCGGTAGGCACGTTTGTCTCGTGCGGTAGTCCCGTTCATCTCGTGCGGTGGTCACATTGTTTGAGTTCCAACCTTCAGTGGTCGTGTTTGTCTTGTGCGGTGGTAGCATCATCTCAATGTTGTGTTTCAGTATTGGTTAGAGAGAACAAACGGTGCTGGTCTATGTTTTGTTTGCGGCAAAATAGTTCATTTTAATTGGGGAAATTTAGGGTATTGTAGTCTTGTTTTTTAAATTGTTTTTTTTTAAGTTGGGGTGCATATCTGCAGTTATTTTAGTTGGGCTGCAATTTTTTTTAATTGGACTGCAGTATTTTTTAGTTAGGCTGCAATTTTTTTAGTTGGAGTGAGTGCATATTTGCAACAATATTCATTACTAAATGCAGTTACTTTAGTGTGTGGACTTATTTGTTTTAATTACTTTGAATAATTATATTAAAATATTTTTTTCACATGAAGTAAACTCTTACGAGTATATGAGTCGAGTCTACAAGTCGAATTTATGGATCTCCTACGAGTTTACGTAGACTCTCAAGTTTGATAACCTTGTATTTATGCCGATCTGGCATTGTACATTTGCTTTATTGTTGTAACATAATCCTCATTGTTGTCTTTCAAAGTAAGTAATATGTTCGCCGACTTAACTAGACTTTTAGTCATGTCAACAAGCATATGGGTGACCAACTAATGTTTTAGCCAATTTATGATTATGACTAGCATATATTACCTTCAATATTCAACCTTCTCCATTGCTAACAGGTTTACCCTGTAATTTAAATGGACAATCACATTTGTGTGTGCTAGTTACATTGACCTTCAAATCATGTTTGTATTTTCTATACTTACCACCTATTTCACAACCTAATAAGGCAAATGTCTTTCTCCCCTATTTTCCATTTGTAGTGTCATATCTAACAATGACTATCACTAAACCAAGTCCAAAGGCCATCCTATGCACCCATTGAAGGAGGTAATCTCGGGTAGGAAAAACTTGCACAAATACATTACAATTACAATATAATTACATGACTTGTCAAAGTTATCACACTACATCAATTAAATTTTCTTTACCTCATTTGTTGTAAAATGCTGAACACAGTTTCCTTCAACCAATTCATCTCCACTGTCCACATAATTCATTAACTATTCCATATCAGACACTTGTTTACTTCATTAGATATTTTGCTCCAAAGTTGGCATTTCTTCTCCATAATCCAGGTTTCACTCCCTTACACTTGCAATAGTAAATAATAAGTAAGACCTTTATTATAATTTTATCAACTAAAAAAAATCAACTTTTCAAATTTTATCCCTTCCGGATTGGACTGTCCACAATGTTATATTTTGGATGTACAATTCAGAAGGTATTTCCAGATCGAATAATACATTCCGGATTGTACAATCTGGAATATAAAGTTGTATTCCGGATTGGACTATCCAGGAGGCTTTCCTTCACAATCCGGAATACATAAAATTAAATAGATTATATTCCAGGTTGTGTAATTCGGAAAGTCTACGAATTACACAATTCAAAACTGAAAAAAGAACCACAAAACTTACCTCAAACAAAACCACATAGCTGACATCCACGAACCACCATAAAAACCCTCTCACTACCACCACCACAAACCCCCACCAAACACCACAATCCACCGTGAACCACCATTGCATCTAACTACGAAAGCAACGAACACCACAAGCTTCACCACTAACTTCACTAAAACCCCTTAACCTAAAAATATTTGTAGAAGGGTATTTTTAGAATTACAAGAATTATGGAGGTGCAGGAAGAAATTGCCCAAAATTCGAAATGGTATTCCTAATGGATATTTTAACGAAGGAATGATATTGATACTGTTTCTATTTGTGAACAATAGGAAGTGATTTATAATTTTTATTTTCTTTTTAGTATAGCCTAAGAAGTATGCTCTTAATTTGCATTTGTACAATTGCAATTATATGCATATATATCTATCTTTTATGTTTTTTTATCTAATATATTTTTAAAACAATAGTATGACCGTACCCGATATGTTTCATATTTGTGCATAGGAGGAAATAGTTACAAAAAGTGTGTATAGAGTTCGCGTGAAGCTTTCCTCCAATCTATAAAATCCTCACTCATAAAATGACTCGTCTATCTTATACATACGCTCAGGCACTCTTTGAATTTGCATAGTGCTTATAGGAATTCAGAATATTACCTACTTTGCTGGACAAATTATGCCCGCTCTATTCGAAAGCTTACCTTTTTAGAAGGCATCATTTCTTAATATTCTCTCAATTGGATTAAAGACTGTCTTTGAAACTCTACATTTCATAGTAGTGGGATGGGATCTCTTATATTTTCCAACATTATTAACAATTCTGATTGATGAAATATTGGTGAAATTATCTCTTCTTCTCCTTGAGACAGTAAGTGAACACAAAGCCTTAGATTTCTCAAAAAATGAACTTTTAGTCAGAAACAAACTACAGTACATTTTTAGTCGTACTAAATGAAAAAGAGAACGTCATCATCACTGAAGTGAGGGATTCCAAACCAAGACCTAGCACAACATGAAAAGGTAGCCACTGTCAACTTTTTGCTTGACTAAAAGGGGCTTATTTTTTCATACATAGAACAAAAGACATGAGGAGGAGAATAGGATTATTTGTTGGAGGCCTCTTGAAAGCAAGAAGCTCTCCATTTTGTTTCCAATTTCCCATTGTGTAGAGTAGATATTCACTTGATTATATTTTAGTCATTCAAAGATTTGACATTAAGTAAATTTTCTAAAAAATGAAAAAAATATCATAATGATTCTTGTACCAAGCTATTACACATCAAGTTAAAAACTATTTCGATGCCATTTTTAATTTTAGAGTACTTATTTTATGGTAAATATTTGGGTGATAAAAAAGATTTGGAGTTGGGTAAGACCACCTAAATTCAAGTAGGGTCAAATTGGCTGTTCAGTTGTACGGGTGTATGGTTTAATTATCTTAATGCAAGCGTTTAAAACTACAAAAGAACAGATCTCATGTAGGTGGTCCAGATCGGAGGTAGAAGGCTGTCCATATTTGTAAGAAAGATACTTGAGAATATAATGGAAATTTGAGCCCCTATTTTGTTCTAGCCTCAAACAGAACTTATTCCCATCTTTACTTTCTATTTGGATATTATTTCTTTACTTTGGTGGCAGAATAAAGTTTAATATGATATGCTATAAGATTGGTTACCTAATCATTTGATGCTGTCATGCAGGCTGCTGTATTTTTTTGTAGTAGTTTCCGTATGGGAAAATGGGTTTTAGTTTGTGATCAAATGGGTTTTATTCACAAGTTTTATGGTCAGTTGTGCTGTGTATTAATAAATCAAGCCTTGATATGTGCTTGTGTATTATACATGCATTGACTTTCTAAGAAAAGGAAAAAAGCCCCAAATTAGATTTATATGTTCTGCTGTTCCATTCTTGTGGGACTTTGGCTTCGTGTTGAGATTGAAATGAACCCACATGGAATTCGTTTATTCGTACTTATTCAATACATTTCACCATCCATTACCCAATCCCCTATATACTTAAAAAAATTATGATGACTTTGATAGCACATGCGGCATCACTACTAGTGCAATTTGTTAAATATAGCGAGTAATTTCTTTAATTTTCGGTATAATTGGGGGGAATTGACAACTTTTAAAGTAACAAATTTTGGAAATTAAGATAGTTCGATACCAAACATTCAACAAGAACCATTATTCCTTTCGTAGATAAAAAAACTGGTGAATTCTGGTTCAGGATGGATTTAAAAGACAACTTCCCAAGGTGCAAAGGTGGTTATCAAAAATAGGAATTGGAGTGAATGAAAAGTGAGAATGGTTTGTGAGGGCCTGAAACCAACTTGAGTTACATATGCTAGGTGCACATGGCGCATTAATAACTCATGTACGCATCAAATGGCACGTTGACCTTTTCTCAATACATTAATGTTTTGCTCCTCAGGCAAAGTTGTTTATTGCAGTATATTACCAAGACAATAAACCTGAGTGTTTTTTTGGCTTTGGATTTATTATTTCCGCAATAACACTGCATCTAGATCACTTGAAGTTCACATGAATTTTGTTCACATCAAAACACTTGATTTTAATTTTGGTTGTGTTGTTCATGTTCTAATGAAAGGCAAAAAACTTTCGCATACATGAATGAATGAGTGAATGTAATACTCCAGAACTGTTCGATTTAATGACAGAACAAATGTAATATTTTCTTTTGAGTTCATTTATTAGGTGCGGGACCTATGTTCCTGATCTAATAACTGTTTGAGTTAATTTTCTGGTTCTGTGTAGTTGGAACGCATTTGGTACCAACTATATCCCTTGATTACAAAGCAAAGCTTTTTGTTAATTTAATTTCTTTCTTAAAAGTGCTAATTATTCTTTGTGTGCGAATTTAAGCTGTCCTCTTCTCAAATAGGGGAAGATATCATTGGGCATGCATAAAGTTCTTCTATCTTTTGCCGATGCAAATCATTCCTGAAAGTATACGCACAAGAAATACTGAAAACAAATTGCATTATAGTTCGTGTGGCTATATGTTGTAGCTTCTAAGTTTGTTTTACATGATTGAGAAGTAGATGCAATTATCACGTATAGTTTCATTCAAAGAATAAATAATTACGGCAAAATGGGTTTTTCGGTTGTACCCAATTAAGAGAAATTGAAAATAAATGTGACTTGCAAAGAAAGAAGTGTTTAATCTTGAATGTAGGAGTAAGGTAACCCTGCCATTATGAACGTTAACGAGTGGCGTTTGGTTGAAGTCCTTTAGTTTTGCCAAATGTCATGGCAACAAGAGATCATTATGACACGAAGAGATAATGCTGACGTGGAATTCATACTTCTCCAATGCATCTATGATCCATAATTACTACTCACATTTTTTACCCTTTATGCATATTTGAAGATTCTTGTTTTATCAATAGTTTTACTTTGTTTGAAATAATTGCTAAAATTGGAACACACAAAATACAAATTGGTCATGGATTCAAGTGGTGCAATATTATCTTTTATAATATTCAACTATGGCAGACAAAATCCTTGAAAAGAAGTCAAGAATAGAAACAAATAAGAACTTTGAAAGAATTAATTTTTCACATGCACCAAGTTTGGTGCGAATAAAAGGTCGTGTTTCTTTGTTGTTATAGAGTTTTAAAAAAGAAGCATTAAGACCCCACGATGCAAAATGCAAACTAGAAAGAGTTGAGGAGAATGATGAAGCCAATGGATGAAACAAGATTCTCTCGTCCTCTCCCAATAGCAATTGCTTCTCTTTCACTTCACTTCACTGGTCTTTCTGTTTCAAGTCCTCTCTTCTATCTGTGTGTTCATCATCTATCTTTTTGGCGGGAATTGGACCCACCAAATTAAAATCTGGTCCTCTCTTCATCTCTCTCATAAATACAATACTTACTTTCTTCCTTACGCCTCAACTAAACACTCTTCTGCATTTCCACTCTCCAATAAAAAACTCTACTCAACGCTCCCTACCATTTTCTTCCACTTCCAAAACGCTGCCGTATAACGCATTCTAAATGAGCGTTACACTCTTCATCTTTCTCCTCTTCTTCTTTCGCCCCGTCCTTTCTCTTTCCTCCGACGGCATCGCGCTTCTCACTCTGAAATCGGCCGTCGACGCTTCTGCCGCTGCCGCCTTCTCCAACTGGAACGACGCCGACGCCACCCCTTGTCGGTGGTCCGGCATCACGTGCGCCAACATCTCCGGCCAGCTGGAGCCGCGCGTCGTCGGCATCACGCTCTCCGGCAAGGGCCTCCGTGGCTACCTCCCGTCGGAACTAGGCACGCTGCTCTACCTCCGTCGTCTTAACCTCCACACCAACGCCCTCCGCGGCGCCATCCCGGCGCAGCTCTTCAACGCCACCGCGCTCCACAGCGTCTTTCTCCATGGTAACAACCTCTCCGGCACCCTCCCTGCCTCCTTCTGCACCCTCCCCCGCCTCGAAAACCTCGACCTCTCCGATAATGCCCTCTCCGGCGCCGTCCCCGACACGCTCCAAAACTGTTCCCAGCTCCAGCGACTAATCCTCGCCCGCAACAAATTCTCCGGCGTGATTCCGGCGAGTCCCTGGCCAGAGCTGAAAAACCTTGTCCAGCTCGACCTGTCATCGAACCTTCTAGAAGGTTCGATCCCGGACAAACTCGGGGAGCTTAAAACCCTAACTGGAACCTTAAACCTCTCGTTCAACCATTTATCTGGTAAAATTCCTAAATCTCTAGGGAATTTGCCTGTTACGGTGAGTTTCGATCTTCGGAACAATGATTTGAGCGGTGAGATTCCCCAGACGGGGTCGTTTTCGAACCAGGGTCCCACCGCGTTTCTCAACAACGCGAACCTGTGCGGGTTTCCTTTGCAGAAACCGTGCACAGGTTCGGCTCCGAGCGAACTGGGGCGTGGTCCGAGTTCTCATGGACCGTCGGCGCACCGATCTGCGAAGGGGCTGAGCCCTGGTTTGATTATTTTGATCTCGGTGGCGGATGCGGCCGTGGTGGCCTTGATCGGGCTTGTGTTGGTGTATGTTTATTGGAAGAGGAAGGGCAAGTCCAATGGATGTAGTTGTAGTTTGAAGAGGAAGTTTGGTGGGGAGAACGAGAAAGCTAGTTTGTGTTGTTGGTGTAATGGGATGAAGAGTGATGATTCTGAAGTGGAGGAGGGGGAGAAGGGAGAGGGGGAG
>Ga0123341_1005913_pt1 | contig 10993 bp, 9 predicted proteins | sample Turbeapinknodule_FD_89959 | JGI IMG/M metagenome (GOLD analysis project Ga0123341, IMG submission 89959) | Root nodule microbial communities of legume samples collected from Mexico - Turtle bean Mexico pink nodule | ecosystem: Host-associated > Plants > Roots > Nodule | place: Mexico: Nepantla...
AGTTCTTCTTGAATCATGTAAGAGATGGTGCGGAAGCCATGGATGTGTGTGTGCAAGATCCTCCTAAGAGCTATGGTGATCTTGAAGGTGCATGGTATGTATGGTAGTTGGGAGGTTCGGCCAACCCAAGGAAAGGTGAAGGATGTGAAGATTAGAGCCTAGAATCTAGGTAGAAGCAAAGCTTGGCACAAAAATGGCAGCATAACTTTACTCACAATAATCTTGGAAAATACAAGAGATGGCCTTCCTATTTATAAGCTATAGGGCCGTAAAAGCTAAGCTAATGTCTAATGAAATAAAAGCCAAATGAAATGCAAATCACAAAGCACATGGCACATGTGCTCATGACCGGCCAAGCAAGAGAGATTCTAGAATGTTCACTCATTTATGCTTTCTACACTACTCTAATTACTAAGCACCCCTAATGGGCCTCCATGTAACATGTACAAGGCTTTCTCTCTTCTATCCGTGGCTTCATCCAATTGGGCGTGAATGTGTTTAGCCATTGACCTTGTAATAGGGCCTAGACGGTCTAGGTCTCCTCCTAGACGCTCCATGTGTAGCCTTCCCTCTTCACGTCCTAGACGCTCCTTCCTTGAGTGTAGACGCTCATCACGGTCTAGCTTTGGGTCTTGGCTTCCATGGTGGGATGTGCTTGGCCCTTCTCCATCATATAGTCTTATAGTCTTATTAGCTATTGAGCATTTATCTTATGGGTTATGTGTAAATGATGAACATAATTTTACCCATACTTTAAAGCTTTAATAATAAATTTCTTGGAGTGTGATCATGAATGAGCCCTCTATTTTAATTAAGATTCATCTAATTAGGTTTATTTGGGCTAAACTTTTATTTATACTTCTTATTTTTTTAATCACGGTAGATGGTCTAATATTTCTCATAATAGATGGTCTGACTAGACAGTCTAGTGGTTACATGAAATAGGCAATCTAATGACACATCTTCCAAGGATTAACTGAAGAAAAAACCTCAAAAACATCAAATGTAATGAAGACGAATGTGTAGAAAGAGTTTGACGCAAATAACATAGACTAGAGGGTCTGGTAAACTGTCTGAAGGAAGTGTCTACTATAGGAAAAAATGACTCCAGAAGGGAGGGGGTTTGAATGGAGCCTAGACTCAATTAGCACCGATAAAGAACACACAAGCACTAAGTCAAATATGAAAACAAAGAACACAACAAAGCATTTTTTTTATGCTGGTCCACCCTAGACCTTGGGCTATGTCTAGTTCTCTCTCAAGCACACTACATAAGAGGTTCCACTAATCAAACACTAATTACAATGAGTACAAAAACCTCTCTAGGATATAATGAGTACACAAATCTCTTTAGGTTATATGAGTACATAAAACTCTCTAGGTTATACGAGTACAAAAACCTCTATAGGTTATACGAGTACATAACCCTCTCCAGATTATAGCAATCTTAATCTCTCCTTAAGACTAAGATATCTCAAGATACAAGAAAAACACTCTCAAAAGTGTGCACATTGAAAGCTCACTGGTTATAATATGAAGAATCACAAAGTTTAAACACACAGTCAAAAAGACTAGACGCTATAAAAAGTAGGTATGAAACTTCTCGTGTATTGAATCTTTCTGTACAATGTTATTCATTGTTGTTCTCTTAATCTTTTAATCCATTGTAAAGCTTTATCAAGAAGATCGTTTGAAGCTCGAAACAACAATACTTGATGTTGCACGAATTTCACTTTGCATCTTCATCATTTTTCAATAGACATTCTAAAAGGAAACAACTAATTTTATATATATTTTGTGTTTTTCAATATTAATATGCTTAATGAAACCTTCTAACATATTCATAATATTTTGTAATAAAAGCAAATCAATCATAATTAAATAGAATCACAAATTAGAGAACCTTCTATTTTGAAAATTTGTTTGAATGTTGCATTTGAAAATCTTTCCAAACTTCTATAATTTTAAAATTGAAACATATATTTGATTTAAATAATTAAAAAAGATTGATATGAATTTTGTAAATGTTTAATAATCATTTAAGAGTTTGAAATCTTCTGCAAAAGAAAATAATTATATTTAGAAAGATATAACTAAATAGACTGTGTAGCGTAAAAACAAAAGCAAGGGTTTTTAACACATTTAAGACTTCAAGACTGTCTAACACATTGAGCATTGAGACCGTCTAACACGTTGAGCACTGTGAGATCGTCTAATGTGTTTAACATTACAAGACTATCTAATAGGTTTAACACTTGTGACATCATCTAACACATTTAGTATAGAGGGATCTAACACATTTAACATTGTGAGATCGTCTAACATGTTAATACTATAGACCGTCTAACATGTTTAACTTAAAAATGACACATGAAAATCAACTATGTTAGAATCCTTTACAAATCTTATAGTTTTTGTTATTTCAAAATCTCATAAACTTACTCATCCTTGTAAGATCGTCTAGTGGGGTACTGAACTGTCCAGTGTCTTAACAATCTTCCCCTTTTTTATGATGACAAGAACTATAAGTTTTAATAAGACCATAAAAGCACTAAAAAGAATATAAGAGATCATCAAAATGTTTCATAACAACAAATGATCACTCCTATGAAGGGGGTTGATGTGGCTGATGTGAACGGGGTTATCTCAAGTTGATTTAGGATATCAGTTAAGGAGTTATGTATTTGGGTAGAAAAATATGAAACATGATTTTGAAGCCTTTAAGAGTGAAGTTCCTCCATATTTATTAAATGCTAGCAATCACCTTCTCTTTCTTTTTGAAATTTTTCTTCCATCTCTCTGAGACATTGTTGGAAAAATTTTCATTCAGAGTGCAAAGCTTGTTGAATCAACTATTGAACAAAGTGTTTGGATTGGAACAAAAGTAACAGGTGAAGGCATCAATTCGAAATGTTGAAAAACCTCCTCAGAAACGTCTTCATATGACTATGATGAAGCATTCAAAATAATGTCAATAGCTTCATGTGCTCCTATTATGATTGCGTCTAGATAAGTTTTTTCTTGAAAAACAAATTCTTCAGTCTCTTTGTGCCAACCTATAACGAATTTGTATTGAACTAAACTTTGAGCACAACTAACTTCAAACGAAGTTGGGTAAATGTGACCTATGTGTCTTTCTTCAAAGAGAAAAAGGGCATCCATAGGGTTTAGGATTTTTGTAAGAAGATGAAAGAGTCGCACGGAAAAATTTACAATTTTTTCTCAAAGTTGATGGTAAAAGGATTTTAGGTCAAAGTAGGTATAGATATTGCTAAGCTGAAAACAGTAACATTGCAATGGTAAAAAAAATTAAATTGCAGGTCAAATTTTATTTTGAAAAAGAAATAAAATTCAATTAAAGCATAGTGAAACACACAAGATTTCCTAAAGCATCTAATGCATATAATTTTATACTGTCTCATACACCCGAGTCTTAAATCATTTAATGCACATAAGTTCTAAACCTTCTATATGAATATAAATGAAACTTAGACCATCTAATGGATGTACTCACTTAGACCGTCTATATTACACATAAACAATGAGACCATATACAACAAAAACAAATTCAACTAATAAATAAAAGATTTGAATATTTATCTTGTAGATGGTGTAAAATAGACCATCGAAACTAGAATTTCTTGTTAGTAGAATCTAAATGTCCATATTTGTTAGACCAACTTCAACATTTTTTTCCAATTTGTTCTCATGAGTCTCACACATTTCTTCTTTTGTTTCTCTACCTTGTCAGATCACCTGACATGTTAATACTGTAGACAGTCTAACATTTTTACTTAAAAATTGCATATGAAAATCAACTTTGTTAGAATCCTTTACACATCTTATAGTGTTTTTATTATCAAAATCCCATACGCTTACTTATCCTCATAAAACCATCTAATGGGTATTGGATCTTCTAGAGGATATTAAAACCATTTAGCATTTTAACATCTATAGCTGCAAGTGGGTTGATAAAGAAAAAGTTCAAGTTGCTTCTCTGAATTGAAATGGGAAATGAAATCTAAGTAGAAAAATAAGACAATAAAATCTACAAAATTTTAAAAACACAACTTCGAGAAAATCATCTACAAAAATATGAAGGAATAGAGTTCGCAAGTATTCTAGAAAGTCTGAAACTGAAAAATTGGGAACAATATCTGAGACATAATGTATTTCCAAGATCTTTGGAGTAAAGAAATCTACAAAAGATTTAAGATTCAAGGAGAACAAATCAAGTCTTCATAGCAGAACACATTCGAAAATCTAAACATCAATGTTTTCTTAGTTTTCTTTTCTGCTTGATTAGAATTCTTCTGTTTTGCCTTCGTTTGGAAGACTAAACTCTTTCGGGTTGATTATCTTGTGGTTTCGCAATGAGCTCTAAGGTTTTTTAGGTTGACACTCTTATGGTGTACATTCCATGTGTACCTAACTACACAATCCATGTGTGCCACTTTGTGTGTCACACTATAACCAATTAACATTGTTCATGTCAATTTATCAGAATGGACCAATATGGATACTTTCTAAAAAAACTTAAGGACAAAATTGATTTTTTTTAAAACCACTAGAACAAATTGACTATTTTCCCTTAATGTAGGGAATAAAAAGGTAATTAAGCCTATTTTCTATGAGTCTATATTTTATAAGTTACATGAAAAGACAAACCAATATAACATAATGATAAGTGTCATAATTTAGTGAAATTTCATGTAAAAAGTTAGGAACTTATGGAATTTAATTGTTAATTAATCTGTGACTCAAAGCTAATTTGAGAAGTTTGGACATGAATAATATATTTTTGAATCTAGAGATTAATGAAGCCATTTGATACCAACTTTGTGTTAATTTCAAGAAATTAAGGAAAAATGGAGCAGAGGGTTAGAAGATGAATAAATAGGGTTTAGAAGATAGAAAACAAGGAGTTGGATATCCAAGAATCTCGCTCAAGCAAGCCAGTCTCACCTAGTAGAGATTGGTCCAGAGGCAAATCTTGTCCTAGTGCCAAACTCGCTCAAGTTTGCTCAACTGCTAAGATCTAACCCAAATCTCGCTCAAGGCTTGCTCAAACAAGAATGCTCCAGAGACCAAGCTTTGTTCTAGTGCCAAGCTCGCCCAAGCACTAAGGTTCACCCAGGTCTCGCCCAAGCAAGAATGCTCTAGAGATAAGGGGTTTGAATTAGAGATCTCGCTTAAGTAAGATATGGCTAGCTTGAGCAAGATGTCACTTACCCAAAGCCCATGGTTCAAAAGCACACACCTTACTCAAATTGTTGACAAGTCAAAGTTACATATGTAAAGTAAGTTGTATATGTTCATCCTATGCTTTTGGCTTCATAAGACCAAATGAACTCCTAAACATGTTGAGATAATTCAAAGGTATGAATGTATTCATTATGCATTTCCCATCACTTTGAAAGATAATTTGTTTTGAAAAATAACATTTTCTTGTTATCTCAGAAAAAACAACCGATTGTTTTACCTCTGGCACATTTGAATAAAGTTGTTATGAATTCCTATGCATGATTACAACTGTTTCTTTTCTTTCAAAACCCATTATGGGTCAAATATGCATTCTTTCTGCCTCTAAATTAGATAGCAAAGGGATATGTTATTTATTTTCCTTGAAATTCAAAACTTTCTATGTATGGCAATCACATTGGTGATCATTGGTGAATGAATATTTGTATATGTGATTACATTTGGAATCTTCATCTTGCTTGGGTTTATTATGTTCTCTGCTTACGGGATATTGGGTTGTGTTTGATTGGAAGAGTTGCCCAAGGATAAGTGGTTTTGTTACAGTTACTGCAATCAAATATATGTGGCTCTACAAAATTCAGTTTCTACTTGAGCAAATATCATACCAGCTTCCTAGACAAAACTGTATTCTAGTCATGGTTCAAAAGATTTGGGTGTACTTGGTTAGGGATGTGCTTTTATCCCAGCTGAATTGCCTCTGTTGGCATCAAGTTATGAGGATGACATATGTTGTGTGGAGAATGTGATTTAGATTGTGAGACCAACTTGAAGATAAACTTTTTTTAAGTACTCCATTGTTTTTAAGTACTCCATTGTTGGGAACTGCTGGATGAAGAAAAGATAGGGGGAGAAAATGTGGTCTCCCTATTGAAAGTTTTGGGGTCTATAGTACTTTAATTTTGCTGTTGTCATAGCTTTGATACACCATAGATTTTTGCTACAATTCTGATATGTTATCACATGTTTGTTGTTGCAATGGTGCTTCTACACACTGATATTCTGGTTTTTCTTAATTCTGTTTTTACCCCTTCTTCTATTCTATTTGTGAAGAAAAATAGAGGGAGAATTACATGGTTTGTATGCTGCTAAGTATCTGCTACATATCTTCTTTAAAACTGGGTTTATATGATTTAGTTAGTTGCTACATAACTCCGATTTTTGTACCTTGTTTTCCCTAGTTTTCACAATGATTTTGTTGGTTTTCCTTATGAGAATCACCTAGTGAAAATTGGTTTTGTGGTGCTAATGATACATGGATATGATTACTTCTGGTACATGCATAAATTATGTTTTGCAGGTACTAACAAATTCAAACAGAACATCACAAGCACATCACAAGCAAACCAAGGATTTGTCTTCATCAAATAGGGGGAGATTGTTGAACAAGATGCTTTCATGTCTCCAAATCCAAATGGAAAGCTTGAAGAGCTTGTTGTTGTGTGTGTGTGTGTCTAGTTGTTTGGAACTTGTTAATTCACTCCTTATGATGATCTAAGATCAATTGAATCTTTAACATTTTGAAAAGATGGGTTTTCTAAAAGGAAGTGAAATTTCAACAAGTTGAAATTTCGAATCAACAGGTTTGACACTTAGTGGATTTTGTTCCTGCCGGTTGACTCCCTTCGCCGGTTGACTCTGACAGCTGCTTTGGCCCTTTGATCTTGCCTGAGAATCGTGCCTTCTTGATCAAGAAATCTCTCACCTGCAAAGACAAAAGGGGCGCCCTAGCGGTCGTTTGCACTCTGATGCTCAAGTCAGTATTAGGGCAAAGAAACACCAAGTGTGTATTAGCTTCAGTCTTAGAAACTGCATACCTTACTAGGGTTCTTGGCACTCTTTATATAGGCTGAAACTAGGGTTTACCTTTGTGATGTTACCCTTATCTAGGGTTTCTTGGAAAATGTCCCTACGCTGCTATTTAGGTAATCTTAGCGTATCTGGCACATGGAACCTTCCTTAACTGGAGTGCAACGAATAACCAGAGTGGCCGAGGACTAGTCGGGACACAAGCCCCCCAGTCTCGAACTGTAACTTGTTTCAGTGAAAGACTACGTGATCACGCTGGGCGACCTACATGGTACTGGGTAACGGGCATGAATAGTACACCGAAGTGACATCTCATCATTCTTCGTTAATCAACGTACACGTGTCAAGATCGATGGTTGGGACTTTTTGGCGCTCGAACTTCTTCGTGCATTATTCAAACACTTTAACCCTTACGCTCCCATCACTGTTTCATTACTTTCACTTACGTGAACCTTCACTTAGCATTCTGCAAAAAAACGCTCTCTTATATTTCTTCCAAAACTCAAACCCTCGAACCTCAACACTAAAAAGGTATGATTTTTATTTCCCGATCACTTTGCCATTTGTGATTTCGCTGCTTGTAACATGTTTATAACTTCCTGGGACTGTTTATGATTTTTGCATTTCTCTGTGCGTTCGTTCCTACTGTTCGCGAGTCTCTGTTTTTCTAGTTTTCTCTGGTTTCGTCAAATTACGCCACCTCCTCCTCTAAAGTTTCTTTTTTTCCTTTCCATTTTACCTTTCTTATCCAAGATGACTAAACGAGTACTTGAACCAGCTTCTCCTTCAGACTCCCATTCGACTTCGACTCCATCCCATGTTCTAACCTCTTCGCCAGTTCCCCATCCTTCTGCCTCGTTCTACAGGTCCCTGTACTGCTGGGCTCCAGCGGATCTTCTAGGGGAAACATCCACCTTTACCTCCCTTGAGAGCATAGCGACCTATAGGAAAAAAACAAACTTGCCAACCGTCGCGCATTTTTGGGAAAGACCACGATAAGTTTGTGCGGGTAGTGGCTTGCTGCAAGGGTGAGCCTGTGTGTGCTGATGAAGCCTCTGATCCTGAAGGCCCCTTCTGCTTCATCTATTTGACCATCTTTCGAAGAGTCGGGCTTCGATTACCACTCACTCCCTTTGAGCGCACGCTCCTAACCGAGGTGAACGTTGCCCCCGCCCAACTGCATCCCAACAGTTGGACATTCGTGAGGGCTTTTGCCATTCTTTGCTAGAGCCTCAGCCTTACGCCATTTGTAGACACTTTCCTTTATTTCTTCGACGTTAAAGACCCTAGGAAGAAGTTGTGGGTCAGCTTTAACGGGGTGGCTGCGAGGGTGCTCTTAAGGGATTCAAAAAGAATTTCTTCAAAATTAGGAGCAATCGGAAGGACCCCTCCCTTCTAGATGGGTTTCCCTTGTACTAGATAGAGAAACCCATTCTTTAGAGGGCCCAAACTCTTGAGGACCTTGCCCCTCAAGAGCGAGGGGTATGCGAGCTCTTCTCTGGACTCCCTGCTCCTTTCAGCACTCTAGAGCTACTTAAACATGAGTTTAGCCAAAAAAGTCTTAAGACATATATCAGTATTTTCTCATTCCCATACTTCTTGTTCCATTTCATTTTTGCTTTCATATTCATCTGGTTTAGTATCTCATGTGTTAACTTGTTGCTTTCATGTAGATATGGGCTTCAACAAAGAATAAAAGAAGTTGGCCGACCTGCTGGCCAAGCGAAGGGCGACTGCTGCCGGGGAGGGCATGTCAAAGCCCATAGCCCCCTCAACCTCAGCTACCCCTGCTCCCCAACCTATCGATCCAGCCCCTGCCGTTGGTGGGCAAAGAGGGGTGGTGGCTGTCGAGACCGATGATGAGGACACATGCATCGATCTCGTCTTCAAATGACAAAAGGTGGGCGAGAGTGCGACGCCCTCTGCTTCTACATCCGGTGGGACTCCAGCCTTCATAGACCATCCCCCGAGCGCCTCCTCCCCACTCCAACTTGTTGTTCATGACAGTGGGGGAGAGAGTGCCCCCGAGGGCCAAGAGATGCCTTCTACCTCCCAACTTCTCGTGCTGCTCCAATGAATATTCAACCGCTTTCAGGACAAGGAGGTGGTGGAGAGCTTGAGTGGCAATCTCTCCCAAGATCGCATTGTTAACGGCCTCGGGGACTTCCTGATTGCCTCTAACTTGGCGCTGAGTAGGGCCCAAGAGGCGGAGGAACTTAAGGCCAAAGTGGCGAAGCTGGAGGAGGAGATGTCCCTTAACACCAAGACCTTTGCGAACTGCGAAACCGCAATGTACGTGGAGATGGCAAGCCTTTGCAAAACTGAGAAGGACCCCAAGAAAGCTCTTCAAGATAAGAGCCAAGAGGCGGTCTAACTAGAAGGGAAGATCTTGCCCCTTTGCACCAACGTGATTGAGCTGGAAGATGGTCAGGCTGAAGGAGAGAGCGCGAGGCCTTGCTAGGGCAAGTCTAGGGGGAGCTGGGTGAGAAGGTTGAATCCTTCAGAAAGATAGAAGAGGAGCTCACAAATGATGTCGCTGACGCTTACGGTGAGGGGTTTCAAGACGTCATTGCTTAGTTTGTCTGCGTGCATCCTGAGGTGGATCTTACCCCTTTTGGTGAGTCAAAGTGCGTCGTCGATGGGCAACTTGTACTGAGAAAGTAACTATCTATAACTCTGTCTTTTTTAGGAACAATATGTCCTTTGTGCATAAATATTTATCTTTTCTTTAACTGCTTGTCTTAGCCGTTGCACTTCTCTGCCTTTGCTTGTACTGATTTCAAATAACAGCGCTTTCGACCTAGGTTCGTCCTTCAGGTAGCACGTTTTGACCTCGTATGCCTTATCTTGTGTGCATGACTCCCTTAACTAGCCCAAACTTCGTTCGAGGGTAAACCCCTTTTGCTGTTTTTTTATCTTCCCCTTGCGAAGCAAGGCGACTTTGTTAATCTCGTCCCTACCTTCCTTGGATCGATGGGAATACCATGCTCGCAATACTGGTGAACTACACCGTTTTTCACTTCAGCTTACAAACAAGGAGAAATGAACCCTCCCGATCTTGATCCTGCATCACGAAGGTAAGGGTGGATTTAACTGGTGAGCCATGTTGTTCAACCCTAGAGTTACTACGCAAGAGAGAGGTTCCTAAGGGAATCATGCTTCTCCCGTCTTGGTGTCTCTAACTTGGGTGAACGGCTCTTACTGACTTCGTCCTTGCTGTACAAAGTCAAGGGGTAGGCCTGAATAACTGGTCGCGACCTTGCTTGTAAAAATTCAAGGGACAATCCTTCAACGTTTGAACCATACTATTCCCAGCCTTGGTAAACTTGCGTAAGAGGGAGATTCATGATTGAACCATACTATTCCCATCCTAGGCGCATTACTTCAAGGGGGAGGTTCATTTCACTGGTGAACCATACTATTCTTCGCCTTGGTGAACTTACACGAGAGGGGCTTACTGGGAAAACCAAACTACCTCTACTATTCGCGTATCACTTCAAGGGAGAGGTTCATTTAACTGTGGAACCATACTATTCTCGGCCTTGGTGAACTCACACAAGAGGGAGGTTCAGTGAGGAACCATACTACTTCCGCTCTTGGCTTAATCACTACAAGGGAGAGGTTCATTAACTGCAATGCACATTTCTTAACTGAATAACTGGAATTTTATTCGGGTGACCTCGTTAAAAACCCTTATGAGGGAAAAAGAGTGCCCTCTTACACATGTACAATGCAAAATGTTTTTAACTAAAATAAAACTTCAGATTGGTCGCGTTCAAAGTACGAGGGATCACACCACCCTCTAATGTTTCGAGCCTGTATGCTCCATTCCCAAGGGCCTCCAGTCCACTTGGGAGATAGATTGTTTTCCAACTGGTACGGGTGGGCCTTCCGCATCACCAGGTCGGCAACCTGGAACTGCCGA
>Ga0123341_1005914_pt1 | contig 10992 bp, 8 predicted proteins | sample Turbeapinknodule_FD_89959 | JGI IMG/M metagenome (GOLD analysis project Ga0123341, IMG submission 89959) | Root nodule microbial communities of legume samples collected from Mexico - Turtle bean Mexico pink nodule | ecosystem: Host-associated > Plants > Roots > Nodule | place: Mexico: Nepantla...
ATAAATATGTATTAAATGTAAATGTAAATAGGTATAATTTACAAATTATAATTAAAAAAATATGTATTCAACAAATTAAATTAAAACAGGGATTTCACGTCATTTCTTAAAATATTAAACATGTATTATAAAATTTGAAAACAAATCAGATCTTATATAAGTAAGTAAGAAATATTAATTGTTAATAGTAAAAAACGTTGCAGGAATGGAAAATTAAAAATATTATAACAGTAAAATAAATAAGGGTAAATTCGGAAATGATACATGTTGACGTGACTTTTCCTTTAATTCTCTTCATTTTGAGGGGGAGTATATTTGTATATCCTTTCATTCTCTTCCCCACAAGATCATGGATCCAAATAGTTGATATTCCCTCACTTCTTTGTCTGTGAACAGTACATCCATTAAAGCAAACAGATCCTAAAATGACTAGTTGTAATTGCTTTTAGTGTTTCTAATTCCTTTTGTGATAATAACACAATGTAATGTTCTCATCCAGTATACACTCTTGCTTGCATGGTTCTGCATCTTGTGAAGGGAACCTGAGCATTTTTATCTGTCACCACAATTTCTATGCAGGTATATCACAGTGCATGGCGTGAACTATGTGAAGGTATGACTGTAGCAAAATCTCTGGATGAAGTCATTGAAGTCCATGAGGCTTACATGTTATCAATTCAACGGCAATGCTTTGTGGTTCCTGATAAGCTGGTGATTTATCATATCTCTTAATTTGGGCGTTTGTGTTCTCCTTTCATTATGTTTTGACTAGTGTATTTAGAAATTTTTATGGAGCAAGCTTCAATAGTCTTAGCATTCTTTATTGCATTCAGGGGGCTCTTATTGCCAGCCGCATCAACAGCATCCTTGGCATAGCTTTAGACTTTTATAACATACAGCAGACATTAAGTAGTGGTGGAGCTGTTTCTGCCATCAAAGCAAGGTGTGAGATGGAAGTGGACCGGATAGAGAAACAATTTGATGATTGCATTGCTTTCTTACTTCGGGTATTCTTCTAAAGAACTTATTTTAACTCTGCCGCTAGTGTGTGACTGCCTGTTCTATTTGGTCTTGAAAATAATTCGTTCTTTATACTATCACTAAAATATATACGCAGCATTATTTTACTCATCTGGTGTTTATGTAAATAATAAAGAGAACTTAGGCAGTGAAGAAATTTACAGACCTATGATATGCTTATCGGATATGCTACCTATCCTATACAAGATAATAATACATGCAAGATATATATTTAAAGAAACATATAAAACTTCATAAAACATAATAAATATTCAATTGCAATTGTGCAAATCCTAATTGAATTCATATTTTTTAGACATTGTCGAAGTAAAAAACTATAAATCATTGTCATCATAGATTACTTTCTATTAAAACAGATTGAAATAATACTATCAATCTCATTACTTCTTAAAAACAATTCAAAATGAGAACAATTTCTCTTTGGTTTACAAAGAGACAGTATGTCTCTATATCACACATACTTGTTGTATGTTTCTTTAGTTTTATTGGATATAAATGCTTTAAAAGATTTTACACTTCATCAAATTGGTGAAGTATTCAAAACTATGGTATCAGATACGTGATACAAATAAGATTATCTGTACTTTGTAGGTTTGAATACTTTATGGATACGTATTATTGAAATATTTTAGAGTATTGATATCAGATACAAGAAATACAAGAAGTAAATTGTATCGGTGCTTCATAACAAAATGCTCAATCACATGAATTGGTATTGAGTGTCACAGAGTGGCAATAATATTATAATCTATGATATGCTCTGTAACAGGCAGTTAGGAAGATTTATCTTATATTGACGATAACGATGTCTTCAAGTCAAGGGAAAATAATTTGGGCCTATAGAAGCCCAAGTTAGATAAGTCGATAGCAAGTTCTTCCTGCACCCTATCATCTTTCAAATTTTCCAAAATTACCTTCTATTATGGATTTGAAAATCTGGAATTAAAAAAATATAAAAAAAATCCTAAATGCAAAAAATACATTCTGGAAAGTGATTATTAGTTATGAGGTGAGGAATGATTAATGTTTATGCTATTAGTCATATTTTATTACAAAATAATGATATGCTTTGTTATGGAAAGTGATTATTCCATAGATTTTTAAATATAGAAAAATAAAAGGTACATCATTACGAATTAAAATGGAACACGATGGTATCATATAATGCTGAGGAATGATTATCTCAATATTTGTTTGGTAGGATTTTACTCATTTACCTATCGCATTGTGCAAGTAAATTTTATTTGCATTTAAGGCCGCTTGGAATGCTGAGATTTGATCACTACCAGAAGAATCTGGTCGTACCTTTACCTTTCCTTTCTTCTCCCCCTTCTTCCGGAAAAGAAAAGGTGAATGATGTTGTTTAGTACTTATAATATAACTCGTACCCTGGATTTTTCAGGTTTTGTCATTCAAATTAAATGTCGGGCACTTCCCTCATCTGGCTGATTTGGTGACCAGAATCAACTACAACTATTTCTACATGTCTGCTAATGGAAATTTGATGACTGCCTCCAGTTCTGGAAGTGTTACTTCAAGGTTGGCGAAGCCCCCTGGGTAGAGCTTTTTGATATTAAGGTGATTTGTCAAAACTTTCATCTGAATATGCAAATAATTCTGCGCCTGCTTTCGTGTTGTAAGTATTTTAGAATATCCTCCATTTGCTTGATCTTTGAGCTTAGTTAAGGAGGACAATTGGAAGCTGTTGTAACCCGTGTTGCTGTAACTGCAGAGCCACTTGTCTGGCAGCCTGCATGAGTGTGCATAGCAAGATATAATTTGTGTCCTTGTTATTGTCAGCTACGTAGGATCAACTCCTACTTTTTTGTCTAATTGTGTAAGCCCGAGTTCGGTGGGTTCTCTCTCTCTATATGTCATGCTTGGTTTAATTTATTTTAGCTTATCAGATTTTAACAAGCTTTTGAAAATAATCTTTTAATCTTAGTAATCAAAGTCTCTAGGATCCTAGCAAGGAATTAATAATAGAAAGTAAGGGTGGAAAAATAATCCAAATTACAAAATCCAATCCATAATTATTTAAATCCATATTAGTTTTAATCCATTTACATGGATTTATCTCAAAAACCAAAACCATATTTTTGAATTTTAAATCCAATCCATTTAATTAGATATAGATTTGATACATTTTTGGATTATCCAAATTGCATTTTGGGTTGGATTTTGACTTGACCTGATCCAGGTTGAGCGAAGTCGGCCCAAGTTGAATCGAGTGAGTATTGGCCAAAGTCAAGCCAAGTCGTTTCGGCCCAAAGTTGAGCCAAATCAACCTTGGGCCAATTCGAGTTGAGTGGGCTAAAGCCCAAGTCGGTCTGAGCCGATGCAAGTCGATTCAGACCAGGCCTATGTCGATATGAGTTGCCTCAGGACGATGTCAAATCGAGTGGGTTGGGTTGAGTTGGTGTGGGTCGACATCAGCTCGAGTCGATGTGGAGTTGAGTGTTCCTGAGCCGATGAAGAGCCAAGCGGGCCCAGGACAAATATCGAACCGAGAGGGCTCAGGGATATCGATCCGAGTTGGCTCGAGTCAATGTAGAGTTGAGCCGTTTCAGGCCCATGTCGAGCTGAGTCTTCCGGGTCTGATATCGAGTCAAGTAACCCAGTTCGATATCGCGACGATCGGGCAAGGGCTGATGTCGAGCCGAGCGGGCCCAGGCCGATGTTGAGCCAAGCAGGCTCGAGTCGATGTCGAACCGAACAGGACCGAGCCAATGTCGAGCTGAGCGGACCAAGGCCGATATCGAGCCGAGCGAGCCCAATGGCCAACCGAGCGAACCTGAGCCAATATCAAGTTGAGAGGGGCCTTGGCTGATGTCGAGCCTGGCGGGCCCAGGTTGATGGCAAACCGAGTGAGAACGGGCCTATGTCAAGCCAAGTGGGTCCTGGCCGATGGTGTGCCAAGCGGGCCTAGGCCGACGTTGAGCCGAGTTGCCCTAGCTGATGTCGAGCCGAGCAGGCCCAAGCCGATGTTGAGCCAAGCAGGCTCGAGTCGATGTCGAACCGAACAGGACCGAGCCAATGTCGAGCCGAGCGAGCCCAATGGCCAACCGAGCGAACCCGAGCCAATATCAAGTTGAGAGGGGCCTTGGCTGATGTCGAGCCTAGTAGGCCCAGGTTGATGGCAAACCGAGCGAGAACGGGCCTATGTCAAGCCGAGTGGTCCTGGCCGATGGTGTGCCAAGCGGGCCTAGGCCGACGTTGAGCCGAGCAGGCCCAGGCCGATGTTGAGCCAAGCAGGCTCGAGTCGATGTCGAACCGAACAGGACCGAGCCAATGTCGAGCCGAGCGGACCAAGGCCGATATCGAGCCGAGCGAGCCCAATGGCCAACCAAGCGAACCCGAGCCAATATCAAGTTGAGAGGGGCCTTGGCTGATGTCGAGCCTGGCAGGCCCAGGTTGATGGCAAACCGAGCGAGAACAGGCCTATGTCAAGCCGAGTGGGTCCTGGCCAATGGTGTGCCAAGCGGGCCTAGGCCGACGTTGAGCCGAGTTGCCCTAGCTGATGTCGAGCCCAACGGACCCTGATCGATGTCGAGTCGAGTGGGTCGGGCCGATGTCCAGCCGAGGTAGCGTAAAATATATCATTATTTTTGCCTTGCGCTTTTTTTTTTCTACTTCTTTGTCACATGCATTCAAAATAACATGTAAATATTAATAGAAATTAAAAGTCTATGAAATATTTGATGAGTTTGAATTTAAAAAAGTATAACTATTACATTTTGCATATAGGTTCGAATTATACGAGTTGTTCATAAAGTTGGTCCAACTCAATCTAATTTATATATTATTTTAAAAGTATATTTTTTTAAAAATAATTATGTATTATATATTGACACAAGTTTTCAACTTAATATACAATATTTTTTTATATTAAATTTAATTGGTGTATTATGTTTATAAGTAGGTTCATCTATTGTCTTGAAGGTTTTCATATCCTAACTTATGCCAACATAGTAATTAGAAGCGGAAAAAATATATATTAATGGGTGTTTCAAAATCTTACTAGAATGGACATTCATGTCCTCTATATCATATTAGACTATAAGTATTAGATTGAGAGATTAAGGTTTAAGTTCAACTCAACTTCTCAAAACAAACTTATTTTTTATATGTTCTATTAGAGAGTGAATTTGAGTTTAACTTCACTCACAAAAGTAATTTATAAAGTGATATTTACATTTAATATATATATATATATATATATATATATAAATTTATCTCTAATAGATACCGTATCTCTATTAGAAAAAGAATATCATAAAGTTTTAAAAATGAAAAAATTATCCTGGCTTAAGTGGATCTATTTGATTTCACGTGGAGTGTGGTGAATAAGTAACTAGTTAAATTCATCATCATACTCCCAATGTGTGGATCAATTAGTGCTACATACTCCTATTTAATAAATTGTTCGGCTTCAAGTCCTTGGAATATAACTATTAAATATTTTTGAGAAATTTTTGTTACATTCTTTTCCATAAAAAATGTGATTTAGAAAAAAAATCATGTTTCTACTTATATTACGATGATAAAAAAAATTGGAAAAAATATTTTTGTTTAACGATTATCAATATAAAAGACGAAAGGTTAACCATCCAAGTTTTACAAACAAATTATTCTTGGTTATAGTTTAGTATCCAAATCTTCTTTTATGCATATTTACCATCACTTTCTAAAAATTTACAAATTTTACTATTATTCTGATAACGAATTCATATTTATAAAAAACTAATGATAAAACAACGTAGATTTATACACATTAACACTTTGTTGCATATTTAACAAGTAGATAAAATATGCTAAGATTTGAAAAACTATGATAATAAAAGGTGTGAACAAAAATAAAACAACACAATTTATAAAATAATAATCTATAACAATATTTAAAGAGATTATATATTTTTTATGCATACAATTTTTTATAATTTTACCCTTTAAATAAATATTTTTTAAATTCAAATAACTATTCTCAATAAAGAAACCTATACAATTAAAAAAATAATTATTTTAATAAAAAAATTATAATTTAATAATACTTTTTTATTTCAATAATTACAATAATAATAATATTTTTTTCAAAAGAAAAAAGTTAACACATATTTAAGCGTATGTGTTGTTAATAATAATAGTAATAAAAAGTGAGAAAATGTCCTAGTAAGACAAAATCAAAAGGCTGAGAGATGTTGCTTGACCTTTGAGGTTGTAACTGATCAACGGTTACCAACCCTTAGAATATAAGTGTCAAAAGAAAACAAAAGGTCCGAGAAAGAGACTGAAAAGACTGCTTTGGTAGTTTCTGCAATATTACCAAACTGCTTCTGGATACCCTTTCACCTCATAACCATCCACGCTACCAAATTCTATTTCTACATCACTTTCTTCTTCTAACTGCATTTTTTTTCCAATTTTTTACCTAACACCAGTAATATAAAACACTCTCAGGTATCTCCTCCGAGAGTTGAGATCTTTTAAACTTTAACAATCAATAAAAATAATAATAATAAGTGAGCAGAGTCAATTATGGTACATGGACTTCGAATTCTAAGTATGAAAATGCTCGAGATTCCAACATTTTCAGTTGGGTGAACATGCTCTGGAACAAAGTCTTTATTTGAAGTCATACTTGCCGAGTGCGTAACTACCAGAATTGAATAGAATTTGGAAGCCAACACTGGTTGATTATTGTCGAATGATGTTATATAAACCCATAGTATTAGTACCACCGAATCATATCAGACACAGCGAAGAACATGGATTTCAGTAGCAGTAGAATTTTGGCACAAGGTGTATTTGTCCTCCTTGTGCTTTCGAGCGTGGCTGAGGGGACAGAGCCCAGAACCATTTTGGTTGGAGACTCCGAAGGTTGGCGTGCGGGCACCAACTACACGCAATGGGCCATTCAAAATAGCCCCTTCCACATAAACGACACATTGGGTAAGTCAATAAATGAAAATCCAATTTGTGTAAATATAGTTATGTTATGTATTGATTGATGGGTTGGTTTTTTTGGGAGGTGAAGTGTTCAAGTATCCCCCACCAGGAAATTCGACGGTTACGCAGAGCGTGTACTTGCTCCCAGACTTGTGGAGCTACATAACGTGCGAATTCCGAGGAGCAAAGGTGTTGGGGAACGCAAGCGAAGGACGTGACGAGGGGTTTAAGGTTGCGCTGACTGAGTTGAAATCATATTACTTTGCCTCTGCAGAAGGCAACTCTTATGACTGCCTTGCTGGTCTCACCAAGTTCACCGCTGTTCCATCCTCTTAGCTCAATTCCACTTTTCACCACCAAATCAAATTTCATCACTTTCTCTTCTTTTAATAAAATTAAACTGCATTATGTGTTATGCGTTCAAAGCCCGTCACACTTTACTGTGGCCCATTGTTCTCGGCTCGGCCTGTCATAGGCCCAAATAACAATATTCTTCCTATTCCACTTTTTCTGATGTTTAACGTTTTCACGTTCATATTTAAAATGAATTAATATTAATAACATTTAATAGAAAAATGTTAACCATACTTATTATTATTGACTAAAATTTATTAAAAATGGATTAACTGAAAGAAGCGATAAGTATTAAAGATTTATTCACACATTTTAGATTCCAGAATTTATTTCTTTTATTTACTCCAAACCTATTTTAACTGAAATAAATTCGTAGAATTAAGGTTATAACTTATATATAAGCTTAAAGAAAAAGAAAGTTATAGTTGGACACTAAAAGAAGCTATAAGTAAATCTTGGATGCAAGTTAAACCAGTGGCCCCTCCACCACATATTCTATTCCTTCTGCTTCTGCTGCTGCCTTTTAAATGCTTTACCAAGTTTGTCTATTTTTGTAGAATCATAGGCTTCATCATCCATAATCAACTACTTCAGAAATCAATAATATACCACATTATACCTCAGCTTTTGGCTGCACAGATGTTGCGTACCCACATTCTCATCATCTTCTAATATACAAATATCTTTCTTATTATTCATCTTATTTTAATCAAAACGATACTATTTTTAAAGGGTGTAATTAAAACAATCAAGTCAAGAAAAAACAAGGTCAGGTGTGTTTTAGGTTTCTTCATTCTTACTAAATATTACTTCTTTATTTTTTATTATGTTTTAAAAATGACATGGTTTTTGCTTTCAAATTGTTTTTAATATATAACTAGTGAAATTTGTTTGTTTTTATAGAATTTAGAATGTTAAGGTGGGAAAGAAAGGTATAGCGGTTGTAAGAAAATCCAATACCTAAAATGGATAAACACGCCGTTTTAAAATATGAAAACTAAGATTACATTTTGGCTGCAATTTTAAGACGTCAAACATATTTTACCTTCAAAAACTGTTTCAAAAAATTTATTATTACTTATATTAAGATATAATTTTTTTCTATTTTTTGATCTATAATAAAGACCGAAAAAATAATTTTAGAGTATAACTAATACAATTAAAATGAAATTTGAATATTCTATTATTAAAGTGAAAAGTATATATAAAAAAAAATCATTTATTCAAGTTTCATTTCAAAAGAACTATGATCTCTCTAAAAACTCCATTTTCCTTTTCTTTGTCTTTTCTCTAAGATTTTAACTTCCTCGCTCAACAGATCAACGATCGAAATTTGTCGTTGAACTCCTAGTAGTAAACTCTATAAGATTGCTCGATCAAAATCTCAAATAAAGTAAGTTCATTTTGACTCTTTTTCCTTTGAGTTAGTTTTGATATGATTAGATTTGTCTTTAGTTTAAGCTTGCATGTGATATTTTTATCTTTAGAATTAGTTTATGTTAACTCAGGGTCCTAGTGATTTTGTTAGATTTTTTATCAGGACTCTATGATGTAGGTTAAGTTAAACTTGAACAATTATAGGATTTGGAGCTCTTAATGAGCATTTGCTCAAAATCAGGTAAGGGAAGGTAGTTTTAAATTTCCTATAAAACCCTAGGCTAGAAAATCTAGATGTGGGGGTGACGTGGTTACCAGTTCCAAATTCTGTTTGAAGGATTGATTGTTTATGAACAATGCATGGTATTGTTTGAAATATAATGTGAATATGTTGATTTTGATATGGATGATTTATGGTAGATGTTTTTGTTTGAATCGAAAAATTTGGTGTATTTATATAGTTGATACTGTGTAAGTTACTTTAGAAGTGAATGAGCTGTTAAAATTGTTTTTGTTTGATTATGAATGAGGAAACTAGGCAGAATTATGCAGATTTTTCTGCATATCTCACTCAAATGAGATAACTCTCATCCAAGTGAGAATAAAATGAAAAGATGGGGTGTTATTGGATCCGTTTTCACCTAAGCGAGAAGGAATATCGCTCAGGTGAGACTTGAGATGAAATTTTAAGTGCTCTCATATTCAATCTCGCTTGAGCAAGACCTATTCTCGCGCCAAGCAATATGATTTTCACTAAAGCTAGACTCTGTAAAAAATAAAAACAAAAAACTTAAAATTTATATTTTTGCTTTTGAAACTCTGGTTTATTATTGTTTAATTTTTTTCAGTGAAAATTATAAATTTTATTTAAAATTATGGATAAAGGAACTTAGTTATGTGTTTAAGTGAATTTTGAGATATATTTAGATTGTTTAGAAAGTTTAAAATATAGTAAGATTGAATGGTGTATTGATGTGTTAAATGAAGTATGCAATGATGTGAAAGTGTGATCAAAATATAGTATTTTCAGGAAACAAAATATTGTGTTAAGATTGTTATTTGGGTGTATTGATTTGTTAAGTCCCGTTAATGAGACGATCCTAACTCTATTGATATAATGAAATCACATAGATGAAGTTATTCAGTTGATGAAAGTCAAAGGAGGTTCATATGACTTGGGTTACGATTTCAAATATAATATGGTCTTTCAGGTCATATGAATCTACCATGTCATATGAGATGATGATTTGTTTATGCGCATGGATGTGTGGATTCACAACGAGTAGCATGACAGGGTGCAGATCTCACGATGCTAATTTCAATACCCGAGTCTTCTGGAAGTCGACATTCGTAAGACACTTATTGGGGAAATGTTTAATTCAAAAAATATTTGTTGGATTTCTGATAATTTTAGCACGGCTCTAACACAATTTTGAAAAGGATAAATACAATAATTTGTTATTGCTCCTCACAGATTCTTGCAAGTTAGAAAAATTATTATCCGCTGCTTATTGTTCTTGTTGAGTTATTATTTTTATTGTGTTGAATTTCCCATTAACTTGTGCACATAAATATTTATTGTCAATTTATATAATTATATAATATGTAGATTTGTATCCTCATGTTCTACATTTTAGATATTATACGTATCTCCGTATACCTGATGTGTCCGTGTCGTGTCAATGTTCGTATCAATGTCTGTGTTACATAGATAAGAAAAGAGAAAACAACATATTCTCAAGTTCTTTGTCGCTTTGGTGACCACCTCTTCACTTCTAGCTTAAAATCATAATGAACACTCTTTAAATGGTATGGAGTTACATAATACCCAGTTAGCATTTTCCTTAAAGAAAGGTTAAAGAAATTTATTTTATTTATTTATTGGTGTTAATAGTTACATTAATAAATTTTTTTATATGTTCATTCAATTACTTTTTATAATATATTCGTGTATTGTGTTTTGTAAGTAGACATCAATTTTAAAAGTTAAAAAATGATAAAAGCTTATATAAGAATTAACAAGACAACATAATTACTGTGTTTTTATTAAGTTGAATTTCTTTTCTCCGTTTAATACTTTTAAAAAAGTTAGTTTTATTATTATTACGTTTAATTTTTACTTTTATTTTTTATTAGTTGCAAATATTCTTGTAAGAATGGTATTGAGTTGTTTTATCTATTTAATTTGTTAATATTGTTATTTTATTTTATTTTTTACATCTCGTACAGTGCATGGATACTGTATATATATATATATATATATATAAAAGAAAC
>Ga0123341_1005915_pt1 | contig 10989 bp, 8 predicted proteins | sample Turbeapinknodule_FD_89959 | JGI IMG/M metagenome (GOLD analysis project Ga0123341, IMG submission 89959) | Root nodule microbial communities of legume samples collected from Mexico - Turtle bean Mexico pink nodule | ecosystem: Host-associated > Plants > Roots > Nodule | place: Mexico: Nepantla...
ATTTTATACTAGTGCGTTAAAATAAAAGTGATTTATAAAATATTAAATAGTTTTTAAATTATATACAAGAGTAATAACTCGTGTTATTTAAAAAAAAAATCATATTATTCTTTTAATGGATGATATAATGATCATGATGCCACATAATTATTTAAAACAATCATATGATTCTTATACATAATTCTAGCAACCTAAATTTATTTCCCCCACTCACACATAATATATTGAAATCTATAAAATCGATAGTTTTGAATTCAATTTTTTAATATACATATATATTAATAAATAACTAGAATTTTGTTTTTACCATTTATAAAAATCCTTCTAAACTTAAATAAGATAGAGTTTGGCCAAATATTAATATCATCTTTGACAAAACAATGCTTGGATGAGCTTCTTCATAAGAATTTTTAGAAGAAAAAAGTAAAAAGAAGATTTTAAATTATTTTTTTCATAAATTAAAATTATTTTATACATAAAAGAATCCTCTTGTAATTTCTCTAAATTTTTACTTTTACATAAACTAATTTTAAATTAGCTTACTGAAAAATTCAACTATTTTTATGATTGTTTCTCTTAAAACTTAAAAGTCTTTACAGAAAAACAGATAGAAAGATCAGTTGAAGGATTGTCTTATTGAATTAGGTATATGAAAGAAAACTCTTGATAAAATTGGTAGAAATAGATGCATCAATAGCTATGGAAGCCAATATTATAGTCCATTGTGATGGAGTTGTGATTCAATATTCCAAACTTGATGTGCTAACAAACCCATCCAAGGAATAGTCTCTATCTAATCACAGCTGAAAATATAAATTCTGAACAAACCAAACATGTAACACCTCAAATTAGAAAAATAGTTCCATATATGCTAATAATGTTTAGCATTCTTATTAGTTTTTTCACAAGAAACCATTTTTCTAAAATGGGTGTTTGAAGATTCTTTAAGGTTAAGTTAGGCTTAAAGTCCACTTCGTAACATGGTATTAGAGTCATTTTCGAGTTCATCTTAGTAAGAATTTGTTGGATTTATTAGGTCACCCGCTATTGGACCGTTATTGGACAACCCATAACATATATATCCACACACGAGTTGGTAGCCTCGGCGTGAGAGGTGTGTTGAAGATCCCACATCTACTAGAGATAAGGACATTTCATTATAAGTGGATGCAAACCTCACCTTATAAGCCAGTTTTATGAGGTTGAGTTAGACTTAAAACACACTTCTTAACCGAAATTATGAATGAAACTTGTTAAAAAAAAATGATAAATTACAAAATATTTTTTTAGGGACTCAAGCAAGAAAAAATTGTTAAAGATTAAAATAAAAAAAACCAGACATGTTTCTGAAACTAAAGATATGTTTGAAATTAACTTAGAAAAATGAAAGAGAGTGTATTAAAAATAGTAGGTTGTTACCATTTCTTTGTTCCAAAATTTAGAAGATTAAGGTCTTCCATATAGCTACAAAACTAATTGAAACTTGTTAATTTTTTAATCATGAAACTAAATCACTTGTCAACTAGCATGATTAAAGAAAATGTGAAAAGTATAAGATTACATGACATGGTAGGTCCAAACTTTGATTTTAAATGTCCTAAAAAGAAAGGAAAGATCCTCCAAGCACTTTGAAGGGATCATCATTCATTAAGGCAGAATAGTTGTAAATGGAATTCACGTCATCACCCACTTTGCAAAATCCTTCTTTCAGATTCTTCCTTTTTTTCTATATTTTATCATTCTTTTTTATCTGGTTTATCCTTAGTGTACTTTAAAGTTAATAATCTCTTGATTGTGCAGAATCTTATTACCATTGGTACTTTTGGACTTATGTGAACAAGGGGAATAAATCAACCATAGTCAGTGCTTCAAATCAAATCCATGCATATGAATCATGTTATCTATTTACTGTTGAAAAGAAATATTCCAGAAGAGTTTTGTTTGACTGTGATTTTTTTGCTAAAAGAAGTAAAAGAAAACAGTGGAGTGATGATAGAGAGAAAAGAAAAGAAAAGAACAGATGACAGAGAAAGAAAGAAGCTAAAAAGATTATGATAATGTACAGAAAAAGGTAAACTGAGTAGTCACTGGTCAAATGATTAGAAAATGAGTGATTAAAATCCTCAAGAAAAGTTCAGTTAAAAACATTTGAGTATAAAATATTACCAACTAAACATTTAGTCAAATTTTTATGCATAAAGTATTGTGTTGTTAAGTATATATAGGTTGGTGCTCAGATACATGAGAACAATTCTGTGAGCACTAAAATCCAGACAAGCATCAAACAAAGTCAGAAAACTTGCATATAAATAACTCTTGCATTTTAAATGTAATAAATTCTTTCTTTCATAATAAAATATTTTCTATTTTATTCCCTTAACACATTGATCTTCATGAAACTGGGAAACAGAGCTTGTAATTCCATGAAATTTGTATTTATTTGAGTTTAATTATCAGTGTAAACTTTTAAACATCAACCAAACAGAAATCAGATTTTATAGTTAACAGACTTAATATCTGACAATTTATGTATACAAAAAAATCTTTACCCTTTGGTGCATATATTATCTGTTCTATTTATTTTGCTTTATGCCAATTTTGTGAATGCATGGGGTGCAAAGATCAAGAACACAATCACTAAAGGAATAACTGGAATGGAGAAGGGTAAAAAAGAATTATCTGCACATTTCCAATGTCTGGTGATCATACACAACAAATAACAATATATATATATATAGATATATCCTACAGACAATTCCCCAATTCAATGGACCTGTGACAAAGCAATCTCAAGAACTACTGCTACAATTCACCATCATGATATCAAATCCAATAGGGTGAATGTAAAAATTGGTGCTAACAAAAATTAACAAACTAAAAAATGATGGGGGAAGAACACTGCACTAGTTGGGGAACCTCACAAATGAACTGTCCTAGCACTTGTGTTCTCAACAATGAACTAGTTTGATGACACAGGCACATGACCATGACCCTTTTTTTTATCTTCAACATTCAGTTTATTCTCCAACATTCACTAAGAATTTTTGATACAGTATCCCCACATAAGACCAATAACAGTATCCTTTCACCAACCAAATATATAGGACGTGTTTGTATGTAACAAGACTGTTGATTCTCATGGCCATGCCAGGATGGCAACTGTGTGTGCAAAAATGTAGAGGGTGGCAGCAAATCCACCCACCATGTCCTTGATAACTTTGCCCTCTCAACCAATTTTCTATTGACTTCTCAAAATTCATCTTGAAGAAAACCTCAAGCCGCAAAAATTTAGATGAAACCTGTATTTACTCGTCCCTTTTGTAGTATGCATGCACTGTTGTTTCAAACCATAGTGCATCTCATGGCAGACTATGAATCCAAGATGTGACAATTTCTAACAAAATAATTTGAATAATTGACATACTTGGTCCAAAATGGCCTAAGATGTTCAAAGCCAATTTGCAACCAAGGTTTTGACTGTCCGTTGTAATGAATAACAGCAGCCTTGTTCAAACTCTCAATATCGGTTTTGTTCTGATAACCCAAACCAAGCATGTGCCAAGTGTGGTCAATAGGGTGAACATGACCTCTAAATGCAATCAAAGCAGGGGGAAGAGTTCCAAGCTTCCACATCGTCAGGTTCGACCTCAGATTCTGCCATACAAGATAGAACATAAGAAACTAAAGGTCATGAATTCTCATACTACCTACCACCTAATACATATACAAACACCCTTAAACATAAGCACATATATATATATGTGTGTGTGTGAGAACAGTCATTTCATTCTTCAAGTATTACCCTCTTTCCTGAGTGGTCTGCAAAGTAAAAAAACCACTACTTAGGTAGTTCTGGAAGTATTAGAAACTGTGCTAAGTATTCCCTCAAATACTATAAACCGTCAAAATTGGTCCCTAAATTTTACTGCAATACATCAACTAAAGGATTAAAGTGATGAATATTTAATATTTCAGGGAAAACTCAAATAATTTAATACTTTAGGGATAATTAAGAGAGGGTAATAATTTGAGATGGTTTATACTATATATAATGTATATGTGTCTATGAATCCTTGTGAACCTTGGAACTAGTACCATAGCCTTAATTTAAAATTCAGAATTTGCTAGAACTTTAATAAGAAAAATAATTGAACAAATGGATTGTATTAGTTGGATATATTTGGGCTTTACCTCTTTCAGCCAGGTATGATATGTCTCTCTAATGTTTGTTGATCTCCATGCACGCAGATCAAAGACATTCATCCCATAAGCCCAAGCACACTCATCAGGGTCCAAATGTTGTGCAACGAGGGGGTGGGAAAAATTGAAGTAGTTCTTAAAATGCTTAGACATTACCCACTCGTCATCGCCTCTGCAAGTTTCCACAGCTCCATTAACTTTTCCATTCAGATTAATTTCCCAAAGCAGAGACAAGTCATGTTGAACCACAACATCATCATCCATAAAAACCACCTTGTCAAGGTTTGGAAAAAGCTGTTCAACACAAGGAAAACACAATCAGCATAAATAAGAGGAGGAAAATTTTCTCCAACATAAAATGTTCCCAGCTCAGTTGGCTTCATATAAAATAGGTATATAACTTATGAGTGCTAAATGCTAATGAAAGTAATGCAACTATATATTTGCAGGAGCAACAATACCTACCACCGTGGGAAAAAGGGAGCATCCTCCATTCATTTCATAGTTCATATTCCTTTACTAAATTAGCCGCACTGGTAAAACACTTTGGGCCAAGCACTTTTACATTAAATAGTTCAATGTAATTCTGCATGTTTTAACACAGTTTTTATGTTTTCTTTAATTATTGTAATTCATCAGAATTTTCAGAGACATTTGGTACTGATGAGCCACTTTTTCCTCTACAAATTCAGCTAAGGAGCTTAAAATGCAGAATTTACAGATGAATACTCAGCTTGGAATGAGACAGTATAAAAAGCCAAGTTCTAAGGTCTTAGGTCAATCATTCATCTTCAGTTCTATTCTATGCACTCGCTATATATACACTATCAAAAATGAAAATCACACGCAATATAAGATTCTTTGTCGAATCTAATATAAACTGTTCCCAATTCTTTCTGAATCATGATCTGAAAAAATTCAATTTCAACAATATTCATAGATAATAGAGAGAGAATAGACTGCCACAGCCGGACAGAAAAATGATAATTGTTGAATCCAACATACCTCAGGTAAGTAAATGCGGAGATGGTTGAGTAAAGATATATACTTTGGACTTCTAGCCTGCAATTTTGAGGCATATTTCTGTGGATTGGTATCACTGAGATTGTTTCTGGCAAAATTACTCCCGTGGTAGTAATTTCTGATCCCATTTTGATTTTCTATGGCTTCAAGTACTGGAACATTTTCTCTCGTCAACCAATCAAACTGGTGAATGCCTCTGACTTCAACTATAGCAGGAGTGACGGGATTTAGTGCAAACCATGAGTGCATACCGGCATAAGTTTTTTTGTCGGTGATGACATGGAAGACTATTTTGTCAGGTGTGTTAGATGACTGCACAGTAGAACTAACAACTACAGAAGCAGCCAAGATGTTATCAGTTGAAACGATAAAATGGTGGTAAGAGTTGTCAGACAGTGTAGGTAGTAACTCTGGCGGAGGCAGTTGTTTGCGTGCAAGGGCATTTGAGGAATATTCATCTGTCAAACGCAAAGTCAGACAATGAATTCCTTTAGGAACTGAACTTGCTGCAAAGTGTTTATTCATCAACTCTGCAAATTTAGCTTCTCTGGTATCTCTCTCAAATTTCTCCATCTGTTCAAAGACATATTGCAATGTAGCCAAAATCAATATAATTATCACCTAGCACCACTATAAAACAGGAACTAAAATATCAATTACGACAAATGTGCCAATGCTACGGAATAATAATGATGATGATGATGATGATGCGATGTACTAACTCACTATATATTTGTGATGAGAGTATGAAGACCTCAAAAAATACTACCAAGTGCAGATAAATAGACATTATATATTCAACAGATTTACATAATTAAAGTATAAACAAAGAAAGGAAAAAGATAATGAAAACATAAAACTCAGAACTTTCAAATTCAAGAAAAGGAAAAGAGAAAGATCACTTGTGTTGTGATAAAATAACCAAAAAGTAAAATAATATTGTAAAATGATTTCAACAGAAATCTTAATCAGAATCACATGGTGTCAGGTATATATGGGAAATAAGACAATTAAAGAACCTCCGACTATTGGCAAAACTACAACTGTTGTTAACCAAGGAAAATCATTCGTGATAAAAATAAGATAGTATCAAGTAGAATTAAACAGATAAAAGACTAAAAGATGTGTCAAAGATAACCAAAACATGAGTAGTTTGAGGAAAGAACATCACATTTTAACTGTCGCTAATACATGATTAATGTCTGTCAAGTTCACAACATTCATTACCATTTTTATTTAAAGTAAAAGATTTCTTTAGATTTCCTTAATTATACAAACAACCTGACAGATCAGTACAACCAACATGGTACATGCCTGTTTGGCAATTCTATGAAATTTGCACGTATTAGTCACTTTTCCAAAAGATCACTATGATAAAGGAGCCATTTTTCATTTGGCCAAATCAATCAATAGTACTCTTATTATTGTATTATTTATACAATGACTTATGATTGTTTGTCCAACATTTCAAAACAATTATATAATAAACCCCACACTACTTATAAAATAATACTATTTGTTATCCGGTGTATAAAAAACTATCTCCAGTAAATTCAGATAAAGGAAGACTGAAAGTAAGCACAATCACTCACGATACTTTGCATAAAGGAATCAAACTATAAATTGAATTTCATGGAAGATAATGACCAACATACATCTTGGAGTGTTCCTGATTGACTTTCATTATGAGATAGCATAAAGTAATAAGCAGCAGAGTATAAATCTTTTATGTAACATCTGAATAAGGCACATAACTAATGCCTAAAACGGGTGTTTTCAATATAAGTCAAGTATATTGAAAACATCTGGATACTTAATGCAAGCATAACACAACTTACCATTCCCCTTAACATGAATGCAAATGTTTTTGCATCATATTGATTGCTCTTCATATCAGTAACCAATTGCTCAAACGAATCTGGCATGTCTAGAGCAGGTGGAACTTCCCCAGTCTTTACTTCGTTGAGGATCTTGTAAAAGTCTCTAACTAATATCTTCTGCACATTTACAATCATCACAAGAAGGGTTCAAAATTCAGATCACAGTTATTTAACCAAAACATGAGTAGATTTGACATTTAAAAAAATCTATGTAAAGTAATAAAATTATTTACCGATGAATCATCAACCCTACCAAGAACCCTTGGTCCCAAACGCCTACCTAAACAATCTGGAGAATAAAAAACAAGAAACCAATCAAGAATCAGAAATAGACAAAGAAGGTGAGACAAACTACGAACTTTCAGAACCTGATATGTGTATGATGAAGAAAGATACAAAGATACATGAAAATGTTTCAAAATGATAGAAAAAGATCCATCAAAACTTTGATCAACAACTGAAAGCAGAACCCCAGTTTTACAAAGTCAGAGAGCTGAAAAAGTGCAAAATACCAGCCAGATTTAATTAACTAACAATAAGACAATAATTTCCAGTGCTAATACACAAAGCATGTAATCGTTTGCCACATGAAAGCAGCAAGGTACAAATTTCAGCAATGCATGTCAAGAACAATCATCATCCGTTGTCACCATCACTACTAATCCAAAGTTCAAGTGCATTAAAGCTACGCAACAAATGATCATGAGTCACTTAAATTGGCCAGTTACACTTGAGACCCTGAAATGAAGGCAAATGCTAGCTCAGCTAGAAAAAGGAACACACACAAGATAACCATAAGGTAAACAATCTATGATTGCAATAAAACATTTCCAGGCACCCTAACCTATCACATGAACATAGTTTTTCCTCCAACATCCAAATCCAGATCCTTCTTAGAGAAATAAATTAACAAAAAAAACATGCCAATCCAATTTATCCAAAATCAAACCATATCCACACAACAACAACAACAACAAAAGCCTAATCAAATATATCAGGTAAGGTCAGCTACACAGATCACATTAACTTCATTTAGTTCGACCACTGACCAAAAACAAATGCATACACAATGTAACCAAGTGAATAAATACAAGTCTCATAAGATATAAGGTGAGATTGGCTATACAGATCACACACAAGGCATTTAGTTAGACTAAAGAGCAAATACAAATGAATACGCAATATAATCAAGAGAATAATAGAAGTCTCATAAGATATCCCACAAGGTGAGATTGGCTACATGAGCACACAGCATGGATCACGATAGCCATGTAGTTCGGCTAAAGACCAAATACAAAATATACACACAACGTAACCAAATGAATAAATAAAAGGCCAATCAGATATCACAAGAAGAGGTAGACTACATGGACCATTCAATATTAATTGGACTAAAGACAAAATACAGACACATACACAATGTACCCAAAAAAATAAACAATGAAAGGGCGTAATAAAATGAAGAATTGGAAGAAGAAGAAGAAGAAGAAAAAAAAATGAGTACCAAAAGAGGAGCACTTGTTGGCACCTTCAAGAGTAACAAGAGCGGTGAGAATGAAGACAAAGGGCAACAAAAAAGCAAGGATGAGGATGGTGTGGAAGAGGGTTCGATAGGAAATGTGGCAAGCTGCTACCTTGATCTTCATCAAGTCAATAATCCCATTGTTGCTCAATATCGTGATGCTTCTCATGCTAGGCGAGAAGTGAAGCTGCATCGTCGTCTATGCTGCCGCACCAGCACCAGATCGTTGCTCCCCACAACAACCCTACAACCACCTGAAATCATCTTCATCACCCATGTCCCTGCAAAACCCACCATCATCAGATCCACCACGATCGTTCTCGGCTCTCCTCCAAGCCCGCATTGGAAGCTCCAGCCAATTGGGTATCCGATTCCTGCCCAAAGGAATCAATTTTCTTCTGGGTTGTGAAGTTCCTCTTCCATGGATCAAGAACAACGGTGAGAGAGAGAGAAGGACCCAGAGACCCAGAGAGAGAAAATATGTTTTCTATTTCCGGAAAATTATGAAAAAAATAAAGCAAAGAAAAATATGAAAAGCTTTTGTGAGTCAAAACCTTGTTGGGTTAGAGTGTGTGTCTGTCTGTGAGGGAGAGAAAGGGAGGAGAGAGAAATTTGGGGTGAGTGTTTGACCTTGAGATTAGGAAGTAGAACATTGTTTTTTGAAGTTAATTTTAGGTAGCTCCTATGTTTATGGACATCTCTTTAAGGATTATGTGGATAGCATTGAGAGCAAGTGGTGGTTAATTTTAGTTAATGTCTCTTGTTCTTGTGTTTGTGTTTGTTTTTGTGTTATGACAAAATGTTGTGTAATGTTTTTTTTCTCTATCACCAATTTGGTGGAATCTAAGACATCTTCAAAATGATCTTAGTAACATGGTTTAAAACAATTATATTTTAGTATGTAATGAAAAAACCAATATTTTAAGTTTATAAAAAAAGTATTTGCTAAGAAAAACATTTAAATAAATTCTCATATTCAAAAAAGTTAATGTTTGAGTCTAGGTTATCAATAAACACCTTGATTAAAAATATAATTATTTTTTTCAGAAATTTGGAGTGATTTTGATGGTCCAAGTTTTTAAAAGTGTTTTACCATTTTAATTTTTAAAAATATATTTGTAATCCTAAGTATTAAAAGCTAGAGTTTGTGAAATAAATTTTTGATTGTGTAAAAGTAATAATACTAGAACTAGAAAAAGGTTGAGAAAGGGGTGGTGCATTTATACCAAATATTGTTGCAAGGTAAGATGGAAGAGAGAAGCTCTAACAAGGCTATCATAAAACAAAAAAGTGGGATATGTATGGTAACATGTTGGAGTGAGATTTTTGAACTAAAACTCTTGTGCATTTGATAAAGATGAAATGTATAGATGCACACACCACATCTACACCAAATTTAGGTGTCTTTTCCCTTTAACAATGTGGATGAAAGCAAGGAATAGGAGACTTTATAAACCTATCAAGTAAAGCATTTGGTTGCAAGATTGGAGTATTTTTTTTTTCTGATAACTGAAATGTGATTCACAATTTTAGTGATAAAAATAATTAGTTATTATAGTAACTAAATTAGAGACCATTTTAGGAACTACATTTTTTTTTTCTAAATTAGTTTTTATTATTGTTAAATAGTTTCTAAATTGGTATCTAATTAACTACCGAGATTTTAACTACCAATTATTTAGATTCTAAATTTGGTAGCAAAAACATTAGTAGCTAATTAGATACTAATTTAGAAACCATCTAACCATAATAGAAACTAATTTTAAAACCAGAAGTTTTTTTTTTTAGTTTCTAAAATGATCTCTAATCTAGTCATTATACCAACTAAGTATTTTTTGTATTTAAAATTAGTTTTTATTTTATGATTTTCTTGTAATGTCATTTACAAAAGTAAATGACATATGATAAATGTAAAATCATATTATTATGAAATTTAAAATATTGTTATAAAATCTGATATTTCAGTTAACTAAAACTGATATTTAAGATTCACCAATCACATATCATTATATTAAAAAATATTATTAAAAAAAAGTATACATATATTTTGTTGTTAATGAAGATTTGAGAAAATAAAACTTAAGGTTTTGATATTTAGAGATATTGACATGTGGTAGAATTAGAACAAGAAATCTAAAGGTAACCCTAATTTGTGGAAATAAATTATTAAATTGAAGCATTAAAAAAGGTGATGTGGTTGTAATAAACTTAGCATGAAAATGGAAGGAAAATAATTTGAAAAAAAAAAAATACACATGCATGTTTGGAGGATGTTGAAATTTTTGTAGGGCACCTACAAACTCATAAAATAAGAGTTAAGTTTTTCATGTAAATATGAATTTTTCAAATTGATCTTATATATCC
>Ga0123341_1005916_pt1 | contig 10988 bp, 8 predicted proteins | sample Turbeapinknodule_FD_89959 | JGI IMG/M metagenome (GOLD analysis project Ga0123341, IMG submission 89959) | Root nodule microbial communities of legume samples collected from Mexico - Turtle bean Mexico pink nodule | ecosystem: Host-associated > Plants > Roots > Nodule | place: Mexico: Nepantla...
AAATAATAGAGATAAATTAAAATAGAAAAAATTAAATAAATTACAAAAAACACTTGTAACACATTTTAATTGTGAAACTAGTTATAAACTAATCAAATAACTACTTGATTGATCTTACCAAATTCAATCTAAATCTTCTTAAGCTCACCATCATCAATTCATATTACCAAGAAATTTGTCAGAATTTGCATACATACATGCTATATAAAGAGGAACAATTTTCTATATTTAAAGTAAAGAAGAAAAGAGAAACAAATTAAGAGTGTAAACAGTCCAGCATATGATACATCACAGACACACCCAGTCTCCTCTCTAAGAATTTCCAAGAATATCGTGATCATTATGAACCTACAAAGAAGGTAGGAAACTTTTTTCTTCAATTGCCAAACTCCCCCTTCTAAGCAGACTTTTGCTAAAACTTCAAAGAAAATGCTCTTTAAACATCACTTAAATACCTATCCGTAAACTTCCATTTCTTGCTAATTTGCACAGTTGAATCCATGGCAGACAGAAAGCCAGATAACCAGGACCAAAAGCAACAAAATTCCAAGAACAACCAATTTAATTTTCATGTTCTGATACCACATCTTCCGATGGACTTGAGTTCCCTTCTTTCTGAACTCCTGGGCCTGAAAATCGGAATGTTATGAGTTTTCAAGTTTTGGTTTTTCATTCCTGGAAATTTAATTCATGGGACTGTTATGATTGGAAAACTATTCGTAGGCATGTCTAAAAATAAGTTTGTTTAGTTTTTAATATTCCTGAAATACTCCCTAAATTCTAAATTAATTAAAATTAAAAAAAATGGAAGTCATAATAGAGGTTACAAAGTAACTTCCTCATTCCCATGAGAATATAACTAGACCCCTTAGCAGGAGAGTAAAAATTGTACAGGTTTGAGTATGTAACTTTCCTGGGAATAAAACATATCCAGAGATACATTCTCACTTTCATATTCCCAGGAATGCAAAAAGATTCTGTGAAACAAACTCCTCCAAAGATGTCAAACCTCGTTCAACTTACTTGTGAGTGCAATGTCTCAGACTTGTCGGCAAGAATAGTTAGATTTTCTCCTCTATCAATGGCCTGAAAGCACATGTAGCAAAAACAAAGTTGGCAATGTATTACACCGTCTTGTTTAATATTTTGTAATCAATGCATCCAGCAAAGGCAAGTCAGTATACTGATGTTAATACAACCAGGACAACATATAGGAAAAAGTCCATGTGATATAGAATTTAACAAGTTATGATTTAGCCACTGAAAATCTTAAAGGTAAATCCAAATTTAAGTATTGTCAAATTGTGATAGCAAGTTGTCACCAACAATGGTGACAGGGAGGAAAGGGGCAAGGATAGAAGCACATTGCTTCTCCAAAGTTTTTTATTGTGCTCTAAAATTTCAATTCTTGAAATTTTCCAAAAGAAATATAAGGAGGTTTACCTAACCTTAGTGATTTTTTTCCAAACCACCCGCAAAAGTTGCAATAAAACAAGCAAATGACTAATAGAGCAATCTTCAAAACCATATTTCCCCCCCTCCATTTATCTCAATAACGGTAACATACATAACAATGGATTGAAGGCTAGTAGACCAGGATGCACGAGACAACTGCACAGGGAAATTACTGAAAATATCCCAAAAATCTCACGTCTCACTCTTAAGCTTAAACATACCTTATCAATGTTCTCTAACATGATACTCTTAACTTCTGAAACTTGAGCCTTCACTTTTATTAGCTTTTCAATCTCTTCAGCATGGTCTATGATATACTTCATGTGCTCTTTCATTACTGGTCTGCAAATGTGCATCTGTATTATTTAACACTTTTATACAAAAAAATTCTATTCAAGCATTGAATTATATAAGTAAACATCATCAAGAATGACTTGGAAAGAAATAAGCATACCCAAACTCCTTGTTGAGACTTTTGGCGACAGCTGTGTCAGCCTTTCCACCACCATATCTTTTCCTAAAGTCCGCTTTGACACGTTCTAGGAAAGCAATAGAGATTTGTTTGCTGACAGATTCCTTGGCAACAACACAGTAAGCTGCAATTTACATAGATCCCAAATGGAAAACATTAATAGTGTGTTGAATTGGCTTCATGGTGAGAAAAATCAATTTATTTTTCATGGTGAAGATAAAGCAACGATAGTTGCTTTTAACTTTTCATGGTATCACCGTGATTATGTGGGAGAGAATTGATTATTGGGTGTTGTCCAAACTGGACCAAACACACTATAAGAAGATAAAATCCACATGGGTGCAACTCAATGTTTCAGTAACCCTGAGTCACAACAAAGATGAGAATAAACAGAAAATTGCACAAAGCTAAAGAAGAACGCGCACAAATTTATGTAACTCGGCCGATGTGACCCATACTCAAATTCGATTGAGAGTTTCTTAATTTTTTCAAAGAACAGATAAAGAGTCTCAAAATGAGTGATAAAGTAAGTGAACATCTTAATTTTTTATCCTAACTCACCACCACTTAGAATTTGGAATGTAACTCATGAGGTGAGACTCACGTTCCACTTATATACACTATAATCGACGTATAGTGTATTAAACCATTAAACTCATGTTCCACGCCTAGTCAACGTGAAATTTCAAAAATAAACCATTAAAAGGAAATACACAAAAACAGGTCTAGTAACCTCACTTTTTTGTCGTTTTAAAAATTTTGTGCTTCAAAATATCGGGTAAGATTACAATTGGATACAGCTCATTAATAAAATGGTTGGAAGAAGACGGTTTGATTCATAAACCAAGAGAAGGGGAACATAGCCTTGTTTCTATGGCAGCCTAAGTCCAACCCAAGAAAAATTCATAACTTCACAGCCACAAGATAAGTCCTGGTCCCAGAATAAAGACTTGGTTCTAATTCTCATCAATAAACCACCTTAAATGAACCCGGAGAACCGAAATTCCTTTTTTCACCATCCATTTGTTTGAAATGAAAAAATAACAAAACTTGGGCATGAACCCCAAAAAGTAAAGAAACCCAGCATGGAAAATCCACAAAAAAAATAAATATATATGTGCCAGTTTGATGCGACAGAGTAGATCCAGCAGTTAAAGTGTGAATTAAAGTGGTATAAGGTCCAGCTAAAGAGGAAGATGCAGCAAAGAGAAAAGGCAAGAGATCGGAGGAGAAAAGCAGTACCGTAACCATCTTCGACGAGAAAATTGAAGGTGTGGTGGTCACAATTGTAGGTGAACTTGTTATTGGAAGAGGGTAGTTTCTGGAGACACTGAGCTGCAATTGCAGGGAAGTTCCCGGTGAACTCGGTGTACTCGGCTAACACCACCGTCCCCCGAGCCACGAAACTGTATATAAACGATTCCTGACTCATTGCTCTCTCTGCAACTCGCAACTCAAAAGCAGAGAGAGTGAGAATGAGAGAGAGAGAGAGAGAGAGAGAGAGAGAGAGAGAGAGAGAGAGAGAGAGAGAGGAAAGAGAACTTGGTCTACTTAGTTATTGCGCTTTATTTGGAACTTGAAGGCCGCGTTTGGTTTCTTCTTTTTCTTCGTCTGAAAGAAAGAAATAAATTGTGGGAGACACTACAACGGCAGGCTGAAAAGCGTGTCTCATCCGAAAATTTACTAATGCACCACTAATTATTTATTATTAAATTAATAATAATAATAATAAATTGCGTTATGTTACGTTACGTCCATTTTCTCTTGTATTTTTTTACCTGGAATTGTTGACTGGCTTTGACTGAGTTTGAAAAGAGATTAATCAATAATCATTATTAAAGTGTTTAATAAAAGAGAAATGTATTATGATAACTAAGTAAAATCAGTAGGGAAGTGGAGGAGGGTTTGCTTTATTACTTTTTGCCCCGGTTTCCTCGATTTCATTGGATTTGTTCCTTACTTAAACTACACTTCCTCATAATAATGCCACAAATTCTACTTTTTTATTTAAATATAAGAAGAAAAAACTATTTAATATTATCATTTCAATTCGCTGGTAAACATGAGTAGAGATAGTTTAAAAAGTATTATTTTATGAAATCAATAAAAGTAAATAAACTTACTTATGTAATTTTTTTATTTATTTAGGTCTAAGTCAAACAGTAACTTGAATGTAAGAATTGAGAGTACTATTTTTCTTTATTCAATAATAAAATTCAATAGTATAATAAATGCAATAATGAATGTCCTTGTAGTGTATACTGAATGAGTATAACCTTGCTACGTTACATTTAATAGGATGGTACAATAAAATTACACTGTACTTTCTAAAGGTGATTTCATTGAAATTGAAAGCCAGAATTTTGTTCAGCTGCGTTAATTAAATTTTCGGGTGGCTTCACCTAAATATAATTCAATTTTTATATTATTTTTTATTAATATTTCTATTTTATAATACACCTAACTATCACAAGTGATATTATAAACATATTCACAATAAAAATATTGTTTTTTACATATTGATGAACTTCTTTACCACTATTCATCGAAATTTTATTTTACATGTTTTAACGATAAAAATAATAATTTATTGACTATATTCTAATGAAATATGCACATAAGAAAGTATTTAAAGTAAAATGTTTTTTAAATAACAAATGGAAAAAGAGAAAAACAATTTTCTATCACTTCTTGATAAGAAATATGTATGAAAATTTAATTTATAAACAGTAAAAAGATATTTTATTTTGTTGACATTATTTTAATATATGTCGAATAATGTGTGCATTCGTAATTTTATAAACATATCAATTATTTGGTTTTAAAGCATTATTATTACGGGCCTTTGTATGAAATAATTAATATTACTATAATATTACATGTATATATATAAGAAGAGTTGTGGCTTGACTCCAATTAAGTATTTAGAAAATTAAATCATGTTATATTTATTAAAATTTCTACAGTATTAAGTGTGGGTATCGAAAATTGTTTTAAGACTACAGTCATAACTTTGAATGATTTTTTTTTCGTAAAATTATTGGAAGAATAAATTATATAATAACTTTTTTATTAATAGTGAAATAAAAAAAGTTGTTAGATTATATAAGTGATTACAATAGTGTAATCACCGAGTTAATTTGTTTAAAAGTAAAAATTTAAATGATAATAAGTATAATATTTTACTTTTTTAAGTTAAAAAATTTATAAATAAGAAAAATTAACAATTCAAACTTCATTTCATAAAAAAAATTATTATCTATTCATTTCATAAAAAATATTATCTATGTAACATTTGTGTTTTTTTCTTATTTTTAGATTTCTAAAATAGTTGTTTATCTTTTTTTTTATATATAATATTTTTGTGAGTTTGAGTAAGTTTTCTTTATCATTTACTTGTTTGAACTTTGATATGAATAGTGCATGTGTTTGTGAAATTTTAGATATTTGTATTAATAGTTAATATTTCCTTACAGACATATAATGTCCAACCACGCTCCATCATGATAAGAACATGAGATATGTTACATGTTTAATTGCTAAAGAAGTTGAATATTGCAATTCACTCAAATTACTTTAATATGATATATTTACAAACAAATTAGTCCATTTTATGAGTATAAGTGAAGTAGAATTGTGTTAATCAATTTGGACCAACTTGTAAGAGAAGTCTAAATCATCCAACAAAACTTAATTAATTGAAAATTTGAAACATTTAATTGTTTAACGACCACTTTATTCACCTAGCAAATTCAATTAATTGAAAATTCAAAAAGTTTTGATCATTGGACTAAATTCATGTAAGGAAATTTTGAGAGTTTTTATTCGTTGGGCAAGTTTGCTCTAGTGGTTGAGTGAATAGAATGGTAGTCAGGTGAATTTTAACGTGTGTTTTACTGGTGAGAGTATTTTCTAAATTTTAAATGACATGTTTTTAGATGTATGTAAATGCTAAAGTTTTTCATTTCATTCAATTATTATATTTTATCAATATATTATGGTTGCATGTAATTATAAGGGCGTGAATGAAATATTGCAATTTATTAGTTTTTAAGATGAGTTAGGACGCATATGAATCTATATGTGATTTTTGTAAACATAGTTATTTCTATAAAGGGAATATTATGTCAAGAGTTTATAATGCGCATTAAATTTGAGATTTTAAAGATGACCTTGACTCGCATAGAAAAAAGTATATTAGTTGGTGAGAGTTAAAGAAGATTTCTATGACGTAGTTTGTAATTTGAAAAAAAAACTATTTTTTAAATATATGGATTTATCCTGTCACACGAGTATATACATGTTTAACTTTATTGTATGAGACAACTTAGTGAAAATAGTGCGACAAATACAAATTTCATAATTTATTGTCTGTCGAAAATAGAGTCAAATGTTTATAATATTGATGACATTAATTTATCATATGAAAGGTAACTAACAAACTTAAGGTTAGACGTTTGATTATGATATTTAATGAATTGTGTATCTATCTATTATACATATGGTTGAAATATGAATGAATAGTTTAAAATGTGAAAAAAAAAAATGTGTATGAATTTGATATATGCATTTATAAAAGCTTTTGAAACACTAATGTGTTGTTTTTTCAAAAACTATAATGATAATGTGTTATAAAAAAAATATGATATTGCAGGAGAGTTTAATGAAGACTAAGAAAAAAAAATATATTAGTATTGATATTTAAATAGCATTTAATTAGTATATGGAATTGATAAATATTATTAGACAAAAGTGATAGTTGTAATTAAGAGTGATATAATAGGATTTGGATCTTAAATACGTGAGTAAGCTTGAGATTTTAAATTCTTGAAGCGGTGTTGTTAATTCTGGTATGTGTTTGGATTGATTTATCATAGATATTATTTATTTGTAATTGTGTTGATCTGTTCTGTTTTTAGTGAATGCGTTAGCGGAGGTGAAAGGGTCATGGGAATTGGTTGAGAGAGAGATAAAAGAAGAGGCGTGATTTGATTAGGGTTTCCATCAGAATTGCATGAATTGAGAGAGAGGAATGGGGGTGTTGAAAGGAAGCGTATGGGGATTGTTAATGATAGTGTGGGTGTGGAAATTGGCGGCAGGGGAAGAGGAAAAATGCGAGAACCGATGGATCCACATAAGGAGGCTACCGTCGAGGTTCAACCTGGATCTGCTGGCAAACTGTTCGGAGTATCCATTGTTGGAGGACCTATGCCCCTACCTCGGAAACCACGGTCTGGGGCAAAAAACCCATAACCGCTCCCACAGTTGGTACCGAACAGACTCTTCCATGCTGGAACTCATCTTCCACCGTCGGATGCTGGAGTACCCGTGCCTCACGCCAGATCCCTTCCTCGCAAAGGCAATCTATCTCCCCTACTACGCCGGCCTCGACGCCCGCCGCTACCTTTACGGTCCAGAATCAAACTTCAGCGCCTTACATGGCCTCCACCTCTTCCACTTCCTACAACAAGACAACCCCCAAATCTGGGCCCGCCACATGGCCCACGACCACTTCCTCGTCATGGCCCGCCCCGCCTGGGACTTCTCCCAACCCCTCACCAACGACCCTCGCATCTGGGGCACCTCCTTCCTCGAGCTGTCCCAATTTTTTAACCTCACCGCCCTCACGCTCGAGGCCCGCGCGTGGCCCTGGCAGGAACATGCCGTTCCATATCCCACCTCCTTCCACCCTCCCAGCCTCGGACTCCTCGAATCCTGGCTCACCCGCGTCCGCCGCTCCAAGCGTTCCATCCTCGCGCTCTTCGCAGGCGGAGGCGGCGGCGGCGGAGGCGGATCCTCCACGCCCAACGTCCGTCGGAGCATACACAGCGAGTGCGAGAACGCCACCTCGGACCCCTCGTACGAGAAGTTGTGCGAGATCGTGGACTGCTCCAACGGGGTTTGCGAGCACGATCCTATTCGGTTCATGCGGCCCATGCTACAGGCGAGTTTCTGCTTGCAGCCTCCCGGGGACACCCCCACGCGCCGGTCCACGTTCGACGCGATACTCGCTGGGTGCATACCGGTTTTCTTTGAGGAGCTTTCGGCCAAGTCGCAGTATGGGTGGCATCTGCCCGAGAATGAGTATGAGGATTTCTCTGTGTTGATTCCGAAGGAGGAGGTTGTGTTCAGGGGATTGAGGATTTTGAACGTTTTGCAACGGATACCTAGGGCTAAGGTTAGGAGCTTGCGGCAGAGGGTTTTGACGTTGATACCAAATGTCTTGTACAGGAAGCATGATAGTTCTCCCGGTCTCGAGGATAAGAAGGATGCATTTGATTTGGCCATTGATGGTACATTGGATAAGATTCGATCCAGGGTCGAGAAACTTGATTCTGTTATCTAAATCTAATCGTGATTTTCTTTTTGTTTCTTTCCTTATAGGCTCTTAGTTACTCGTTTAAGGTGTACCTTTTTTGGCCAATAATCAATAGAATTACGCAAGAAGATTAGTTGCTGGCACCTGTTCACGGAATTGTGATAGCGCATCTACAAATTATTTGTATCACCAGCATTTGGTTGTCTTTGGAAGTTTCTGTTTCAAGTTCAGAACAGGGAAATGTTGGACTAGTGATAAGGAATAGGTTTTTTTTGCAGTCTTGTCGAGTAGCTTATATGGATCAGCTAGAATTGATGATCCACAAGGGTTCTATTCCGATTCTGTATTTGTACAGTACATGTTATAATGTATGGATACAGCTTATATTGGAGTTTCATATTATAACATGTACTGTACAAATTTGTTGTAGCTTATATTGGAGTTTCATATTGCCTTTTTCTTTTGTGGTATAGAAAAAATTGAAGTTGACCTTGACTAGAACCAGTGCTGGGATCATACTTTATAAGCAATGCACTTCTTTACAAATAGATTGTTGAATTATATTTTCCATTCACTACAGCTTTTGCAACTGGACCATCTGCACAGTGTTATATTCTATTCTATCGATCTGCTGTGTTGTTTCTTTTGCAATGAAATTTAGTTTGAAAAGGTCTGAGGTGTTGATTGCTGACATTCAACCCTTTCCTTTATTTTACTGTAAGTTTCTTTATCTACTGCATGCAAAATGGCAAGTTGCATTTCGTGTTCAGGGAACAAAAAAATTACTGGAATTACCTTTCAGTTTATGTCCTATTCTTTTGTGCTACAACTCATGAACTCTGTTTGGTGCCTCTGTTTTGAAGCCTTTTCAGTCCACATCAACGCCCTCATTCTATCAGAATATTTTGGTCCAGAATGAATCCATCGCGATGAAAGCACAATGCATGCAAGGCTACTTTTAAACAGTTGTGATAGAGTATCGCTAAATAGACCTTTTTTTTAATCGTTTAAACTCGTCTTTTCATGATTTTACCTTCTCATGCGCAGCTCCTTGTGCAGCCTTTTTGTGTTGTGGTCCATTAGATTGTATTTTCTCCAACTTGTAATTTCATTACAATTTACTGTTGTAAGGGTCTGAACTCTGAAGGCAATTAGCAGCCAGGGTATTAATGTTTAACTCGTTTCCAATTTTGAATATTTGGGTATCCTTGAATAATTGTTGTATTTTAGCTAATTTTACAGATTGTGTAATTGGTAGTTCATCACACCGGAATGTTAGAGCAGAAAGAAAACTGTAACAAACCTGAGTTCGATGCTTTAGGTAAATGCCATCAGCCATCTCATGGTGTAAGGTGTTAGTATACTGTTGAAACATGATAATTTATTATACTGATGGATCCTCTGAAGTATAAAAATAAACTGCTCCCGGTGCAGTTGGATCCAAGGATTCTCCTCGTAGTGTTCCATTATATAATATAGATTAAATATTTTAAGGGCAGGATGCGTGCAGTTTAATATTCCGTGCCACTTTCTTAATCGTGCAGATTAGCACAACAGTTTAAGACAGTCTTTATCTGGGTTGGGGGAATCCATTCTATGCAGATTTGGCAACATGGATGGAAGATTCTCTTATGTTACTTAAAAGTGGGCCATGAAAGGAGAAAAAACAAAAAGGCTTATGCATACTTATAATTTGCTTTTTGTTGCTGTTATCTAAAGATATTTTCGTTACTATTTCATTCTAATCAATATCCTTGAATTTTGTAGTCTAATAATAATAATTTTGAATATGATGATGATGATGATGCGATGATGCTTTAAAAAGTGAAAATGAATGCATGGACATTCTTACAATTTTTTAGAATTCTAGAGTCAATGAAGATAAACTAAACATGTTAACACCCCCTCAAGTTGGAGAGTAGATATTCGTCAGACTCAGCTTGGATTTGAAAGTAGAGAATTGTGCGGAAAAGGAAACTTGGTGAATATGTCAGCAACTTGCATGACAAAAGTAATGGGCAGCACTTTGAGGAGACTAGGGTTAAGTTTTCACGAACTAGGTGACAATCAATTTCGATGTGCTTGGTGTACCGTCCCGTCCCCGGCGTTGACCAAACGTCAAAGTCAACACATGGTGGGACCCCTCCAGGGACCCATGGAAGAAGGTCAACAGGTTGACCGCTCGAGTCATCGCCTTGTTGAGGCATCGCCTAAGTAAGGCGCCGCCCAAGAGAGGCATCGCCAAGCAAGTGTACCGCCAAGTTAAAGCATTGCCAAGCTAGGACATCGCAAGGAGGCTTCGGGCCTCGACAGTTCAGAACAGTGACAAAAGGAAAAGAAAGGTGGCTTCGAGGCCATAAGTTCTAGTACCAGTAGGGGGTAAACTTGACTCGTGAAGTACCCACGCCACTGTTGGGAGACCCTAGGAAAGATACAACCCATGAAAGGGTCACGATCAGGGGAGAACCACGTGCATGGTACGAGAGAAAGGTAGATACACTCCCAGGGCGAGTGACTAGTAATTGGGACACATGAGTTGACACCCAAAAAGTCAACCCACGTGACAGAAGCACTTCGCAGAAAAGAAGGCTCACACGATGGAAAAACCCTAAGTTGGGTGGCGCTGTGGGACCCTCTGCACAGAATAAACGATCAAGTCAAAAGGGTACGTGGCAATACCCACGTGCTCATAAAAAGTTTCAGGGAAAGTTTGCCAAGGTACGCGTTAATTCAGTTAAGATT
>Ga0123341_1005917_pt1 | contig 10988 bp, 10 predicted proteins | sample Turbeapinknodule_FD_89959 | JGI IMG/M metagenome (GOLD analysis project Ga0123341, IMG submission 89959) | Root nodule microbial communities of legume samples collected from Mexico - Turtle bean Mexico pink nodule | ecosystem: Host-associated > Plants > Roots > Nodule | place: Mexico: Nepantla...
ATTTATTTTTATATTAATATTTTATTAAGGTAACTTCTTAACAATTTCTCACCTTCTTCTTTATCAAAAACTTTTCACTTTTCACTTTTTCCTAATTACCCTTAAACTCCTTAAACTCCTTAAACTGATCAGTTAATATATGAAATCTCACTCCTTATTCTCATATTTGTTCTCAGAGACACATGCTTACATTCTTATTGTAGATACTTAATTTGTTTTACACGCATTGGGTTTTTGTATATAAGATTTTGTATATAGTTTTTGTATTGATTTACCATTGTCATCAAGTGCATGAAGTTTGATAATTAAGACGAGTGACTCTTCGTTCAACGCACTCTCTTCTCCAATTCGTCTCACTCACTCTATTCTTCCACTCTCAAATGAGTAAATTTCTCAATTTCTTTTTCATAAAACACTACTACGGTAAATCTAACACGTTTTGTTTTCCATATTCACTATTTTCCCCCTAAATCATTTTTATTTTTTTATTTTATTAAAGGTTTAAATGTTCTTATTTTTCTTATCAAGAGCACTAAATGATTGTTTTATAAACATTAACCATTCACCACTTTTTTCTGTCTTTAAATATAATTTTTCTCAGCCTTTAAAACTAAAATGAGATAAATGTTTTATTAAGCTTATTTACATGTTTCTTTTTTGTTCACATGCTTCTTGGATAAGAAGGTATAGAAGTCATTATTCAAAGTGGTAAAGAAGACCTAGAGGAAGCACAAAGATGAAGATGAAAACAAAAGTGTTTATTTTTTTTTTCCATTGACTCTTTTATGTAAATGAGAGAGATAGCTATGGTATGCAATCATATATTTGTATTTGTTCATATGTAACATTAATGATGACACTAGAGTTATTAAAATATTCTTTCTCATTTATATATTTAATTGATGATTTAGTTTTAAAAGAATAGATGGTTTACTTATAAATCTTATTAAATATATATAACCTTTTTTTATTTAATTGATGGATTTAGTTTTAATAAAATAGATTATTTACTTATAAATTTTATTAAATATATAAATACATATAACTTATTTTATTAAATTTTTAATATTAAACCTAATTATATATATAAATAATAAAAATAGAAGATGCAGACACAAGTACAACAACGGTTGTGTTTCCGCTAGTTATAATAAAATATTTTATTATGAAAAACAATTGTAAAATGAATGTGGATAAAAATGGTACTGTACAAAAAAAAACATTTTCCCTTACATATGCATGACTAATTGAATGTTCTTTCATTATTTCTTTGGATTGGAATTGAGAGAGTGAATATTTGAGATAATTTGTAGGGAAAGTATGAAGAAAGTGAGGGTGTTTAGAATAAGGTAAATAAAGTAAAAAGTATATGGAAAGTTTATGAAAATTTGTGAGTAATGTGATGAGTGTGATTGAAATTATATTTTCTTTAATTGATAAAAATGTAAGTTTACATATTTGTCCTTGTATTCAAAATTTGTTGAAAAATCAATTTGATTGATTATTTGTGAATTATAATTGTTTTGAATTAAAATATTATTTTTGGAACTGTGCTAGAGCTAACTTTGAACAAAATATAAATGATGTAAAAAATTTGGATCATGTTTATGATTGTTAGAAACTTTATTTAGAAAAAAAATTGTAATTGTGGATTATTTATTTGTGAATTATAGTTGTATGCAATTAAAAGATTATTTCTACTACTGTGTTGGAGAAAATTATTTTTGATACTGTGTTGGAACTATAATTTGATAAAGGAAAAAAATAATTATGAAATAAATATTAATGCAATACATTATAATCTATTAAAGTAAAATCCATGGATAAAAGTTCGTGCATAACAAATATTAAAAGTACACTACAAATATATATAAAAGAAACATGAAATAAATAATAATAATAATAATAATTTTTCGAAAAATGATATGAATGATACATTGAAATATGTATCATTCAAAAGAGTCGTGGAAGTGCCTAATATGTTTTTCCATCTTGCCAATGCGGTCATGAACTCTTTTGAAACGTGTGTTCATGTTGTCGAAACGTGTGTTGGTGTTGTCGAAACCTCCGTTCATGTTAAGGTTCATAGTCCGGATGGATTCCTGCAATGCTTGGAATCCACTCAAATTTTGTGGTGACATTGTATAGTGATCTTGCATTGGGACTTAAGACACACTCCCATCAATATGTTCCTCTGGAATGGCTGAGTTGACGTCATCCTCATCATCTTCGTTATTCTCCTGATCATCCCTTCCATACTACCATACACCACGTACCTTATGGATATTTAACTTTTTCATTGATTTTTTTCCAAAAAAGTGACATCATTTGTGAGTCATACATAATTCTAGGGATAAACCGATTTCACATGCTATCATAAATCATGAAAAGAGCATGTCATATGGCGGCAAAGGCATGTTGTTGACCATGCATTTGTTGTCCTTGCATTTGAGAACATACACCTCCCATCACTCCCCTTCCATTATTTATCACTCCATTAACTCATCAGCCACCACAATCAAACGAACCTCTGCATAGTCAAAGCACACTCAAGAATCTTTGTTGCATGGGAATATTTTATGTGCATGGAATATTCTTTTTTTATCAGCAAAGAATAAAATAAAATAAAGGAGGTACTTCAGGGGTATCTCAACCCGTGTACAAGATCCAAAAAACCAAAAACAACATAAGTTATTGGTTTCTAAACAGAAGGCCCTACATCCATCCTATACAGATTAAAAGTATAAAAAACCAATGCCTGACAGCTCTCAGAAAGAACCTCAACCAGTACCCATTAACCCGCATCTTGTAGAGCCAAAAAAGAAAGCCAAGATTGTGACTGCAAAAGCTCTTTTGCACCACTAAACATTAAAGACTACAGAAGGATATAGACCTAAAAAGTGCCAACAGGTGCCTCCTCGTAATACAGCCAACATAGATACCATTCATAAATCCATACAGCCACAGAGAAGAGAACTACAAACTATTCTTATAGCCTTTAGCAGCTGGACATGTAACAAAATAAGCATCAGTTTTTGAACCAAGAAGAGAAGCTTTTACCCTTCCTTTTACTCCCCCATACCGCTTCCAGTTCCAACTACTTATCAAAACCTAATTCAACCTCCATAGTACATGGTTTCTTAAGAAAAAAACTTTACTGGCATTCTTCTAAAGTTGTATTGGTATTCTTACTACCGTGTCTTAGAAGTGCTTTTGATGCTTCCTAAAAGCCATTTAACAGGATACGAGGCCCTATTCTTCCTACCTTCCAGAATAAACACCACCCTGCTTCCTTACTAGCTCTCCTACAACCAAGACATCACTTCGCTTCCTTCCATTATGTTTCCCTTAACCTGCATATGCTGGCCACAAGTGCTTCTTAGCTTTTCTAGCACCACACACTACGTGTTCCCCATCCTATCCCTACACCGAACCGGCACCCCATCAGCACATGATCCATCCAGGCCTCCCAGATCCTTCTACGTAACCTGCATACGCAAGCACTCTGCAACATCCTTCATATCATCAGCTTTGCAGACAAAGGCTGGGATTGAGAATCCAATTCGAGAAAGAATAGCTAAGAGCATAATCCCCATGCTTTAAACATAACCATGCAGATAGTTGGGCTGAATGAAAGATTTATTCAGCATCAGCTATCCCTTGTTTAAACACAACCAAATTTCTCTTATCCCATATACTCCGGATAATTGCAACCCATAGTCTCTTCCAGACCAGATTTTGTTTGATAGATAAATTAACTAGGTGAAAGCTCTCAAAGTGGTTTATAAGGTCCTTGTGTTGGATAGACAAGATACCTATCCACCTGAGACAAAGTGACCAAACACGTTGTGCAATGATACAAGACAGAAAAATATGTTGAGATGATTCTTCAGTTGCTTTACAAAGCACACAAAGGGAACAATTTACAACCATACCTCTTCGACTGAGATTATCATAAGTTGGAAGCCTCCCAAGTAATACCCTCCATGTAGTGAACACAACTTTGGGTATCGCTTTAACTTGCCACAACAGAGAGAACACATCGTGCGATACTCCATTAGAAGAGTTACACAATGTCATGTATGCAGATTTCATGGAAAAAAAACACCATTTGAATCCCCACTCCATACGATAACATCCTCAGATTCCTAGCTCAATATCTTCCCAGTAATAAGGTTCATCAATTCTGCCTCCATATAGCTTTCCCACTCGAATCTAGACCTTCTCCACCTTAACCTCCGTGACCACTCTGTAGCTTCCCAGTAACCTACCTCGCCCACCATCTTTCCTTGGTCCATGGAAATGATATACAACCTGGGGAAAAAATGTTTAAGCTTGTTATTGTCCACCCAGACATCGTTCCAAAAGCTGATTTTATCCCCGAATCCAACTTTTCATGCAACAGAATTATGGAACCAACCCTAACCTTCTTCCTCTTCACATGTCTTAGAGAGATCAATCCACCACCAAGAATGACGATTACCATAATTCTGATTTCTAGCAGCACCACTGTAGTACTTGGATACCAAGATCTCTTTCCATTTCCCCTTTTCCTCACTCCTCAATCTCCAGTTCCATTTTGCTAGCAAGGCACGATTAAACATACTAATATTCTTGACCCCCAATCCCCTTTCCTCCTTTGTTTTGCACACATTTTCCCGCCTTACCCAAGAAATATGTTTGTGATCTTTGCCCCATAAGGAAACTCCTCTGGATGCTAGAGATTTTGTTACAAACTGATGTCGGGGCTTTATAGAAAGAGAGATAAAACAAGGGTATGGAGGTTAAAACCGACTTAATCAAGCAAACTCTACCTGCAAACGACAGACATTTCCCTTTCCAAGCACTAAGTCTAGCTTTAACTTTTTCGATGACTGGTTCCCAAAATTGCACCCTCCTTGGATTACCACCTATTTGTAACCCCAAATAAGTAAACGGGATCTGCTTGACGCCATAGTTAAGGGTTCTCGCATATAACTCAAGAGAGCTCCTGTCGACCTTTAAACCTGCCATCTTTGATTTATAAAAGTTAACTTTGAGCCCAGATGCTAGTTCAAAAACCCTGAGAATCGCCTTAATTGTGAAAATGTTGGGGAAAGAGTCTTCACACATGAACAGGGTGTCATCAGCAAATTGTAATAAACAACATTCTAACTCAACTCCTTCCACCTTAATACCTCTTAACAAGTTCTCCTTTAAAGCTTTGCATACTAGACCGACCAGACCTTCTGCTACGATTAGGAATAGAAACAGAGTCAGATGGTCACCTTGCCTCAACCCCCTTGAAGGTCTGAACTCCTCCGTCGGACTACCATTAACCAACACAGACACCGTTGTCGTCTCCAAACAACCTTTCACCCACTTTACCCATTTACTGTGGAACCCTATCCTATGTAACATATCCAACAAAAAACTTCACCTAACTGAGTCGTACGCCTTTTCAAAGTCTACATTTAAACACACTCCACTCCTCCGACTTCTCTGTACCTCGTCGATCACTTTATTATCCATAATGACACTTTCTAACATACCCCTGTCTCTCAAGAAAGTTGATTGAACGTTGTCTATAACCAAAGGCGTAACCTCCTTTATACGACACGACAACACCTTAGTAATGATCTTATATAGGCTCCCACTAGAGATATAGGCATGAATTGATCAATCATAACAGGGTCTTTCACTTTAGGGACAAGGGCAATGAAGGGCGCATTGCATCCCTTTGGGAAGCTCCCAGATTCTTGAAAGACGTACACAACTTCCATGATATCCTTCTTTAAGGCCTCCCAATTGCTCTTAATGAAATTAAAGTTAAAGCCATCTGGACCCGGGCTCTTAGATCCCTCACACATCCACACTACAGCCTTTACTTCTTCCTCTGAAAACCCATCTACCATTCTCAAGCTAACCGCCTCTAGAAGAGACATGAAGTCCACAAAACCAAGCTTAACATCAAAGTCATAGGTGGCCATGAATCTTTGCTCAAACACACGTTTAGCTTCCCTTCGTACAGTTTCCAGTTCTTCACACCACTGATTATCTACTTCGACACCTTTGACTTCATTCCTGAGTCTTCTCCACCTAATAAGAGAGTGATAAAATTTGGAATTGGACTCCCAATGCTTAAACCAAATAGATATAGCTTTCTGTCTATTTAAAGATTCCAGCTTTTTCTCTAAAAGCTTCTATTGACTGAGTAACTCCAATCTTCTTAAATTTTCATCCTCCAAAAGATCACTGTTAGCATCCTTGGCGTCTAGCTTCTCAATCTCCCTCATGATCATATGCTTGTTCTCCTCAAGGTTCCCAAAAACACTCTTATTCCACTCTTTAAGGTCACCCTTCAACAACTTCAATTTATCTTTGAATTTGGAAATGCTATTTCCCTGCACTTCATTAGAGTTCCACTTACCCTTCACCAAATCCTTGAAACCAGGTTCCAAAAGCCATGCATCTATTGTTTTAAACGGCTTGGGACCCCAATCTTTAACCCATGACTTGGCCACTATAGTACAATGATCTGATACCTCCGTCGGTTGTACATATTACCTACTCATAGGCCACACTTGGAGCCCTTCCTTAGAAACTAGGATTCTATCTAATCTAATTTTAGCAGACCCATCTGATTTATACCACGTGAACTTTTTACCTACAATAGTAGATCCACCATTAAATTCTTATCACTGAACTCATTGAAATCTCTAATCTCCTTCTTCTGGCTGGTATAACCTCTGACACCTTTCCTTTCTTCTACACACCTAATAGCATTAAAATCACCATAACAACACCACACCTCGTTCTCGTGAGAACTTCTAATAAAAGAGAAAGCGTTCCACATGGCAGCCTTAGCACTTAACGAGCAAGCAGCATACACATTAATGACAACGCATAAACAATTGGATTTAGAATGATGACCAACGACAGCTATGAAACCTCTTCCTGTAACATGAGAACTATAAATGAATGTTTCTTTATCCCACATAGATAGAGTACTCCCTGCCCCGTTCACACCTTCATTGTGTACCCAACCAACTTTATTATCCCCCCACATATCAAAGCACCTACTATCAGAGAACTCCGTAACTTTGGTTTCTTGTATATTCACAAACTTCGCGTCCTCCTTAGCGATAATCTGCCTGAGGTATTTTTCTTTTATACCTCCCCCTAACCCTCTGATGTTTAGATTGAAGATAATCATATACAACCACTCTTAGTACCCTTCTTCGACTTACTCAACACTTTTCTGTCCCTATCCTCCAATATCTCCATTTCTTTGAACATAATATCTTCATCCTGTGAGCTTGTCGCTCCCAACCTTTTGCCGAAGTTCCAAATCCTGGTTGATTCAGATTCAACACACTCTTTCCTAATACGATTATTGGACTCAACAATTTCAGAATCAGACAAGGCATAAGAGTTTGAACTTGACCTTGTTGAATATTTATTTCCATAGTGTAGAGATCCCAAGCCCCCCTTAGAGCGCCACCGCTGCTGAACCGTTCGGGCCCCCTGCTCCCAAAGTTGATGCATATGACGTACTCTTTCTGCAGTTTGATAAGCGTTCACCGCTATAGAATCCTCCCCTCCACTCCCGATGTCAATCTTCTTCTTTCCCGTATTTCCCCCACTGCCTTCCACCATAACGAGGTTTAGACGATTGGTTGGATCTGTATGGGAATCCTTTAAACGAAGTGGCGGACTAGAGATCCCTTTGCTGCCATTAGACATCGACTGCACCGCCCTTGCAATCTCCAGCGTCAATGATTGACCGACGTCATGTACTGAAACACATATTCCTCCCAAAGGAGTTCCTAACCCAGAAACGCACCCAGCACTAGTGCACAATTGGGCCTTTGAACCACTTTCCTTGAATTGGGCCTCATTTAAATTGGGCCTAACACTAAGAGAACTGAACGACTCCACCACTTCTACTAAGTTAGCCAAGGAATTTTGTATAGCCTCACACACAACGTTGACTTGTTGAATGACAGACACAGTTGTCCTCTCCATTGATACTCCCTGGGGACTCATACCCTTTCTAGTGAAAAGAGGTGCACTTTTTTGCTGATAGGTTTGTAGATCTTCTTCATATTCCCCTTCTAGACCCTTTTTTGTTTTTTCCGTTGACCAACCCCTCCCTTCCCCTTTGCTTTTTTCTGGCCACCAGTAGCTCCCTCCTTCTTCCCCCCTCTCTTCGTTACTTAATTTTGCAGAGAAAAGAGAATCTTCAACAAAAGATTCAAAAGACCAAATACTATCAGAGGAACCTTCATGGTTATAAGCACACTTGCATTTATTATCTTCTCCGTCATAATAATTCACCTCCTCAACAATGGTAACGTTGTACATACTCACTTTGATCTGAAAGCCCTTAGCTAGCTTTGCCTTACGAGACTTTAACGCACGCACCTGAAAACGAGCATACTCCAGACGGTTCCAAGACAGGGTAGCTTCGTCAACTTCCACCAGTGTTGCTACTTCCTTTGTGACCTTTGAGAAACACTCCTTACTCCATAAATGTAATGGTAGTCCATAACATCTAACCCAGACTCATTTATAGCTAACCACAAGAGACTTTGACCAAGGTTTAATGTCTTCGAAGAAACAGTCGAACCAATCGTTGTTAAGTTTAACGATGTCTTCCATTCTTTCCTCTGCCTTAGGGGTCAAAAGAACGAGATTATCGCCCAGAAATTTCACCTTGAACATGCTCATCCCCCCTTAATACATTCTTCCTGTAGCATCTCAAAGTTAAGCTCATCCATCCTACAGCCAACTGTTTGTCATCCATGGCAAGATATGCTCCTTAGTCGTAAAACTGGGACCTCTCCTTATGTCACGAGTTGTGCATGGAATATTCATTGTTGCATGGCACAATAAATTTGAAAAAGCAAAGGTTAAGATGGTAAAAACAACTTTTGGTTGTTCTCTTTCTCTAGATATCAGCTTATCTCACCGAAGAAGTCAAAAACCTATTCTTTTGTATTTCTACGCTACCCATTCCTCCATAATTAGAGGATTCAAATAGAAAAATAGTTTGCTTTTCTTTTCGGTTGAATAATAATCACCTAGATACAAATAGTACACCAAAGAATAATATAATAAAAGTTTAATTTTTTATTTTGGATTCTGTTTTCATCAATGTTCGGTTTATAAAATAAAATAAAATAAACTAACTACTTTAATTTTTAAAGTTTTTATTTTTATTTGTCATTTTCAAAATTCAGTATAATATTAATTAATTTTTTTTTTAGTTTTTGTAAAAATTATTATTTTTTATTATAAGGATAGAAAATATATGAAATATATTTTTCACGCAAAAGTTTTGATTATTTCTGTTCGTATTTTAACCAGTTTTATTAATCCTACGTTTAATTAGAAAGGTATAGGTATTTGGACATGAATAATAATTAAAGTTGTTCTTGCCGAATAACTTGCTCGTCAGTTGACTCTGATGACAAGCTCTTGCTCCGTCTTTCCTGTTGATTGCACTCCAACGATCAAGTCAGTATAGGGCTTATAGAATTTAAGAAGTAGTAAGTTTCATTCTTAGAAACAACGTACCTTTACCTGGGGTCTCAAGCCCTTTTATAGTTTTACCTCTTGTAATAACTTTCTATCACGAGAATCTAATCTCAACTGAAAATATTCTCAATAGGAGCTACACATTCCGTTCAAGGGCGCCTGCTCTCAAGGTGCCACAATAGAACAAATATTGTCTCCAAAAGTGCATAAAATAATAACAGAATAACCACCAGGGTACCAACTCATGTACCAACATCAGGGGGTCGAGTCTGTTTACGTAGGCACCCTCTCTATGGTGCTACGCTATATTTCATTATACATGCAACCTAACATCTGCGTGCCCTAAAACACATGGGCTTAGGTTAAAAAAGAAAGACACTTACTTGACCTATACCCATACGTACTAAGCATACCCCTAGGTCCACAATTACCCTTCGCTAGCCGGATTGAATGTGAATGTTTAACATAAATGTAAATAGAATATTAATTTGTATATTTAATTGATTTGTGGTTTTGTTTATATGACTTATGCTGTATGAAGATGGTTGTATAGAATGATAAGAATTCTATGAATTTGAAGTCACAAATCTGGGATGATATGTGAACCATTGTTTGAGTTGTGTATTAAGTAAAGACACTTATGAGAGATCTCCTTACTTCATTATTATTCTAACTCACAGACTAAGATACCAGACAATGAGAAGTTGAGGAGAGAATTCTTGCACATTGTGTATATATGCAACTTAAGTTGTAATTAACTTACCATGATCCATTATTCTTAGGTTTGTTTGTTAATCTAAATCTTTGTTTGGATTAGATGTTAGTATCTGATATGACATACTTAATACGAGTCTTCCAGAAGGTGTTAATTGATATTCCATCTTTTGAATATCCTTTGATGTATACATGTGTGATCTACATGATTTTTGTATCTTTGTGTTTGATGGAATTGAATTGTTTTTGGATTGTTAATCAAAATGCTTTCTTTTATATACATATTTTTTCATATTAAAAATTTATTTAAAAAAGAGTCAATTGTATGTGATGCTTGTGTATGATTTGTTATAATTATATTATATACATGTGCAAATATAAATATAGGTGCAAAAATACCTCTATAAGAGATTAAAGATTTATTTTAGACTATTTTTAAAATTTGTATTTGTATATATTTTATTATATTTAAATTGTATATTGAAATACTAAATGTTTTGCATAAATCCTTTGTTGGATTTATAATGAAGTAAATAATTTTATTATGGTGTTGCATGTATTATCGGTGATAAAAAAAATATACTAAATATGAAAAAGTTATAAAAAAAATTATGTAAAAATGTGTGTATTAAAAATGTAAATTATCAAAATTTATCAATAACAACTATTTTTAGCAAAAATAATTTAAAATTTTTAGTATACCAAATAAATATTTTTCGCGTCACTTTTTATTGACATCAAAATATATATTC
>Ga0123341_1005920_pt1 | contig 10985 bp, 6 predicted proteins | sample Turbeapinknodule_FD_89959 | JGI IMG/M metagenome (GOLD analysis project Ga0123341, IMG submission 89959) | Root nodule microbial communities of legume samples collected from Mexico - Turtle bean Mexico pink nodule | ecosystem: Host-associated > Plants > Roots > Nodule | place: Mexico: Nepantla...
CTTGACAACCTGATATGCAATGTCTTAACTTATTTTATTTTATTCTTTTGATATTATTTCCAAACATGGGAGAGGGAGGGGAGAGAGAGCAGCCCCTATTCCAAACCACTTGCTCTTCATCGAACAAAAAAAAAAATGTTAAGCTAGTTTTGCAGTTCTCCTTTTCCTATTTCTGGTATTTATCTGTATGAGTCTCACGTACCCATACTAAGTGAAGACTCTGGCTGTTGCCCTTGACATCATCAGTGTTGTGTTTTCTTCTATTCATGAGATATATAATAAGAAAAGAATGTTAATTAATTAGTTAGTTAGTCTGCTGCTGTTAGCTAGGATTTTATGGCTGTTGAGTAGTTAACTATAAATAAGGTAGGACTGTTGACAGACTGAATGATAATAAGAGAAGTGCAGTGTCCAGTTCTTTGTTCTCTCTGTTTCTCTTCTCCTTTCCTCTATCCTCTTTATCCTTCTTTGTTCTCTCTTCCCCTCTTTCCACCAGAAACTTGAAATTCCTATTTGTAGGTGAAGGTCGACGTGAAATTCCTATTTTCGGACTTCCAGGACATGGTTCTCCTCTGCATCAAAGCTTCACCATCTATTTAACTCAATAGTTATTTGTTTTGCTTTCATTGTTTCCAAGCTGTGGTTGTATACACATCCTATTTCCTTTTCCATCAATTCCCTTACTTAATTTACTGTAAGAAAAATGTATCATTAATAAAACATGGACATTGCATGATAATGATGGCTTGGAGGTGAAAATTAGAAAGCATACCATGCTGCAAGTAGCACATTTTGGGTATCTTGAAATTAACACACAAAATTATGAATTGATGGAGGGAAACTTAAATAGTACGATTGTGATCCAAACTTGGTAGATGAAATGGAGGAATGCTTTGGGTTTTACTGCATAGACATAAGACCAACTATGCTTTATGGTACTGAATTTTCGGTGTGTAACACAAGCTGACAGGCAAAAGAAAAGTAAGTGCTCAAATAATTACAGTCTGAGAATTTTAGGAAGTGGTGGGAGCAAGCCGACTATGAACAATGGTGACTCATAAGTAATTGTGTTTAAAATTATTATATTTACATTGAAAAAGAAACACTCTGATGGAGAAAGTCTGGTTTTGGTTCATAATTACTATTCTGTATTGTTGTTCTCATTAATTTAGTAACTATAACATGAACATAATTTGGCCTCTATCATAATTATATTATGCAAGCAGTATGAAAAACAATAGGCTGAGATACATATATACCTATAAAAGATTGTATATATAATTTAAAAATTAATGTGTGATTGAGGTGGCATATGTCTCTAGGACATGTTGGTGTAGATCTGTATCTGCTCTTAGTTGTAGTTGCAGAGATGAGGATGTTAGAATAGGCGTACAACACTAGATAATAAGGAACAAATATATTAGTGAGAATTTAGGAGGTAACACCCATGGAAGATGGTGGTTACTCCTAATTTGGTCAATTTGAGAAGAAGACCAATAGAGGACCCAATAGAAAGAATTGATTGGGTGGATATTAGCCTGATCGTTAAAATAAAGGAGTAATGAAAATTCAGAGTGGGACCTTTTGCATCTTGAAGAAACTGAAGGAAAAACGTATCATCTCACTGTATGCCATTTATGCTTAAAGTTTTTCTAGAATCAAAATACATTTTCTATTTTTTTTTTTCAATAGTAATTCCTTTGGTTTTGGATTTCCTCTATAGTTTTCTCTGGTCAAATGAAGTTGGCCAAGTGATCTTTCCTCTCTCTTTAAGTTTTACAATATTTATTTACCATTATTTAATTATTCTGTGGTTTGTTTGTTTTGGTGTATTTGCTTGATTATTAAGTTCCAGTTCTCACCACTCATGTTATGCAATTGTCTGGATACTTCTTTTTAATTGTATTGCTTTGCTCCTTGCATAATTTATTTCTACTTTAGTTGTATTTTACCATATCTGTATGTGGGGTTCATTTTTTTCAACTGTTGCCATCAGGTATGAAGACTTCTTTGGAGGTAAAAAGGAAAGGGGCTCAAAAAGAAAAGCTCAAGTACTTCGGGAATCTAAATATTCCGAAGATGAGGATGACATGGAATTTGACAATGAGGTCTATCTCTCTCTCTCTCTATATATATGTATATTATATTTACTATTTATTGTAAACAGCTTTATCAGTTTCTTATTTTTATTTTATTAAACATGTGTAGAAGAAAGGGACTGCATCTGCCCACGAAAAGCAGCTGGAAAAAATTCAATCCAAGATAGAGCAGATGGAGAAAGCTAACATAGATCCAAAAACATGGACTATGCAGGGTGAGGTAATACATTAGTCCCTTACTCATTTTTTTTTATCTGATTATTTTGTGGGTTGGATTTGCTAGCTTTTTGCCAATCTGGTATTTGATTATTGATTGATGATTTTGTTACAGGTAACTGCAGCAAAGAGACCCAAAAATAGTGCATTGGAAGTTGATCTAGACTTTGAGCACAATGTGAGGCCTGCTCCTGTAATCACTGAGGAAGTTACAGCTTCAATTGAGGATATGATCAAGAAAAGGATTATTGAGGTAACTTAATATGGTGAACTGATATGGTTTGGACGTCTAGTAAATTCATCATGTCATTTACATGAGTGGAAGCTGATATATAGATGGCAGCATGTACAATTTCTGTGAAAAGTTGGCTGTGTTAAGCTGATTATATAATTACTACCAAGTAATACATGAGATGAGACTACATAACTTTATGTTGTTTCTAATGTACACTTGTGTTTATTATAGGGGCTTTTTAATGATGTTCAAAGGCTTTCTAAATTGCCATCTAAAGTGCCTCGGGAAGTTAAAGAGTTGGTAAGGCTTATTTTACTGAAATAGATTTTAGAGTTCAATCACCATTTTTTTAGCTCTATCTGTATGTAAGTTGTACAAGTAATTTCATTTCTGTTATGAATTCAGGATGACAATAAAAGCAAACAGGGTCTCGCAGAAATTTATGAGGTTCGTATCTCAAGCAAATGTTCTGCAACACTGGAAACCTTTGACTAATTAAGGTTTTTTACATTTCATCCTTGTGATGTACCTCAAATATTTCTTTTTAATTGTTGACAGCAAGAATATGTTCAGAAGACAGACCCCACATCTGCTCCATTGTCTTTTAAAGATGAACAAAAGAATGAGGTGCAAGTCTTGATTGTCTTACTTTGTTTCTGTTTAAATTACTATTTAATCTCTTTCTCATTTGTTATGTGCTTGATTTCCTCATGCATTATACAAAACTGGCTCATTGTATCAGGTTGTGTATCCACCCTTTTTATATTTCATTATTATACATTGAATCTTGTACCTTGTACTCGTTATCAGGCTAGCATGCTGTTTAAGAGACTCTGTCTGAAGCTGGATGCCCTATCTCATTTTAACTTTGCCCCAAAACCTGTATGACACCAACGTTCTCATTATCTCTTGATAGACTATATATACTTGACTTGAGATTTCTTCTTATTTTGCCTTGGATTGAAATGGACAGGTTATAGAGGACATGTCTATTCAAGCTAATGTTCCTGCTCTGGCAATGGAAGAAGTAAACAACTATTTTTTTTATCAGTTATTTTTGCTTGTGTTTCTTACATTTATCAGTCTGACAATGTATTATGCCTTCCATGTGTAGATTGCTCCTGTGGCTGTTTCAGATGCTGCTATGTTGGCTCCAGAAGAGGTGTTTGATGGCAAGGGTGATATTAAGGAAGAAGTGGAGCTTACTCAGGCAGAAAGGAAAAGAAGGAGAGCTAACAAGAAAAGAAAATTTAAAGGTATCATAGGTTATGTAATAAAAGTATCTTCCTTGTGACTGGCATATGACAACATAGTGATTATGGTGTTCAATACATATTAACTGTCTTTGCAAAGTTTTGCACTGTATGCATATGACTGTTCTAGAAGGAAAGCTACCCATCATTTTCTTGTACCAGCACAAAAAATATCTTCTAATGTTTTTCATTATTAATTATCGAATTTTATGGTTACAGATGAGGCAGTAAAAAAGACAAAAAAGAAGGCACAAGAAGGTGCAATTCATAGTCCAGTTAAAGGTAATTTTTTATCTGTCTTTTTTATACCAGGTTTAAAAATGTTTATTTCTTTGCCAACAAAGTCAATTTTTTGTTACTAACCTCATTATGCTTAGGAAACAAAACCATACTTTCTCTGTCATGATTCCTACCAAATCCTGTGGAATATTAAAGTTTTAGGTAGGCATGGTTTGGGGTTTGGGGTTTAGGCATGTATTCAGCAGGATAGATTAAACCGGTTTTAGATTGCAGTCTCAATTCCTTCCAAATTAAAACCTGTCTGAACAAAGTTTTACTGATCTCTGGATTGAGTAGTGAAATGCATAGTAGTTAGTATCTTACGATTCACGATACTTATCGTACGAAACGATACGGTTTCACCCTCCCACGATACGAATCGTGTGAAGAATCTTTTTCGTCCCTGAATCTTGGTTGTATCATGCGATTCGCACAAAGAATCGTTGAATCCCGAAACGAAACAATTCCGTATTGTGTGAATCAGTGTAGATTTAAAAAAATGAGTAAATAAAAAAAAATAGACATAATTTGTTTAATAACATGTATGCACCATGGAGGTTGTTTTGGTGAAATTGTGTGGTGTATATATATATATATATATATATATATAATTTATTGTATCTTGCTTGTATACATATCTTATATATTTAAGTATATATTAAATTTTTTAATGTTTATGAATCTTACGATTCACGATACGAAACAATTTACGATTCATAATATCAGCTCTCCGATACACTACTTGATCTCGATTCTACTACCATGAAATGTAGTCCAAACAATTATTCCAAAGACATGGTAGCTTTACCTTAAGTCTCCCTCGATCTTTGCAGGGTAAGGAACAATGTGAAATTTTATATTGTTTATAGAAGCTGCACGACTAACAAGTTGAAGAAGGAGCCCGTGACAAAACACGAGGTAAATAGATGTGGAAGAGGATTTTTTGGAGTCAACCATGATAAATGAGTGAAGCCATTCATTACCTGTGCTGCAGTGGCAGATGAGAGTCTCTTAAATGCTTATAGTTTATTGTTTTCGCTGTTCCTTGAATTCTAGGTTAAATATCAAATCATTGATAGGTTACTTGGTTATTTGCTTTCCCGTTATTGTTTCAAGTTTGTAGCAGCGCCTATTTATTTGTGCTATATTTTGTATTTTTTTTTTATATTCATAGCTGATATGTTGTATTGTTTTACCTTGCTAATGGCTTATAGTTGAACCTTAGATTTCTAGATCAGGACAGAAGAAAACTGTTTTTTGATGCTTTCTCTTGAGCAGGAGTTGAGTTTCTTAAAGACACTTTGAAATAAAAAAATCTTCTTTATATGTTTCCACTTGCAAAGCTTTGAAAAGGGGTTCAGTTAGTTTTTATTTTTTCGTTGTAAACATAAAAAAACATAAAAAAGCATGATGAATTTCGAGAATCAATGCCTGAATAATGTTTGGTTAGAAAGAAATGGAAAAGGGATTTAAAAGACTCGACTTTCAATTAACGAATGTATGTTCCGATGTAAGAGTAACGGGTTTTGAATTATTTTTAAAAGTAGACATGAACCAGGAGAATGAAAAAACGTTGAAAGGCACTCGAGTTTTGACAGATTATTACTATCCATAAAAGGAATTAAACAGGTGATAAAAAATGATGAAGAAGAATATGCTTATAATATATTTGAAACATACAACTTTTTCCAAGGCAGTCCCCAAAATCCTATAGCAACTGGATACTGCAGTGTAAAAGATGACATGAGAGCAGAGGTCTTACGAAGGTTTTAACCTATACCCTTTTCAAATTGAATACAGAATTGGCTCTCATTCTTGTTTCTTCTGTTGGAATTTCTTCCTTCATCCCATAATTTTTGTAAATCCCAAAATTACCTCTATTGAAGCCATGTTTTTTTTTTCAATTTGATGAATCTAGAAATATTTTGGATTACAGAATTAAGAATATCAAATTTTGGATTTATAAAATTTTGGAAAATTTGGATTTTATCCTTTTCCCAATTATAAAATCCAAATATATTTATATTTTAGACGGGAAGAAAAACCCTTTATTTTGTAATGTCCTCCCAAGTCACTAAGCTGGAGTGGCTTAGTAGAAGGTCCGAAGACCTGACATTAATGATGCAGCAGTGGTGGTGGGTGCAGCGAGAGAGAAATGAACAACACAATTCAGTCATTCCTTACAAATATGGGGTGCAGGAAGTAAAAAACTTCTTTCATACCTGTAATCCAGATATGTTAAGTGGACAAGTAGCCCAATCTGTTCTTTTATGGATCTCAACTTTACTCGGAATGTCTGGCATAGACTGTCTGTACAAGTTTACTCATTACTACTGTTAAAATGTTATTTTTCTTGCCTTTGGGCTACTAGAATAATTGAAATCCAAATCACTTTAAAAATATGCTTACTACTTTTAACCTAGACCGGAAGTATCATAGCTGAATCTCATGAAAAATCTTGAGTAACAGGTTCAACTAAATTATCGAATTAGCACTTCTTTCAATAAAAGGGCATTGACGTCATTCCTTAACGCAAAATGACCCCTCTTCCATGAATAAAAATGCTAGAGCGTGCTGGCCGTGAAGGGGTGCCACACCTAACAGTAGCATTTCATTTACTTAAATTTCCTTCAAGCCTCTCAATTGCAGCACTAACCCCACTCTTAACTTCTCTCTGACCTGGAGGTGGACTTGCTTCAGTAGCCATTTGTACCAGCTTCAGATGGATCCAACCTGCCAGAGAATTAGCGGGAAAAAAATTCAGTAACTAGCCCACATCCACAATTCAGATAAGCAATTGAATAATGAATTTGCTTCCTCTCCTTTTACTCACTAACGAAACTACCAAACAAATAATAACAACCAATATTACCAAGAGGAAAGCAAAATGCTGCTCCCAGCACCGACCCTAGCGCCATATTCCTTGCTCGCCAACGTAGTGATCCAGGCACTTAAACAAATCAGGATACAATATATTAGCACACTAATTTTGTGGTCTGACCATTTTGTACATTATCTAAGATTTTCAACCTAATGAGAGTAGGATAAAAATCTAGGACAGTTAACTGTTGTCATCATATTAAGTAACAATATATCAAGTACAGTGAGTGCATGATTTCTTACTGATTAAACCAAAAGCTGAAGCAGTTGCGGATCCAGCTCCAACAACATTAAAAACATCATGAACACCTCTCTTCTCTGCAAGCAGATTTTGCATGCTGTAAAACGCAGCAGTAAACATTCCAAGGCGTATCCCTCCCACTATTGAGCCCCTTGTAACTCTAAGGAATCGTTTCTCCATTGCATCTCTCATCAATCGATATTGCTCGCGTTTATCTTCAGTGCTCCCAAGTTTCAACATAACTTCTGCATCCTTGCTCTAGCAACACATGTGAAATTCCTTATGACTGCCACATTTAATTGGGATAATCTAGACAAAAAATGTTTACAATAACATGTTTGGCAAAAAACAAACAAACTATGATTGGCTATACAAAAAGATAAATGTCAGCAGCATGCTTGTAAAAAATCTTTCCATATGTAAACCAATGTTTGAGGGCTGAGAATGGTTTTTGTTGCATTAAGATGTAAATCTAAAACAATTTGAGATCGCTAACAAACTCCATTGGGGGATCTTCAATATATACCCTTCAAACCAAGAACTAAACATCTCAAGTGGACAGACATCTTAGCAGTGTAATAGAGGATGACCTAATAAGCCCACCAATATATTTTCATTCTAGTCATATTTCTAAATAATGTACAAGCTCTAACAATTTCTATCAATCTTCTTTCGGTCAAGAGTCAGGATAATTAGTATTTGTTCAGTCTTCTTCAGAAAGACATTTTGAAACAATGATAGTTACTCTCCTTATCTAAACAACAATACAGTGCATAGAAAACAACTAAAATGTGCAGTTCATACAAATAGCAAAACTAATTAAAAGGTTTAGATATATTTTTAGTCCCTATAAATAAAGACATGTTCAGTTCAGGCCCTTACAAAAATAGTTACCTTTTGGTTTTTCATTTCTGAAAATGTGTCATGTGTGATCGTTGTGCTTCACATTACATCAACTCTTTTTTGTCCCTTGTCTAGGGAAATAGGAACCATAAATGACACATTTATATAAATGAGTGATCCAAAAGACAATTATTTCTTGAAGGTCTAAAAGTGAACATTGCCCATTTGCAAAGAGTAAAAATTATAATTAGGCATTGTCTAATAAACTTCTCTTATGGAAGAAGAAAATAAGGAAAAAAAAATAAGTTTCTTTCCTAAGCTAAATTAACTTATGAATAAGCTAGTTTTTAGATAAGTCAATAAGAGAGTTTTTATAAATTAGTTTATGTATAAACTAATTTTAGCATATGGAAGCTAATTTCTTTTCCTCTTCCAATATTTTTCTCCTATAAGGGCTTATGGACTAAACCCAAATGAAAATTCAGACTAGAAGACATGAATAATTATAAAATTTAGTCTTAGCTAATGGAAAGTTATTTTCTTTTTCCTTCTTATTTTCTTTTCTTATAAGTGCTATGACAAACTTATCTAAACAGTACCTTAACCCAAGTGTGCTACTGGCCCTATCCAAACACTAGATGACATGAATAATTAGAAAATCCTCAAACATATGATTGGAAAAATGTGCTGTCTTAGTTATCCTTTTCTAAGAAAAAGAGTAGTTTCAAACTGAAGGCGCATGAGGAGGGGAGGGACAGAAGCAGAAAGAGGACAACACAGTAAATGAGCAAATACAACATAACAGTTTATAGTCAACAGTTTTAACAACTTGCCAAATCAAAACAATTCATGTAGTCCTTAGTTAAGGGTCTTAAACTACACGAGGATTAAGAAAAAAATTATAGCAGATCATCTGTGTATGGTTTATGGCAATCCTTTTGATATCTTTATAGTAGTATCCACGTAATGGGTTTGCAACTACATTCTTATGTTACCATTCTGGGAAAATCTTAATGAACAGTGTGCATTAGTCAAAAAGTCTAGTTTACTTATCTTTGTTTCTGTTATAGAATAGACAACATGAAATATTGTTTTAAACCAATTGTACTCATTTTGTAATGGAGAGATTATAGTCTTCTGCTTTATTGTACATTCTTCTTCTACCGAAGACCCAAGTACTTTCACAAGGAATATTAATTCTTGGGAACCACAGTGTAAATAAATAACTATGAAATACTTGACTCATCATGGACATGTCTAACAGTAAGAAAACCAAATCAAACTCACACCAAATCACAGAATATGCCCTTTGATTGGTTAAAGAAAATGATCTTTACTTGTACTCTTGTCTTTACTTTCAATGACCTTTTATGAGTTGAGCATAATAGACTTTGAAAAGACAATATGAAACAGGGTTTTGAAGCATATTTTTACTCATATACTTACAACAGAAGCAGCTGCCTCCTTGCTACCACCATATAACATGCCTGCAAATACTCCAATGACAGTGGCTGTACCCCAGTTGACTGTTCCAGCTAGTCTTGGAGAATTCTGATTAAGGCAAGTATTAGCATAGCAATAAAGTTAAACGAATTCAGTATGGTAAAGTCCAGCACACACTTGATAGCAACATTTTTCAAAATCCAGGAGGAAAACAGAATGTTTTCTCAATAAATGAGTGCAAGGTCAACAACATAAAATTCAATACATTATGAATTATATGACATGGCCAAATTTCTGGATACACTCATTAATTTACTCAACAGTTATTAGAATTGAGAAGCCTCTGATCTACAGAATTCTAAAAGTGATTTTCGTTACATTTTAAAACTTGGTCAAGAGATTCACGGCTCTCCACCTCATAAATCATAACAGATACCTAATTTATTTTCTTCAGAGAGAAACTTATAATGCATCACTACACATCTAAGGTCAGACTAAAAAACACCTAGAAATGGGAAAAGCAAAATATTATCCATTCCAACATTGCAACTCTAGATTAGACATATTTTCTTTTGTTCTATATTGACAGATAATGGAATTCTATTAAGTAAATCATTCTAATACTCGTCACTATTAATAAGTGTACAGGCTTGATCATCGTTTCATAGAGATGTTTAAGAATACAAATTCTCTTTCTGTTCAAGTCAGCTGTCAATTGAGCCCAAAACGAACCAAGTCATTGCAGTTACAAAATTTATAAGTTGCGCCACTATCCTATAAAGAGAAAAATTCTAGGGTTCGTTATTCAAATCAGTTGCACACTACTATCCATCCACACACCAAACAATGCAACAAAATTCTTAGTTAAAATAAAAACGAAAAAAAGAGAGTAGCATAGAGGAGTTTTGTACTTTAGGATCGGTGGATTCGGCACTGTCAGGGACTTCCATGATCAGAGGCACGGCAAAATCAACAGAATGGAAATGGAAGTACTACAAACTGTTTGATTGGCGAAAAATTAGGCAACTCAAGAGAATTCGAAAACGAAAGGGCGAAAGGGGAAAGGGAAATCGATCTCCAACAAAATCGATTCGGTGTGTGCCAATGGTAGCAGAATGAAACAATTGCACCGTCGTGGAAACTTTAAATTTAGGTACTACCCGAGACTAACACAGGGTTGCACGCCCTGCACACTGATTCCTTTTGTTTTATTTCCTTTTTCTTTTTTAAGTGATCAATATTTCAATTTTTTTTAATTTAATCTATTTTAAGTATTTCATTAAAAGTAAATACTTTAAGTACAAATTTATTAGTAATGGAAGTATATGACTTTTTCTTATAATTGTTGTACTTATTTTAATACTTGTTTTTATTAAAATAAATTTGTTGTCCAAAAAATTGTTAATAACATGAAAAGAATAGAGAAAAAACATTATTAATGAAAATAATTATTACGAAGTATGACGAACTTTTTCAATATCTAATACTATTGGTAC
>Ga0123341_1005922_pt1 | contig 10984 bp, 11 predicted proteins | sample Turbeapinknodule_FD_89959 | JGI IMG/M metagenome (GOLD analysis project Ga0123341, IMG submission 89959) | Root nodule microbial communities of legume samples collected from Mexico - Turtle bean Mexico pink nodule | ecosystem: Host-associated > Plants > Roots > Nodule | place: Mexico: Nepantla...
AGATTATTGACGTACTATAATAAACTTTTAATTGAGAATTGTAAGAATAATATTCGTCTTTAAAATCACTTATTATATTAATGTTTTAACATCAAATACATTGAAATAAAATAATTAGGTTCAATTAGTGAAATATCAACAACCTAAGATAAGTAAAACCTTATCATTAAAACCGAAAATCCGTTCACAATGTAATATGCAGAGTGAATTACACTATTTCAAGATAAGTCATAATAACTAAAGAATTTGAATAATCTAACTTTGTAAAAGTATGACAGCTTGGATCTCAAATGTGAAAAGTTGATATTCAATTGTTGTTAAAAATTCGTTTATCTACCAAATTAATCTACTTATGATTTCAATCTCAAAATTTATGTACTAACTAATTCCAAATATTCTGAAATATGTTTTCCACTTTCAAGATATGTGAAGAAAACTAATTACAATATAAACAACTTAAAATACTTAAAAACTAAATAACCATGCTAAGTAACGAATATTTAGTAACAAGTAATTTTTAAATATTGTAACCTAGGTGAATATTGTAACAAGTAATTTTCATTTTATACTCATATTTTTATTTCTTTAACTTTTATTGAGTTGAGCCTAGGTGAATATTTTATAGGTGTACTCAAATGTTTTTTCTTCACAACAACTCATTGATCATTTCTCAAAGAACCAAGCTCGGCTTCCCAAAGCCCTACTCGTCTGAGACCCTCCCCTTCGCCAACAATAAGAAAACGCTTGCCGCCGTACCAACTATTCATGACCGCCATACGACTATTCATCACCGCCATAAATGGCCTTATCTCGAAAATCCGACAACCATCTTTGCATCACCAATGAGTGTGTGAGTAACTTGAGGCGGATATAGGGTAAATCCGGGAAAGAGAAAATAAAAGAAAAATAAAAAAGAAGAAAAAAATGTGAGCCCTTAATTTAACAATAAATCTAACGGTCTGGAAAAGTTCCTCATTGTGGAAGACATACTCACCTTTCCCACGCTGGCCTCTATCACTGTTCACAGAGTTTCATTTTCTGTTGTTTGTTGCTTTCTCTTTCTCTCTTCTTTCCCTCCTCTGCGTTCCTTTCGACTTAACCAGAGAACCGAACACTACTTTTATTTGTGGTTGTGGCTTAGTTTCCTTCCCTTCCAATCAAAACCCTAACCTAATCCTTTGATTCATTCGTTTTTCATTAACTTACCGGCTACTACTGCAGCTGTTCGCTATTAAATTGTCCGAGAATGTCGGAGAAATTTTCGGCAGGGCTTCGGATTGGAGATCTCAACGATTTCATCGCTCCATCACAGGCATGTATTGTCTCCCTCAAGGGATTGAAAAAGAACGATAAACCTGAGGTATTTTCGTTTCGTTCTCTGTATTGGATTCAAAATATCTTACGAAGCAGTTGTGAAACCCTTGATGACATTTAAATTCACTGTAGGTGTCACTTGCTAACAAGCAGGTCAAGTCTGAACCTGTTAAAATTTCGCTCAAGGATTGTTTGGCATGCAGGTTTGTCTTTCTCTCTCTTTCTATTTATTTCTCTGCTTTTAACAGGTATATTTTGGGGGCGAATTTACAAGTCAGCGGATATTTTTTGCTGTTTTACTTGTTTCTGTGGTTAGCAAATGTGTAGTATATTGGTGCAGATTGAAAAAGGTACTATGTGGGTCGATGTTATAGGGATTTGGAGAAAAGAGAATACCCAAGAGTTCCTATGAATCATTGATTCAGGGAAACATTGTAGAGAAATATAGTTCTGGTGACCAAAAGCAAAGTTAGAGTAGTTAACATAGATAGTCAGAACTAATAGTAAATGTAGAAAGTCAGAAACAATATTACTGTAAATTTCATTACTAATGCATTATGACTGAATATGATCAATTTCCCCTCTGTAAAAACGCTGTAACAAATTTACTTGAAATGAAAACATGAAAATAAGTAACCTTTAGCAATTCTGTGATGTTACATGGTCCACACCTGCTCAACCTATATCTGTAATCTACTGAAAACAATAGTCACCCTATATTATAACATGAACAGCCCACAAACTTTTCACTTGAAAAAAAAACACTTTATTTAATGGATGAATTCAAATTTGCGAGGTTCTGTGGTCATTTTATTTATGGCTTATTTGCATGTCTAGGATTTAGGAATATCAAGTGCTTGATTGTCTTCTGTATTACTTGCAGGACATTTAGAAACTGTTGCTTAAAGCTTTAGTGTCTAAGTGACCATACATGATTCATTACAATTTTTACATTGATTGTGTTTCTTAAGTCTATGGTGTTGTTGATATGTCAAAATTCTACCTTTATTTGGAATAATAATTTATTTGTCTGGTAATGCAGTGGTTGTGTCACATCGGCGGAGACAGTTATGCTGGAGAAGCAAAGTTTGGATGAGTTTCTGAACAATATTAATTCAGGAAAGGCTGTGATTGTATCTCTTTCTCCCCAGTCAAGGGCTTCTATTGCTCTTCATTTTGGCATTTCTCCAATTCAGGTTACACTTTAGATATTGCTTTACTCATAATATTTTTTTTGGTTATATACGTTTTGGGTTTGAAAAAGAAATTGTTTTGGTCGTTGTAATTATCATTGATGGCTTTTATCACTCCAAAATCTAGAGTTATCACATTTAGTCAATGGACCTTAACAACTTTCTCGGGCTTAACATCACACGTGCAATGCCTCCATGTTTTTATGGTGAAGTGGGACTCGGGGTTACATTAAAATGGAGTGAAAGTGATTAATGGTTTCCCTAGGACGAAAGAAAACATTGAAAGTATGTACAGTGAACAAAGTTTACACATTTTTGTTTTCATGATTTGAGGAAAATTTTGGAAAAGTCAATTTGAGATGGAAAGTGAGTGTCCACATGAGTGATGAAAATCTTAAAATATATTTAACCCTACTCTTAAAAATTATTTTAATAAGGTTCTGATTTTAAATACATTTGGGGGGGAAAATCCAACTTCTTTTCCTCCTGGCTGACAACCAAACACTTGGAATTACAGGCTTTCAAAAAACTGACAAGATTTTTTAAATCCTTGGGAGTGAAGGCAATTTTTGATACAAGCTGCAGTAGAGATTTGACCCTTGTCGAATCTTGTGCGGAGTTCATCACAAGGTATAGACAGAATGAATTAGTTGATGATGAGAGGAGTAAATCAAGCCTACCTATGATTGCATCAGCATGCCCAGGTATAGATTGTTGAACTTATCAATATCATAGTATATGCAAATTATGTCTGTGAAGCAATAGACTTGGATGCTGGACATGACTTTGGCACATGCTATGGCACATGAATATTGACCTAGCAAAACCAAAATTATAAGAACACAACAAAGTGATGTGTATTAAAAATTATACAAGATTATGTTATCAATAAAAACATATTTAGGGAGTCATATGACATCTTGATAGTGGAACTTGCGAATAAAATTTGAAACTGTTAGATGATTTTTGTATATTCAAACTTTTGAAGTAGGAATATAAGCTGGAATTTCAGGAGGTTCTGTTGACTATGATTTGTGTTTCTCACTAACTTGGCTCCTTTTTTCTATTGTGATGTTATGTGATGCTCATACCCTTTCATTTTGTGTTAGATATACAGGGTTGGGGACCAGATTTACTTTTCAATGTGCAAAATAAGTTCTGGTTATTGATGTGAATATCTATGTGCAGGTTGGATATGCTATGCAGAAAAGCAACTTGGATCCTTTGTTCTTCCTTACATTTCATCAGTGAAGAGTCCACAGCAAACAGTTGGAGTTATAATAAAGAACTGTGTTTGCCAAGAATTAGGACTCAGGTTGTTTATTAACTCTAAATTATAATTTGAGGTGGAAAAACATACATTTACCTTGAAGTTGAGGGAGGTCACTTGATCTTTTGATGATTATGATGCCTCAATCATTAGTGATATGATATATTTTGGCATGATTTCCTGAGAGTTATATGCATAGTAAAAGAATTAAATAATTGTTTTAACAGGCCTGAAGAAGTTTACCATGTCACTGTAATGCCTTGTTATGATAAAAAGCTTGAGGCTGCTAGGGATGACTTTGTTTTCCAATCCGAGTCCCATGTTGAAGGGCATGAAGATGAAATTAATATGATTTCAGAGGTAGATTCAGTATTGACTACGGGAGAAGTTTTGGAGTTGATTCAGGTTATAAATTTGATGCATTCAGACTATTCTGGTTATTTTTCCACTTTTAACTAATGATATGTATACTAATTATTGTTTGGGGTTCAATCTTATTATAGTCAAAAGAAGTTGATTTTAAAAGCCTTGAAGAGACTCCTCTGGACAAATTGTATGAAACTAATTTTTGCTTCCATTTTTTAATTTCATGTGTTTGTCAAACAATGGTGTTCAGATGTAGTGTGGTGCTTGCAGGCTAACAAATATTAATGAAGAAGGATGCCTTTATGGGGTGCGTGGAAGCTCTGGAGGTTATGCAGAAACAATTTTCCGATATGCTGCTAAAACACTTTTTGGAAGACAAATTGATGATTCTTTGACCTTTAGAAACATCAGGAATTCAGATTTTCAGGAAGTTACTCTGGAGGCAAGTTCGAGTGAAGTTTATGAAATTATTTTTATGCTTGATTGTTATCATTTTCTATTTTATGGGAATATCTTCACTATAAATGTTGAATATTATGCATTATAAAAATTTGAGCTATTAGTAATTTTCTAAGAGCTATGTCTTGATGACATAAATTTCTGATGCAGTTTCTGGTTTTGATGTGTTATTTATTTTCTCTCATTATTTCTTCAAAGTCATCATTCTTTCATGAACAAGAGTCCATTATTATTCTTTCAGCAGCAGTGTTTGCTTGCTTCCATCATTCTTTCATCTTGCTGTGGCAATTTATATTTGTTCCCTGAAAGAATTTTTTCACCTGCAAAATTATTCCCTAGGGATGAAATTGGTAATATAGACTTTTATACTTTGTTTGGGAGAGGGAAATTAAATAGAGAGAGAGGAAGTGGGTAAGTGAGAAATAAAGAAGAAGGAAAATAGGTGGTTCGTTGAAGATAATAGAATGGAAATAAGAGAAAAAAATAATTACTTTTTTTAGATAATAAATTATATATATGTAACTGATTATGTTATATTTGGCATAAAACACAATCGATTATTGATTATGCGGATACTTTTGGTGTAAGTTTTATTGTGAGATGAAAGGATAACAAATTACGTTAGAAACATATTTGATTGTCTGTAACTTTCTCATCTAATTAATGTTCAGGTCTTTGCAGTTATGTGAAGAAATAAAAAGGTGCGTGGACACACCTTTTTATTTCTTCATTCTTCTATTTTGATTGTTTCAAGCGATACTCTCTTCTAAATTGCTGCATTTATTTGCTCTTTGCTCCCCCCTTCTATTCTCTTTTTGCGGTTCCAAACAGTGCTTTAGCAAGCAAGTATAGGACATCTTCTTGGAACAAACCGACATATAAGTAACTACTTTCAGGGAAAAAGTTACGTATTAAGGCGAAGATTCTTTAGGGGTTTGCTGTGCCTTTGTATGGCCTGAGTTTCTTTATCTGGGTACATTTAATTTTGTTATTTCGTCTAGAATTTAAATTCAAAATTAGGCTTTCTGATTTGGGATTGTTTATTTTATATTCTGGATTATCTAATTTCTGGCTCAAAATAGGATTATTTGATTATGATGCTTCGCTGTCAATAAACCGTAGGCATAAACAGTTAGTCACTTTCTCCAATAGTAGTAGATCATGATATTTTGATTCCTTTAGATAGTTTCTCGATCCTATTATAGTACCCTGCCAAACCAAGAGGACGTAAGTACTCTTGCTTACTGTTGTACATCATATTGTCTGTGCAGGTTGAGGGAAAAACAGTGTTGAAATTTGCTCTGTGTTATGGTTTCCGGAACCTGCAGAACATTGTACGAAAACTTAAAACTGGAAAATGTGATTATCATTTCCTAGAAATCATGGCATGCCCTTCAGGTACCGTACTTTTCCTTTTATCAGAAATTTTATTATTTGTTAACTTTTTTATCAATACTTTTTTTTATGAGGCCCATAAAATTGGTAGGTATTGAACTGAAAGAATGTTCATGGATCAGGTTGCTTAAATGGGGGAGGTCAAATTAAACCAAATTCAGGGCAATCTCCCAAAGAACTGAGTCAGTTGTTAGAATCAGTTTACATGGAAACTGTAAGTACTATTATCTCAGACAAGCAAGTACTTTAAGGTCCACTCTTTTCATTAAAAATTTGACTTGCCACTTCAGTGTTTGTCTGCATCTGCATTAGTGGGAGCATCAAAAGCGTTGAACATGTAGATTCTTGTAGGACAAAATTACAAAACAATTGTTTGTCTGTATCCATATTGGTGCTCTCTGCTGCTCTACCATATTTGCTTCTTGCCCTTTGGCACTTTGTCATTGGGTTTTTACCTCATTTTTTTTTGTTTTGCACCTCTTTTTGTGAGTAGCCTTTGTTGAGTTTTTTTTTTTTTTCTTCACTTTTCTGCAATCAAACTTTTAATTGGGGATTCATTATGTTTCTTTGTACACTAGGTTTTGGCAGCATCACCATTTGACAATCCCATTATTAAAGGCTTATATGACAAGTGGCTTGAGCAGCCAGGTTCTGTGAAAGCTAGGAGATACATGCACACCCAATATCATCCTGTTGAAAAAAGCATTACTTCTCAGTTGCATAATTGGTGAGGCGTTGAAATGGAACCTTTTCATATTGTTTCCTCTTGAGATCATTTTGTGATATTATAAGGCTCCTTGTGAATATTTTTGCATACTGGAGTCGTCCAATTTTGGTAGTGAACAGATTTTTTTAATGTATATAGACTCTTGATCTGCACCCATATAGGTAGAAATACACATTTTGTTATTTACCATATGGACCTCAGCTTTGTTGTTCCAGCAGGTCCTCTATTATTTTTATTAGGGTCTATTAGGTTCTCAATAAATTATTCCTTCATTATACGTGTTAGTGCGCGTGATTGATCAGATGAGAGGACGTGTGACAGTGCCTGTTGTTGTAGGACAAATTGTAGGCCTTAAATTCGAATGAAGCAACAATTGTTTTTTAGGATTTCCTATTTTGTGGTAACTGTACACCTGATGTAACGTATTCTTCAAATTTCTGTATTCTACAAATATTTCATCCACTAATACTAGTACCTCCTATATTACTATTATTATTATTATTATAAAAACACATTTTCATGTGGTTGCCGATTCGTATGGGACATCCTGAAGTGTCCCTCTTTTTATCATATTTTTTGCTTATAAAAAATTTTTATTATGAAAACACTCGAGAGCTCACAAGAAGTAACAAGCAATAAGCAATGACCGTGTAAGTGCAAGTTACAATTGCTACATATTTATTCTATTCTTATTTAAATAAAGTTGCCCCCTTTGCCATTGTGTTTCTTTTTTCAGCACAAAGTGTTACTTTAATAAGATAATTTCTTGATGCCTGAACGCTTTTATAAAAAAGATAATTTCTTATGATTTTTAAAATGTTGGAGTTGTTCTCGCCGGTTAACCTGGGTTGTCTTTATGCGTGGCTTGTCCTCACGAGTTAGGGCACCTTCGTTCTGCTCCGTCTGTGAGTACCTGAAAAAAAAAAGTGAACAAAGGGGTGCTCTCGCAGTCGTTTGCACTCCGACGATCAAGTCAGCTAGCGAGAAACATTAAAGGTGACGCACCTCCGTGTCGGAACATCGTAAACGAATGCTTTGAAGGTGGTCAGAAATGATTGAGTGACTAAAACTGTGTTTGTGCTCACAGTGGGTGCGCAGCGAAAACAACTAGGGTTTGTGCACTGTGCAACACTGCAAGAATTAGGTCAAATCTCGGATCCCTTTCAAACGTTTCCGCGTTAAAGCGCATTGAAAGCGTATAAAAATATTCCTTGGAACGTTTGAATCTTAACTGAATTAATGCGTACCTTAGCAAACTTTTAGGAAAGCCTTGATGTTTTCAGTGCTTATTGCCACGTGTTCTTCTGACTTGATTGCGACTCTTCGTGGAGGGCCCTACAACGCCGTAACCAAACTTAGGGTTAATCCATCGTGCAAGCCCTCCTTTCTCGAAGTGCATCGGGCGCAACCCTGGGAGTGTTCTCTCGTACCATGCACGTGGTCCCTCCTGGCGTGGCCCTTTCATGGGTCGTATCTGTCCCAAGGGTCTCCCAACGGTGGCGTGGGTACTTCACGAGTCAGGTTACCCCCTACTAGCACTAGAACTATGGCCTTGAAGCCACATTTCCCTCCTCTTCATTACTGTTCTGAGGTACTGAGGCCTCTCGCGGTGTCACCCCCTCCACGGTTTTTCCTACCCATGAGTATCGGGGGGTGACACCGTCGATGTCTCATCCTGGCGACGCCTTAACCTGGCGACGCCTCAACCTGGCGACGCGTACACCTGGCGACGCCTCACCTTGGCGACGCCTACCCCTGGCGACGCCTTATGCGGTCAACCTGTTGACTTCCTTCCCTTGGGCCCCCTTTGAGGGGTCCCACCATACGTTGACTTTGACTTTGGTCAACGCCCGGGGATGGGACGGTACACAAGGCCCCCAGTCTTGAGCTGACACTTGTTTCAGCGAAAAGATTAAGGCATCGCCCCATTATTTACGTGGCATTCCTGCTGACGTGACATTCCCTTGATCAGTTTGACGTGACGCTCTCTGAACATCTGATGCGACATTCTCTGCGCCAGATATGTGACAGCTTAAGTTGCGCTTTAACCTTTCGACACGTGGCGCGATCCAATGACTGAGGACGAGCGTCATTTGTACTTCCAAGTTAACGTTATAACCCTTCAAATTTGCGCGCTCAAGGCATTGTTCCATCACCTTTTGTATTCTCTGCACTGTTCATCTTCTCAAAGTTTCCTCTGCGATCTCTACTTTCTCTCTACACATTCTTGACTTTCACCAACTGAAACACTCAAAGGTATGATTTTTCTTTCTTGTTTATTCCTGCCTATTACTGCATTACTCTCATGTCTGTCTGGGCCTGTTTATGTTTATGCATCTTTTGTATTCCCTTTTCCATTTCCCTGTTCCTTCCTCTCTGAACTTCTTGCGTGGGTAGGGGCTTTTTTAGGGTTTCTCTCCCCCTTTTTTCCTGACCTTGCTGAACCCTTTTCTCTTCTTCATTCTTCAGTTTCTTCGTCAATGGCACGTACGAAAATGACGGCCAACCCTCCACCCCCAGAGTCAACCATAGGGCCCTTTACCCATGGGCTCCAGACAGCACTCGACCTTGGTCTCCACAAAAGCTTGGAGGGATCATGTAGGAGAGCCAAGCACATACGACCACCGTGCCTTCGTGAAAAGGCATGATGACGACATCACAGTGCTCCTTTGCACCTTAGGGGAGCCTGTGTGCGGGGATGAGCGGGCCAATAACGGGGTCCCCTTCTTCTATTTCTATCAAGTGGTCTTCAAGCGTATAGGCGTGCGCTTGCCCTTCTCCAGTTTTGAGAGGGAATTGCTAACAGAGATCAACATTGCCTCAGCCCAGCTGCACCCCAACGGTTGGGCCTTTGTCAAGGCCTTCGACATACTGTGCGGGTTCTTTGGGTGCGCACCTTCTGTTGATATCTTCCTTCACTTCTTTGAAGTGAAGAAACAAGGGAAGAGTCTCTGGGTGAGTCTCAACAACATCCCTGGGAGGGTCCTCCTAACCCTATTCCAGCAATCCTTCAAGGGTTGGAAAGGAAAATTCTTCAAGGTTTTCTGCTCCGACCTCGTCCCCTCCGCCCTTGACGGCTTTCCCCTATACTGGGTGAAAGAGGTGAAGACTGTGAAGCCCAAATCGCTGGACAAATTTCCCTCGAATGATCGAGAGGCTTGTCAAATCCAGACTAGCGTGGGGGGCTTCGACACTGCCTCCCTGATAAGCCTAGAGTACAATGCTGAGGCTCTAGCAACATATATAAGTACAAAAGCTTCCCCTTATAACCTCCTATCTATGTTTCTGCTGGACTCTTTCTTGATGCATGATTTATCTACCCTCTTTATGTAGTAACTTAGCTTGTGCCTAACTTTTACTATATTTGTCTTCTTGGTGCAGATTCTAAGATGGATAGGCAACGAAGGTTGCGGTTGGCTCAGGCGTTGAAGTCCAAAGACGGGGCTTCGGCGTCCCCCCTCTCAACTTCTGCTGCCCCCCATCTTCTCCCAACCTTCAAAACTCAATCCGCCACAACACTGTCAACCCCCTCAGTCCAACCTTCTGCCAATCCACCTCCGAGCTCGCCACCACCTATTGCGGCCATGCCTCTTGCGCTGGCCGAGGCTGGTGCTTCCTCAACCCCCCTTGACAAGGGAAAGAGGGTAGTGAAGGTAGTTTCGGACGATGAAGACTCCGCTGAGGGGTAAGTCTTCAAGCGATAAAGAACTCAACATGCCCCTCAGACAGTCACTTCTGCTACCTCTTTCTCCCATGGGGATGAGTCTTTGAGGGAGGACCCTCCGAGTGCCACCTCTCCTCCTCAACCAATGAATCTGGAGGGAGGAGTTAAAACTGAGCCCACAGGCGTTCCTCCACCTGCCCCAGAACTCCCTCTTCCCATGCAAGATTCATTGAGGGGTTTCTTGGGCAGAGCGTCCCCCCGTGACCAAGTTGAAGGGCCCCAGAGGGAAAGTCTATATTACTATATGGGGGCCTCCATGTCTTGCGCCCATTCCTGGCATATGCAGGCCAAAGCTAAGGCTGTCCAAGCCTCCGCCTTTCAAGCACTGGAAAAGGAAGTTGCCTCCCTGAAGGAGGAGAAGGAGAGGTTGGCCACCCACTAGGGGCGTCAGGAGGACGCATACAAGACCTCCTTGAGGGTGGCGCAAAAGGCGAAGGAGGAGGCCAATAAACGGTTACACGAGGCGTCTCAGGCCAACGCTGAGCTCCTTAACCAGGTGGTGCCTCTTCGAGTGAAGATTGCTGATCTTGAAGAGG
>Ga0123341_1005925_pt1 | contig 10983 bp, 8 predicted proteins | sample Turbeapinknodule_FD_89959 | JGI IMG/M metagenome (GOLD analysis project Ga0123341, IMG submission 89959) | Root nodule microbial communities of legume samples collected from Mexico - Turtle bean Mexico pink nodule | ecosystem: Host-associated > Plants > Roots > Nodule | place: Mexico: Nepantla...
ATAAATTTATTTATTGAAATAAATATAATTTATTTATTTTAAAAAATAAGCGGATTAGATAAAGACACAAGAAGATATAAATCTATTAAATGAGTATTTTTTAAGTAAATACAAAATAAATTGGTCCTATATTTCATAGGGTTAAAATTATTAGAATCTATTAAAATATCCAACATTAGCTTTAGGGGAAAATATATTTTTTATTCTTATTTTTTTAATATTTTTTTTATTCTTATATTTTCAAATTGATGAATTTATTTCTCAGATTTCTTTAACACATTATTTAGCCCTTTATACTTAAATTTAATACTTAGTAACTATTTTTATCGGTACAAAGTTAATATAAAGACTAAATTCATATGATATGTGATTTTAGTTCTTCTTTATACTTAAATTTAATGTTTTTATTATTACAAAGTTGGTAGAAAGATATAACTCACATATTATTTTTAAAGTTTAAAAATATAATTAATCAATTTTGAAGTAAAAAAAATAGAAATAAAAAACACATTTAATCCTTATTTTTAGTATATTTTTCTTGATATTATTTCTTGAAATTCAATTTATTATCACAGTTTATTTAAATATATTATTAGTATGAAAATACTTGATAATCTAAGTTTTATGAAGTTATTACCAAATTATAACATTACAAGAGTATATTAATTATAGTTTATATTTTTTTAGTTTCTTCTTTTTTATACCTAAAGCTTTATTATTTCAACATGATATAATACTCGTCTCACTACTAAAAATATATTTGTTTAACAAAAAAAAATCTTCATAAAACACTTCAAAATCTGTCATAAATAAACACTACGTACCATCACAAAATAAATATATATATATATATATATATCACATTTATATTGATTCAATTTTAATTTTTTTTAGTTTAAAGAATTGAAATTGAATGAGTTATTATTTGAAAAATCCAGTTCCATCATTTCCTTGTTACGTATAGGAGCATGTAACTGCATAATTATGTAGTCTTGAGTACTACAAATACTCCTTATTTTATTTTATACGTTGTTAATGCATTGAATAATTATCTTTTTCATATCTTTTTTTTTTTCTCTCATATATGGTATCAAAGCATACTATGACTTCATCATCAACCATTGCTACCAGTTCCAAAAAAAATTCTTCCAAAACTAAAATTTTTATTCCTTATATCATTCATACTCTCATACCCTTGAATCTTGACACCGATAATTTCTTAGTTTGGAGACAACAAGTCACCGCAACTCTACGCAGCATGAATCTTTTACAATTCTTGGAAGGATTGTGTATCCCATCACACCTCATTACTCTATAAGGTAGTTCTACCTCTTCCATCAATCCCAAATATATCACTTACAATCGATAAGATCAATCAATCATTGCATGGCTATTGGCTTCAATGACTTCTAGTATTCTTACAAAAATGGTTGGCTTCGATTCTTCTCGTCAAGTTCATACTTATTATGCATCATAAACAAGAGATCAGATCAAGAAACACAAACAGTTTCTATGCACCCCCAAGAAAGAACATTTTTAGCTACTTTCCTTCTTGAAATCAAGAAAACAATGGACAACTTAACTGCTGTTGGGTGCCCAATTGCTACAGAGGATCATTGAAGCCATACTAGATGGGTTGTCCAATGAATAAGATCCATTCATCACGTCAGTAACTTCACGTCTTGACCCCTATACGGTGGAATACATTGAATCTATTTTCCTTGCTCAAGAAGGAGATATCGAAAAAGCCAAGCATTTTGTGGATCAGATTCTGCAGGCAAATGTTTCTTTTGTTCCCTCTTCATTTTCAAATACAAATTATACTCGCACCAAGCCTTTTTCTTCGAACTACACCTCTGATAATGATAAACAACGTTTCTCTTCCAAACCACGTTTTTCCAACTCCAAGAACTATAAAAAAATGCCACCAAATACTTTTTCTTCATGTGTGTCATCTCAAATATGCGAAAAAACTAGGCACACTACTCTCCATTGTCGGCATAAGTTTGATACCTCATCTCACTCTCAAGTTATTGCTAACACAACTCATTTTGCTTTGTCTCTTAGTGATGATGAACCATCGATTCTTGGGACACCGTCTAGTCTTCATGATCCACTTGGGTACCTTGATAGTGGTGCTTCTCATCACCTCACTGCTCGTAACACTAATCTTTCAACCAAAACACCTTACATAGGTTCTGAAAATGTTGTTATAGGTAATGGTTCAAGGTTACCTATCAATTTCAAACACCTCCTATTTTACCAATTGGATTACAATTCATTCAATGGTGTTTTCCTCTCAATCTTGCGTGTCAAGGGTAGTGCCTCAAGCCTCATATTTAACCTAATTGGCTTGGGTTAAGTGACTTCTCGCTTGGGCGTTATTGGACTCGCCTGGGCAAGTTACACGAAAAAAGGCCAATGTCACTAGAGTGATCTCGTCTGGGCGAGATTGAGCTCGCTTGGGCGATATCCTATGGGGGCATTTGGCTTAGGCGAGTTTGGGCGAGCTTTGGTGAGTGTTGGTGCTTTTCAACTTTTCCTTTTTAGCTTAGTATATTTTCCTTTTGCCCAATCATCTCCATTCTTCCCTAGAATCCTGAAATTAACATAAATTTAGGAATAAATCGTTCTTATTCAAATTAAAATAAAAAAAATATGTAAAAATGTATAAATTCATAAATTAAGGATTATTTTATGGTTACTTTATCAATTAATATCCATAAGTGCCTGTATTTTAATATGAAATATTACTGAAATCTAGCACTTATCAATGACGAATTTTGAAAGATGGTTAAGATAAGGTAGAAGTGGATGAGCTAGTAGTTTTAGATGAAATAGAGGAAAAGAAGTTAGAAGAGAGAGCATATGGATAAACATTTTCATCAAAAATAACATGACGAGTGATGTACATACGAACAGTAGGTGATAGGCAAAGATAACCTTTGTGATTAGAAGTATAGCCAAGAAAAACACAAGGATGAACGAAAACTCATTTTATGTTGATTATAGGTCTAAGAAGCGGATAACATACAATCCAAAAATTTTGTAGAAATGATAAGGACTGTGATTCTTTAATAGACACAATTGTATTAAAGGCAAAACATTTATAATAGACACAATTGTATTAAAGGCATAACCCCAAAAATGCATGGGTAAAGCAGAGCATGCAAGGAAGGTTAAACCTATATCAACTATATGCATATGCTTACGCTCAACTGAACCATTTTGTTCATGCGTGTGAGGGCATGTTAAACAATGGTTTATACCATGAGAGGAAAGAAAATATTTAAAACATACAAAATTTTTGACATTATCGGTTTGAATGCTTAGAAGTTGAAAACCAGTTTGGTTTTTCGCGTATAACTTGAAGGATTTGAAAACAGTTAGAAATTGTGATTTTGCTTTGTATCAAGTAGAACCAAACATATCTAGTGTAAGCATCCACAAAAGCAATGTAATAACAAGCAATAACAAGTGTAGATGTGAGCCCCCAAATATCTATGAAAACAAGTTGTAAAGGTTTTGGATATAAAGTTTGAGAAGCAATAAAGGGTTGTTGATGGGATTTTCCAAACAACGCAAGATTCACAAAATTCACGCTTAGCAGTGTAAGGTATATTAAATTATTTCATAATTTGTTGAATCACTTTAGATTGTGCATGACCAAATCGTGAGTGCCAAATATGATATGTAGATAAGCATGGTGTAATATCAGAGGTGTAAGCAGAACAATCAATAGTATGAACAAGATTGGGAAAGATATAAAGGTCATGCTTAAGCTTGCCTTGTATGAGGATCTCGTTTGTTCCCTGGCGTTTTACAAGACAAGTATCAACATGGAACTCGAAAAGTACATTATTATCACTTGCAAACTTAGAAACACTTAACAAACTTTTTGAGATAGTGGGAACATGAAGTAAATGCTTTAAAGAAAACATATTATTTGTAGTGAGATCAGTATATGTAGCAGTACCAACAGATTTTTGTCAAGGATAAACATCCTAGATCTTCTTTTCTTACTCTCTCTGTTTGTAACAGCCATCATGTGTAGCTAATTCTATCATTTGGGATTGAGAGTAATTTGTTTGAACTCTTATGCATTGAGATGATATCTAAACATAATATTTTTTTTCTTTATTGATGATTGGTATTATCATTTTGTTAGTAATGCTTGTTCGCCTTGATCTTGAAATTTAGATTTGATTGGAAAGTACTTCTAAGTTTCTAACTCAAATGATAATTCTTAACATATTTTAATGCTAGGAATAAATTTGAAATGTTAATTGCTATTAGTCAGATCTTATTGATAAGTTTTTATAAATATGCGAGCAATCGATATTTAGGAGATATCTTAATAATTTTATATGCAAGAAATCAATATAAATTATTTTTATACGGGCATCAATATCAATCAAAGGATACAATATTGTCATGTTAATCGAAATATAATTTAGTGAGAAAGAAGAAACACCAATCCCTATTTTTTCAATTGAAGCAACAAACTCTTTGACTTGTTTTCTTATTAATCATTGCAATCTTAACAGACTCCATCAAACTTTATTATTCTGTTTTCTATTTAGTGAATCTTTTACTTGATTATTCAACTGTTTCTTGTGGGTTCGATATTCATCCTTAGGGAGAAATTATTACTTCTAACAACACGGTGCACTTGCTGTAAAAATTCATTAGTCCTCTTGTGATATTCAGCACACCAATGATGAATGTTTGTCTCTTTCCTTGGACACTCAGCAACACCATGTGGAATTTTCCTCTTCATGGTCTTCCCCATTGGTTAGCATACCCTCTTCACCTGACACAACTTCGATCGTTAACACCTCATACAATGATGAGTCTCAAAATATTCATCATATGATAACACGGGCCAAAGCAGGAGTTTTAAACCATGAACTTTCACTGCTAATAATATTTTTGTCATACGCAAGTCAACCAAAGATGCTTTACATCATCTTCAATGGTTATCAGCCATGTAAGAAGAAATTGTTGCATTACAAACCAATAACACGTGGGTTCTAACCTCTCTTCCTACTGTAGTTCAACCCATAAGTTGCAAATGGATTTTTAAAATCAAATACAATGTTGTTGGTTCTTTCCAAAGGAACAAAGCTTGTCTTGTTGCCAAAGGCTTTCATCAGAAACCAGGTTTTGACTATTTTGAAACATTCAGCCCTGTTATAAAACTTGAAACGATACGTATAATTTTCACCATTGCTTTACAAATAGATATAAACAATGCTTTTTTGTATGGGGATCTAGAGGAATCTGTTTACATGATTCAACCTCCCGAGTTTGAAACTGGTGATTCTAACATTGTTTGTAAGCTCAACAAAGCTCTCTACGGATTAAAGTAGGTACCAAGATCATGGTTTCACAAGCTAACTGCAACTCTAATTTCTCTTGGTTTTAGTTCAACCAAAAGTGATCATTCATTATTTCTTCATTATAAAAACAATATCATACTATTTGTTTTAATTTAGGCATATGATATTCTCATCATAGGGAACTCAAATAATGCGATCCAACTGCTCATCCAATCTCTTAGTCAACATTTTGGCTTAAAGAACCTCGGGGTCTTCGTTATTTAATGCGAGTAGAAGCTCATTAGACAACTGGTGGAGGTTTACATCTCTCCCAAACAAAATATATTATTGATCTTCTTCAGAAAACCAGCATGGCCTCTTTCTCAAAGCCTTAACCAACATTGATGCTTTCAACCTCCCGCTTGATAAAAGATGCCACAAATGCTATAGATGATACATCCCTATATCGATCTGCGGTTGGATCTCTTCAATATATCCTCATTTCTCAACCAGAACTCGCCTACAGTGTTAATCGAGTTTGTCAATTCATGCACAATCCTCAACACCACCACTGAAAAGTTGTCAAGAGAATTTAACATTATCTAGCTAGAACTACTAGTTATGACATTCATCTTCGTCGCTCCTCACATCTCTTCCTCAACACATTTGTTGATGCTGACTAGAGCTCTGGCCTATATGATAGAAAATCAACCTTAGGACTTGTTGTGTATCTTGGATCCAATCTATTGCATGACTCTCAAGGAAACCAAAAGTCATCTCACGTAGCTCTACTGAAACTGAATATTGCAACATTGCTACCGCTTTAACTGAACTCAAGTGGATTCAAAATCTGGTATATGAAGTTAATCTTCCTTCAACCATTCCAACAATTCGACCTGATAATCTTGATGCAGTTGTACTTGCCTCCAATCCCATCATGTAGCCTAAAACCAGGCATTTTTAGTTAGACCTGTATTTTGTTCAAGATGTTATTCAACAAAAACAATTACACCTTCGTGTTCCTGTTGGGCTTCAAATAGCTGCTTAACTGGCAACGTTTAGTAGTTTCTCACGTAAATGAATGATTTTTACTAAATCCCACCATTAATTTAAGGGAGATAGATGTTACATCTCAGTTATAACTGCATAATTATACAGTCTTGACTCTTGAGCACTACAAATACTCTTTTCTTTTTCTGTATTCTATACGTTGTTGATACACTGAATAATTCTCTTTTTCATATCTTTCTCTTTCTCTCTCACATCCTTATATTTATTTTCTTTGTATTTGGTTTTAAACTGGGTTAATATGAAACCCCTTGTAAGTGCCTTGTCCAATAGTCGTTAATGAAGTCTTCATCCCAGGTCAAATATTGAGTACAACAAATTTAAAGACCCCTACATAGAATTGTTCCCTAGTTACATTATTCAATCTTTTCCAATTCCATCACAAGTGCCAAAGGATATGGAAAATCAAACCATTTACATAAGAACAGTCTATTCATACTTCTTTCCTTTGAGCTTTCCCTTGGGGATCTTGCTAAGCAACCCAGAATCCAGCTTCTGATAGTGATTTTGCATCTGATCAAACACCTTGTACACGAAGATATCAATTTGATCCTCATACCTTTCATACAGAACTGGGAGTGTATGTGCAGCAACAAAACCTTATATATAACATAATAGAAATTTTAGCAAAACCTTAGAAATTGAACAAGTTATATATAAGTTATTTGTCAAAAAATATAATTTTTAATAGGTACCATATCATGCATTTAAACTTCCAGAAGAAAAAGATCCAGCATCCGACAAAACAATATCCGTCAGCAAAAACTTACATTACATTTGCTTCCACATAAGATTGGGTAATTGAAGCAGCATATTATCCGAAAACACTTAACAGAAAGCATATCAGCAGTTATGGCAAGCGAAAATTACAAGATTTTAGGTTAATATGATTTGCTTTAACCATCCTTAATATTAAGAAGTTAATATTAAGAGGTTAATATTAAGAGGTGAGTTTAAGTATAACACATAGTCACAAGATCAGTTTGTATAGTCAAATTGTAGATTGATTTTATCTTTATAGTTGATCTCAAATTTACAACATACTCCTCTTATGCCGAGACATGAACATTTTGTGTACTAGATATTTGTAGGTGGCCAATCTTAAAGATAAACTCCAATACCATATTAATTTTATCACAATAAGATAGGAAAATTAAAATGGAAAAATACATCAAACTTTATTTCTGAAAATTGGATAAGAGTTTCAAAAGCTATGCCTTAAAAAAATGAAACAAGTAGAAGATAAGAGGTTAAAGAGACCAATTAACAACCAAACTGAATATAACATAAATACTGCTGTAAAATCCAATATACAGTACCGACATAATATAACATAATTTTCATAATCTGAAAGCTTAAATAAGTTTCATGTTCTTAATATATGATAATAACTCAATATTTTTTTAAAAAAATTGAGTACCTAATAAATTAAACATTTTAATTTTAATTCCTTGCGTTACCTGCGTCAATTTTACTGTTCTGCCTGAGTTTAATTAAAACATGTATCTCATAATACAAAGTATTGAGGAATGTTATCCATTAAGTTACTTCTATTACCTGTTCGGGTAACATACGTCATCATACATATTCATTGTTATGATAAAAAAAAATTGCGGAATAAAAAAAGAAATTTGAATATAGTTTAGGAATAATTTAAAAGAAACAATATAATATGGAGGACAAAATATAAATAAGTATTTTTTTTCCAGGAATTTCAACCAAAATTTTATAATTTTGTACTCAATTATGAAAAATTATTTATTAGGTACTAAAAAAGTATTTTGGAGACTTAAACTTATTTAAGCCTACTTTCAAATATTCACCTTTTATAGAGCAGTTATTTGTTGGATTAGTTGAAATTTGAAAAAAAAATTCAAACTTTGTACAAATATTAAATTCAAGATGATACTCTGTGAACATGTTCTAATCTATATCAATAGATGGAAAGAAAGCAGGTCTCACCAATATACATGACAGTCAAAAAATTGCACCAGCTCCCAATCACAGCACCAGCCCATAAGCTTAATACAGCCTGAGGATGTAATAACCACTATCACAAATTCCACACAAAAAGCATATATGTTTCCTTTGCACCAAAATATAAAAATAAATACAATTTATCATATATAAATAGTTAAAAGCAAGTTATAAAATAATGGATGGCAAAGTAGAAAGTGCATCATAATGGTTGTGCATTTAAGGATACTTAATACAACCATCCATATTGATTATTTTGTCATACAATACTATTCCAAAACTTGTAAAGCAGCCTATATTGACCCATGAAGTTTACAATTTAAAATCCTTGTTTCCCCAATTCAATTATATCATACCAACTCCACACGCTCTTGCACAGTAATGAGGAAATCTTTAGTAACAACAAAGTAATAAAAATCAAGCATAATCACACAAAAGGAACACTCTTTAGAGGATACTGTCACATACAGCTAAGTTGATTTGACAAACTACCACGAAAGGAAACTTATCCATCAATTTAATATAGAATCCATAGCAGAAATTTGAGTGGAAAAAAGAAACAGTTGACAATTTTGATGACAAATATCAATAGCATGTCACAAGCAGAAGATATTGCAGCAAACAAAAATAAATGGAATCGATCAATTGATTGAATAACAAGTGTTAAAGCAAACACTGATGTCATAAAGTGAATATCGGTTTAACCAGGAAACTATGTCTCATAAATCATGAACCTGGACTGTAAATAACAATTACAAAGCAAGTAAAGGTAAGAGTATACATACAATGAGAAATCTTTTTAGGTTTCCTCCACATGAAACATCTTGGAGAAACCTCAATCCACGGTTAACCTCCGCACCAACTGCAGTTGCAATATTCACGAAGAAATCATCTGGCAGGGCAAAACGCGGAACTTTAGACGGCTTCCTGTCACCCGACATAGAAAAACAAGGTTAAGATGTAAAATAGCATAATATCTTTTGCACAAAGTCAGACATCAAAAGAAGGGAAGAAAGGATGCTTGGATAACCTGCTAAACAAGCTAGAAGCGTTTGTCCAAAGAAACTGTCCAAGCATGCCGAGAGCCAGAACAAAGAATAAAAGAGTTAGGAAATTGTAATTAAGCCATTCAAAAAGCACCCATATAGCTGTTGCTGCAGATAAAACGCTAGCAGAAATCTTCTTGTTCCTCCATAACAAGACATCGGCAGCTACATCATTCAATGGAAAACCCAAAAAGAAATTCAAAAGTCAAAGTCACCATGATAGATTTTACAGCAAATTAACTAGAACTGCCATACATTTTCCACCCCCTAAAATATGGTGCACAGGTTTCTGGCGTCCAAACAGTCTATTGAGTTGGGAGCTCACTGAGCTTGACTTCTCGTCTTCAAAAAATGATCCAGATTTTTGCTTCTCAGCAATTGTTTCCACAAGGGTGTTTAAAAGGTTTTCAGCTGTCATTTTCTCAGACATTGTTCCTGCACTTTTATGCGGACAAAAAAGAACATCACAAAATGCTGTATGAAATAGCTATCATGCCTAACACCACTGCAGCATCAATCAGACAATCACCGTTTATAAGAAACCAACACACATGAAATGAATATAAGATACAGTTTTCTTTTTCCTGAATCATGAACAAAAGAGAAGAACATACTACCGACACCTAGTCACATATTCAAAATGACAAAAATGTTGTCTCATCTAAAATGAAATAAGTCTTATTGGTCTAAGACCACAAAAGAAACATCTCTAGCAAGTAATTAACTTAGCCCGTCTGTAATTAAGCTTCATCAAGTTTACTACTTCAACAGCATTAAGTCTTCTAACTGTATGTTGTTGTAATTGTTGCAACAAATTTGGCTTTAACTTGTCTTCAGCGAGCTATAAGCTTTCTCAATCCTTTTAACTATTTTTCTATGCTCTCTTCAATTAGTATCACACATTCCCAGGCCTGAACAGGGGGTTTATTTGTTTCTTGGAATGAAAAAGGATCAAATGCAAAAGTGAAATGGATAGCACTGCGAGTGAATGCACTCTAAATGCGTTCTTCTACCAAGGCTGACTAATTGTAACACTAAACGTAGACTAACACCTCCATTCACTATAATGCTATGTTTGGTTGGGAGGAAAAAACCTACCTAAGACAGAACTATTTTAATTCTTAATTAAAGAGAAAAGAAAAAAAAAATCTCTAAAATTCAACTTTTCTTTAAAAAATATAAACTGGGAAAGCAGAAAAGAAAAAGAAGTAGCAGGTTTTTTCAACTATTCAAAAGCATAAAAAAGACCCACATTTTGACACACAGCAACGCATACCAAGAACATCCAAAGAAATTCAAAGTTTAAGCACACGTGCAAATCCCTAACCACAGAATTGTAGGGTGAATTGAACAAAACAGTAGGAAAAAAAAAGCACAAGAAAAGCAAAAGAGGCAGCAGCAACAAGCAAGAAGCATGAATTAAATAATTGCATCATCCAAAACAGAAAAAAAAAAAAAAAAAAAAGTTATAGGAAAAAACAAAAGGGGAAGGAAGGGGGGAGGAAAGAAAGGGGGGGAAAGAGGGAGAAAGGGGGGTGTGGAAAAAAAGAAAAAAAAAAAAAAAAAAAAAA
>Ga0123341_1005926_pt1 | contig 10980 bp, 8 predicted proteins | sample Turbeapinknodule_FD_89959 | JGI IMG/M metagenome (GOLD analysis project Ga0123341, IMG submission 89959) | Root nodule microbial communities of legume samples collected from Mexico - Turtle bean Mexico pink nodule | ecosystem: Host-associated > Plants > Roots > Nodule | place: Mexico: Nepantla...
AAAAAACAATATTGAAAAAAAAAAAAAAACACACAAAATTATTTAAGAAAAAAAAAAAAAAAAAAAAAACATTTTATTGAACTACTAACATGTCATATGACAAATAATTAACTAGTATCCATAAACAAAAAAACTAAAATAGAAATAATTTTTTTATCGAAAATCAAAACAGAAAAATAATTACCATTTACTTACGCCAAATTAATAACACTAAAAAATGTTACAGAAGTAAGATATTAAATATGAGCCATTAATATATAAGATAAAAAAAATGTAGAAATGTTTTAAAATAAAAAATATGACCTAAGGAGACAGCTTAAGGTTCGAAAAAAAACAAAAAACAAAAAGCGCATCATTCTCAACATCTTCAATCTGACACCACAATAAATATTTTATTTTATTTATTGAAATATAGTTGTCTATCTATCCACAAGATTCTGATTCCACATGAATTCTGGTGGTTAGGTAGTTTAATATCAATAAATTAATAGTTAATTACGTAAACTGAAAATACATTAATAATTAATTACGTAAACTATAATTAAACTGAAAATACAGTTATTTTTACAACGTTCAATAATACCTTATTACCAATTTTATACATTTTCACATAAAAAAACATTATTTTATTTTAAAAAGTAATTGTGGAATGATTGTATTTTACAGATATTTTGACACCAATCCCACTTTCACATAAAAAAGTTTATTATTTTATTATGATATAATATTTTATTTTAGAAAATAACTGTAAAATGATTGTTTTTTTACTATTGAAATTAGAAGCATGTTTGAAAAACAAATTGCATGTAGAAGTTGATATTTTATTTGTTTTCTTCTCTATTCTAAAAATATGTTTTTCAAACATACAGATAAGATTATTTTATTGTGTTTGTGCCTATAATTAGAGTGAGGCTAAGACAAGGAACGGTAGATCACCCCACCTTTAACGGTTTTCTATTTCTAGTAACCATTTTTTGTACTTTAAGTAACCAGTTTATGTGAAACTGCTGCAAAAATCATATACTACTCAGTTCTGTTACATTCCCTTTTATGGAATCTGTCTTTTCCACCTACCCTTTGCTACTATTAGCTTCCATCAAGGAAGAAAATTCCTGGGTTTGTGAAAATTCTGAATTTTGGCTTCCAAGTTTCAAGCTTTTGGAATTTTAGGACAGTTGTCTCTTTTGGGTGTTTGAGTGGGTTGGAATGTGAAAGCTTATCTGATAAGAAGACAGGCATCTTAGTTCAAAAACCTCTTTCAGCTACTTACAGATTGCTCAATGAAGAGGTTCTGACATGGTTAGTAGAATTTGAACTCATGTTCTTGTGAAGAGCTTGCATTCACACTCACATTAAGTGCATTACACAACTGGGACTTTCTCATTATCATAAATGGTTGACACCCTTTACGAATCCTTGTTCTTGGTGACTTAATTGTGGGTTAAATTCTTTCATTGATGCACTTGATGGAGTACAAGCATTCAAACCCAACTTCATTGTTAAATTTGTCTTTTGTTTTAACTCAGTTTGTTGTTTGTTTAATGTGTTGTGATGTTTTAAACATCTGTTATGCTGAATTTATTGCTATATACAGTTGTGCCTAATTTCAAGATTGGAATTTTCTTTAGGTTTAAATAATAGCTTTAGGGTAGTTGGCGGCTACTCATTAGTTTGGTTGGCGAATTTTGACTATTGGATGTGATGATTTGCTTATACTAATTCCTCTGATTCAAACTTTTACTAAAACGAGGACTTTGGAGTAATGATTCTTGAATCCTCAATTCTAATTCCCCCAAGTTTCAAATACCGGATTTTAAATGAGGTGATGTTTTTTTGTAATTACTCATTATTGTTACATAAAGTTTTTCTGTTAAGTTCCCGTACTTCAAAACATTCTTTCAAGTTCCTGTAAATATCATTTTTAACCCTTTTTAGCCTTTGCTAAAGAGATTGAAAAGAATTGAAATGATATGTGGACACAACAGAGATTAAAATTGGTATGTGGAAGGACTAAAAGAAGATTTTTTTGAAGTATGAAGATTATAAGAAAAGTTTTTGTAAATATGGACAACAAGGGAATGATTATTTTTTTAATTAATTTTCTTTTTCTGTTTGATTTTGTTGTGTTTTTCTTTCTGTGATCAGAAGACTTTTGTGTGATGATGTTCAGTTCCTGAGAACCCTTTCCTAAGATTGTGCATGCCATGCAGTGTTAAACCTTGGTGGCTTTTAGGATGTTGGTAAGCTGGGAAGAAGCCTCTGGTGCAAATTTTTATTCAAAGGGACTCTAACGTAGGTCAAATTCTCAACTTCAATTTTTCTCTCAACCAAACCATGGAAGATCATTTTTGCCCTAAGGGGAATGAAACTGGCTATTGCACCTCTCCTGGGGCCCAGTTGGAGGAATCAACATCGGTTGATGGTGGAATGAAAAAATCTGCTTCAGAAGACATGTTTAGCAACTTCTCTGAGCTCATGAACTTTGATACCTATGCTGGTTGGAACAATAGCTCATGTATGACTTATCAGAGTTTGGCTAATGTGTTTTCATCATTTTCCTCAGCATCATACCCTCCCTCCGAGGGATTGAATTTGGTGGAACATGGCAATGGTCCATGCTTCATGACAGAAGTTAGTGAAATTCACAGTGGTATGGAAAGTTCTCCTAGTTGTGAGGAGAGAGGTATATTTCAGCAAATGGACATCCAACTTGGGTTCTTAGATGAAGCAAATGATTCAAACAGCTTTGATTCAAAGCAAAATCGTAATGGTACATATCAGCAACTTAATACCTCAGACATGTGCAATTACTTAATCTCAAGGTCATCAGGTAGGCCACTTGATGATAGAATATTGAGGGCTTTGTCCTTCTTTATGGAATCAGTTGATGGGGAAATGCTGGCACAAGTTTGGGTACCTATAAAGCATGGTGATGAATTCATCTTAAGCACAAGTGAACAACCTTATTTGTTAGATCCAAAGCTTGCAGGGTACCGAGAGGTGTCAAGGGCATTCACATTTTCTGCAGAGGGAAAGAAAGGATCATGTCCAGGGCTTCCTGCTCGAGTGTTTATATCACATGTTCCTGAATGGACTTCCAATGTTGGTTACTATAATAAAACTGAGTACTTAAGGTTGGACCATGCATTGAATCATGAAATTCGTGGATCTATTGCTCTTCCTATTTCCGATCTGCATTCTCTAGTGCCATGTGCTGTATTGGAACTAGTCACTACAAAGGAGAAACCGAATTTTGACAGAGAACTAGAAATTGTTACTCATGCACTCCAGGTGGATTTTTCTTCTGCTATTTCTCTTGTACACTGTAATTTCTGCCGTTTCCTGTCTCACTGCTTCTTATACTATGTTTGTTTGGCAAATCAGTGTTATTCATGGAAAATTTTCTACCTTGTCTGTATTCTGTAATATTTTATGTCTATCTCTTGCTGTAGGTGAGGAAAAGTTAGGAAAGAAGATTTTCTAAGCATGTGCATGGTGCTGGTGCAGTCATATTTCTAGTGATCAAACTAGGATTAGTTTGCAAAAATTGTAGCCTTCAAATTATACTAGTCTATTTCTAGTCCATAGTCATCCTTTGTAGGCACATCCTGCATTCATTAGTACATAACTTACTTGTATGAGAAACCTCTAGGGCCGTGATAATATGAGTCAAGTCAGTTATGGATCCACTCTACAATTACTTGGAAAAGTAGCCTTTTCTATGTTTTAGATATTTCCATATTATGTTATCATCGAAGGTTCTAATGATAAATATCCTTGTGATGACTTTATGCAGCTTGTAAATTTAAAGACCATTACGCCTCCACGACTTCTTCCCCAGGTAATGATAATCCATACTATGATGATTTATCATATTGATCTTTCCCCACCATAAAGGCAAAGCTAAACTTTCTAAATTTTCAATGGAGTGGAGGGGCTTGAGAAGTGTCATTATCTGGTTTTCTGAACAACTTATTAGTGGTTCTTTTTCTGCAGAGTCTATCAAGTAACAAAAGAGCTGCTTTAACAGAGATACTTGATGTGTTACGTGCCGTGTGTCATGCACATAGATTGCCACTAGCACTGACATGGATTCCCTGTAGTTACAGTGAGGGATTAGGGGATGAATCTGAGAGAATACAAATCAAAGAAGGTCATACAAGTTCTAATGAAAAATGTGTGTTATGTATTGAGGAATCAGCTTGCTATATAAATGATGGAGCACTGGGAGGATTTGTTCATGCATGCGTTGAACATCATCTTGAGGAAGGACAAGGTATAGCAGGGAAAGCTCTTCAATCAAATCATCCATTCTTCTATACTGATGTGATGACATATGATATTGGTGAATACCCCCTTGTTCATCATGCACGCAAATATAACTTGAATGCTGCAGTTGCAATTCGGCTGAGGAGTACCTATACTAATGATGATGATTACATATTAGAATTCTTTCTGCCGGTGACCATGACAGGGAGTTCAGAACAACAACTTTTATTGGATAATCTCTCAGGTACCATGCGGAGAATTTGTAGGAGTTTGAGAACAGTTTCAGATGCTGAGTTAACAGGAATAGAAGGATCCGTAGCTGAGTTTCCAAAGGAAAAAGCCACATATTTTTTTCCCATGTCCAAAAGAAACTCTCAGATAGCATTTATAAATGATGATCATGATTCGGTCCAGAAAATGTCCTTGAAAGCATCTAACAATGGGATAGAAGCTGTTCATAGCCAGGTACATCTTGGCCATTTCCTTTATCCTGTGCCCTTGAGAAATTTAATATAAAATGAATGCTTAGTTTGAGAAAGCATTTGGTACCAAAGTTATTGTGATAATGGAATTAAACAGGGGAGAAGTACTGATTGTCCAATGGGAGTGAGCTAATGTAGAAAAAACTTCATGGAATTTATGCTTCAACTTTGTAAATTGGTGTAATGGTTTTGGGATTGAACTTTAACATCGTAAGAATTTGTCTTGTAGGTAGTGAATGGATCAAGAAAACAGATTGAGAAAAAGAGAAGCACAGTGGAGAAGAATGTTAGTTTGAGTGTTCTCCAACAGTACTTTTCTGGTAGTCTGAAAGATGCTGCAAAAAGCATTGGTGGTGAGACCCCGATGTTAATTGTGTTAATTTCTTCACCTTATTTTTAATTAAGATTAATGTTTTTGGGTTATGTGAGATATTTTTTTCATCAATCACATTTGTTTGATTTCATGCACATAAGTTCTGAAACAAATGTATATGTTTTTTCTCTACCAGAGTTTCTACTTACTAAAGAAAATAATAAATGCAATTTCATTGAATTATTCATGATGGAATTGTTTAGAATGAAAGATGCAAGAGAGATGTTACAAATTTAGATATGCAAAGTGTTATGCTAAGCCTGAGTTGAATTCATAAATTCAAAACCATACTATTGTTGCTATATGTTAAACTGAAGAAGATGTTATAAATTTCTGAAAGACTGAAGAAGTATGTTTCAGAAAGAAGAGGTAATTCTTGTTAACAAAGTCAGGTTTTTCTTCTTTGAACAGTTTGCCCAACAACTCTAAAACGGATATGCAGGCAACATGGAATTTCAAGATGGCCATCCCGGAAGATCAATAAAGTGAATCGTTCATTAAAGAAGATACAGACTGTGCTTGATTCTGTCCAGGGAGTGGAAGGAGGGTTGAAGTTTGATCCTTATACTGGGGGGCTTATAGCTGGAGGATCAATAATGCAAGAAATTGACACACATAAATATATTCTGTTTCCTGAGAAAAGTGCTGTGAAAGACCCTAAGCATGCAACACAAAAACCAGTCTCAGTAGTTCCAGCACCAGGCAGCACTAGTGAGAATTCAACAATTAAGTTGGATAATGATGATGGTGTTTGTTTGGTGGGAAACAAGCTTGTGCATTCAAGAAGTGTACTTATATCTGATACCAGTGAGGGAGGATTGAAAAAAGACAATGCTTCTTCTGATGATTGTTGTGAAGATTCAAAATCAGTGGCCATGAATGATGGATCAAGCCAGAAGGGCAGCAAACGGGCCAAGAATCAGGATTGCCCTGATCAAACTTGTTCAATATCCTTGGTTACTGATGAGGTTGAAGTTGGAGTAGATGGGGGAGAGGGAATTGATGAACACAACCACCTTAATTCTTCAAGCACTACACACTCATCCAATGGCTCTGGCTCAATGATGCATGGCAGCTCATCACGCTCTCAAAGCTTTGAGAACCAAAAGCATTCAAAAGTAAAATCAACTTGTGTTGATAGTGGGTCAAAAATGATTGTGAAAGCTAGCTATAGGGGAGACACTATTCGTTTCAAGTTTGATCCATCCGCAGGTTGTTTCCAGCTATATGATGAAGTTGCAACAAGGTTCAAACTCCAAAACGGGTCATTCCAGCTCAAATATCTAGATGATGAAGAGGAATGGGTGATGTTGGTGAATGACTCAGATTTGCAGGAATGTATAGAAATTTTGGATGACATTGGCACACGTTGTGTGAAGTTTCTGGTTCGTGATGTGCCTTGTGTTTTAAGCAGTCGTGGCAGCAACAATTGCTTCTTGTCAGACAGTTCATAGTGTCTGATATGATGCATGGCTTCATTGAGACCATTCAAAGTCTTGCTTCAACAATATTTTGTTAATTTGTCACATTATCATGAGGGTTTTGGTTCACACTTGATTCCAATAGTATGTTGGTTGGAAGAGTTGGCCTTTTAGCCACCAATGCAACATGCAAATTTCTTCATTTCTGTGTAGATGTTTCAAGTGCCATTTGTGGGCATTGGGTCAAATATTTGTTATAATGCTATCTTCTAAGGGTGGCTGTTTTTAGTAGATAGAAAGATAAACTCACATGATAGCACTAGCATGTTAAATATGTAGTTCTCTCTCAATATGCTTCATTAAAGCATGTAGAGAAGACAGATGATGTAAATAGCTCAATCTTCAGTTGATCAGATTTGTCATCTCAGAATATGATCAGAAGTTAAAAGAATCTCTATGTTTGAATTCTTGTTTCTTTTTACTTTGCAAATGATAGTAAGTTAGGAACATAAAGTGCTAGAGATAATGACTTAGTAATGAGTAAATTTCATAAGAACATTTCGTATATAACATCTCATAATTTATAATTTATAATAAGTTGCAAATCTATGTAAAATGGATATAAATTTTATTTTATAAATAAGTTTCATAAAATTAAATTAAACTTATTAATAGAAACATTCGAGTCAATTTTATATAATAAATCTATGATAAGGTAATAAAAAATCATTTTAAGATAACTATTACGAAGTGGACCTTAGGCCTAACTCAACCACATAAAATCAACTCATAAAGTTGAGGTTTGCACCCACTTATATACAATGAAAGACTCTAATCTCTAGTCGACGTGGGATCTCCAACAATAACTTTATTTTTAAATGGATATTTTATTTCAATTTTTTAATGTAAATAATATTTTTACATCCTCCAATATATTAACAAATATTTAAAGTATTAAAGACAAAATAATTGATAAGTTAAAGCTTTGAGACGAGTGAGTCAACCTTTTATAGAATTGAGAATTCACATTGTGGAAGGTTGGCTTTTTAAAAAAAGGAAGAAAAACGAAAAACACGTGCTGTTGTAAAAAAGTTGGAACAACAGAGATGAAGGTTCTTGGAATGAGTAATTAAAATTATTTTTATTGTTTATAATAAGAAAATTTGACATACTTAATAAATAAAATACTTTTTAAATTTTAATTATTTAATTAATATCCCTAATTAAATGAATCCACGCCATGGTTATTTAACATTTTACCTGTTTTGTCACAAAAAAAAACTAAATGAGGAAATGTTTTCACCGTCCTGATCCGTTCCACCAAAGATAAATCAATGGCTGAAATCGAAGTAATTAATTATTAAAACACTTTTTTGTTTAAGATATTGTTTGTACCAACGTAAAATCTAAATCGCGTTGAGTTGTTGTCTGAAGAGCTTATGCTGTTTGATTGCAATTCGCATGGAACCATCAGCTTCAGGTTCAGTTCGCAGAACCCTCGATTTTTTAAATTTGTTCTTTTTCTAATTTCGTTTATTAAAGAAAAGGGGTAATTACTATTGTTGTTGTTGTTCTAATTTTTCTTGATGAAACCAAATAAAGAAAAGGGTAACCGCAAAACTTGATCTTTTGGTGATTATTAGTGAAATTGGATTTCATAGTTTGGCATGTATTGATTCGGCAATTCTGGCGGTTCAGTCAATTACTGTGTAGTATTCTGGGCATTATCAAAATGAAGTGTGGTTTGTGTCAGTATTAGAGACAAGAGAGGTTTTGATTTGTGTTTCCTGAGTGGTGGTGGTGATGATAATGGAATTTATCTTTTCTCCCTCTTAATGGGATTTCCATTCCAACAATTTTATAGTTTTGTGTTGCAGCTCCACCTAAACCGTGGGAGAAAGTAGCAGCCTCATCTGGGCCTGCACCTTTTAAACCCCCATCAGCAGGTACCACCAGTGATGTAGTTGAGTCTTCAGGGACTGCAAAACCTGGGGAAATAGTTTCAGCTTCCAATAACACTGCAACTGTCAATAGGAATGCTCTTGGAAGACCCCTTCCAACAAGGCCTTGGGAGCAGAATTATGGAAGTACCAGCTATGGAGGTGTCTTTTTTATGTTAAATTGTTTCTGGTCTTGCATATTTGTTCTCCTATGATCCTATCCTTTTGGCTTTTCCTTGCTTTACCTATTTTTGTGAGTCGTTTCATTTGTGATTTACAGGGTATGGTTCTACAATGAATTACAATTCTGGATATGGATCCTCCTATGGTGGAGTGGGAGGGTTTAGTGGTGGTGGAGGAATGTATGGCAACGGTATCAACAGTATGTACAGGGGAGGAGGATATGGGGGGCTTTATGGGTCCTCTGGGATGTATGGAGGGGGAATGTATAATGGTGGCTTTGGTGGTGGTCCAATGGGTGGTTATGGCATGGGTGGTGGTCCTTATGGAGCTGAAGATCCCAATAATCCATATGGTGCTCCTTCACCGCCCCCAGGATTTTGGATTTCTTTCATACGTGTGGTGAGTGAGCAATATAATTTTCTGCCCAGTTTTGTTCTTTTTTTCCTTACTAATTGATTTTGGTTCTCATATTCTGGGTTACTATTACTAATTACTTTATCATAAAGTAATGTATAATTTCTTATTACTGATAATTTATTTACTATTTTTTTAATTATATGTTTGATACACATCAAATTCTCTCTCATTTCTTAATATCCTTGATTTAGTACAATGCATTTCTTTTGTATGTTATTGTACAACAAGAAGTTCAATTGGTCAATCCTGTCTGTGCTTCATTGGCGTAATAATTACTCTCACTTCAGACTAGATGCAACAGAAACTAGGAGAATAGATGTTCCTCAAGTTTTAAGTACTTTCAGTGTTGTTCTTGATTCAAATTGGAATTTAACATCAATAATTTGCGTAATAAAGGTCTTCATTAAAAGTCAGTGTATGTAGGTTACTGAGGTAACACTATTTTTGTCCTTAATCTTTCTTATGAAACTTCATGTTTTTAGGTGTATTTGGCCATTCAATCGGCATTCTAAAAGGGACACGTTATTTTAAATCCTTTTTTGGTGTACTCTATTCACTGTTCTCATTCTACTCCACGACCTCAACCTTTCCCCCTCCTTTGAAAATTTGCTTTGCATTATTTTATTTTATTTTTTCCCTTTAAATTGTAGATGCAAGGCGTGGTTAACTTCTTTGGTAGGATTTCAATTCTCGTAGACCAGAACACGCAGGCTTTCCATATGTTCATGACCTCACTTCTTCAGGTTTTACTTTCATCTTTTTCTTTCCATTTTGTGTTCCTTTCCTTTGTTAATTTGTTAATATTATACTATAGGCTATAATGGATGTTTGAAGATCACAAGTAATCTATAATCGCTCCTATCTTTTGAAATCTGTTAGTTTGGATCTGGTTTGTCCAGTCCAAATTCCAAATCAGTTAAAAGTAACCAAGTGATTTAATCAAAGCACAATTCGATTGATGGATGTATGTATTAGTTTTCTCACAGAAATGCACTGAGTTTACCTTCTGTTACATTTAATTTAATGCATATTGCAGTTAGCCATTCTAGTTTCTATTGTTTACTTTCTTTTCACAGGGCATGTTGCCAACAATGATAGTCCATGCCAAAGATCACTGTGTTTTCTCCCCCTTTCAAATAGTATTATGAATGTTATTTTAATGCCATATATGGTTACTTGGTATCTTGACAGCTTTTTGATCGGTCTGGTGTGTTGTATGGAGAGCTTGCTAGATTTGTGCTGCGGTTGCTTGGAGTCAAATCTAAGCCCCAAAAGATTAACCATGCAGGTCCAGATGGACTTCCACTGCCTGGGCCACACAGTTCCTCTGTAAATCATAACTATATTGAGGGAACAAAGGCTGCACCAAGTGGTTCTTGGGACAATGCATGGGAATATGATGCCAATAAATGATGAAATGAATCTGTTGTGCTGCTGATAGAGAGAATCCAAAGACAATATAAGGAATTGAGAAACAGCTGAAGCAATGCAAATGAAGATACTGAAGATGTGCAAATCATGCTTATCCTGGAATTTTCAGTATGCTTTGGTTAGATTTGTTTGTTTTACTGGAAACGAAATACAATGGTAAAACAAACCAGTAATACATTTACTTTAAGCATCTGCTTGGAATTTTGTGGGATACGATTTGTATAGATAGTTGTATTGCTTTGTATTTCAAATGTTGCTTAACCTATTGGGGGAGACAAATAGAAACAAGTAAATTGAGTGAAAAAAATATAAAGGCTTGTTTGACTCTTCAATTTCTGGTTTTAAAAACCGATTTCTTAAAAAATTTGCATTACTGAGCAATTAAATTTCATATAGACTTTACTAAGTTCTGACAATTGTTTCCAAAATAAGTTTTTTAGAAATATATATATATATATATATAT
>Ga0123341_1005927_pt1 | contig 10980 bp, 2 predicted proteins | sample Turbeapinknodule_FD_89959 | JGI IMG/M metagenome (GOLD analysis project Ga0123341, IMG submission 89959) | Root nodule microbial communities of legume samples collected from Mexico - Turtle bean Mexico pink nodule | ecosystem: Host-associated > Plants > Roots > Nodule | place: Mexico: Nepantla...
AGGTACCCCACCCGCCTGAGGAGTCATCCAGCAAGAAGAACCGAAGGAGGAAGGGAAGCACGACCGACCGAGTGACACTCGAAGACAATAGTTCTCCCAGTCCCCAACCTAGTTCGAGAACATGATTATATAAATAAGAAACAAATCTTTGTGAATCAGTCATGAAAAACATTTTTCTGTTCTAAAAAATAATCTAAAACATACTTATGCACATAAATTTTATTGTTAATTTATATAATTTATAGTTATATAATATATAAATTTGTATATCTGTATTCTAATTTTTACGTATTTTTGTGTCTGTGTCGTCGTATCTGTGTACACAGGAGAGAATCTTAATTTAAAAATGTATATTTGTCTTTAGAGAAGGAGTGATACTTTATAACGTCTTTTAGTTTTGGTATATGATTATGGATATATGGGTTAGTTTAGTCATATACTCGGTTTATTTTATTTTTTTTCTGGGCCGATATAAAAAACTATATAATAATGTTTACTCATGTTTTATAATTTTATTTTATTTTATTTTGAATTTGGAGATGGATTTATGGAAGCAATTTGAGATGAAAGTGAGTAGAAACTGATATTGCTTAATTAAGAAAAAGACATTGGTGACACATGACTCAGCAACAAATAAAGAAAGGGAAATGGCAGCTAGTCATTGTAATGATATGCGTGCGGTCTGCAAGGTGGACCAGCGTGTCGTCATGCAGAGTCCACATTCAAAGATTCATTCATACTTATCCCTAACTTTTTTCAGATTCAAATTTCTAAAATTACAATAAATTATTAAATAAGGATAAAAACTCAAAACATTTTAGAAAGAGTGTATTTAAAATATTATCTCTTATCTTTTTTGTAAAACTAAAATAGTAGTATTAAATGATCATTTGTTTCTTATAAAATGGATTAGAAAGGATAGTGTATAAAAACATAAGCTTAATCTTGTTTTTAAGGTCAAATTGGATAATCTTATCCTAACCTCAATTCTATTTTATCTCGCATAAACATTTATTAATAAAAAAAAGTGTGCTAGACGCAATTATGTTTATTAATTACTAAAGGATTTAAACTTCAACGTAGGAATTGACACAGAAGTCAAATATCAGTCTTAACAGATCCATGCTGACACTGAAGTTTGTTTCGTATTTAAATTGATCTTCTATAAAAGCACGTGGTTACGTGGTTCCACTGTGAATGTCTCATCTTATTTTGCAACAAAAGAAGGTGTCACGATAAGAAATTGAACTGAAAAAAGAAACACAGATAGAAAAGGTATCTATGGCGATTTGCAGGGTGAAATCTTTGCTTTCTCTTTCGAAATGTTTTTCAATACGCACTTTCTCTTCGGCACAGGCTTCCCCTCGTCAGTTGCAGGTCTCTGTCTAATTTTATCATTGATTTTTGCCTTCCTAAGCTGAAATTGAGTTACACTGGAATGTGGCAATGAGTATGCACCCTTTTGTTTGACTTGTTACTTGTTAAGTTGATGCATGCTTTGTAAATTTTCACTTTCTCCTCGCTGATGCACTGCAGAATATTGGATTCATTGGACTTGGAAATATGGGGTCCCGAATGGCAAATAATCTGATCAAAGCTGGATTCAGTCTTACAGTTCATGACTTGTAATCTTTTAAGCATTTCCTGATCTTATCATGCCTTTGTTCTTAAATCTGTCCTCTGACAGTACTGTATTTTTTCATTTCATTTGTAGGGGCAATTCATAAAAGTAATCCAAATTACAAGTCATGAGTAGTGATAATTTGACACCAATGCTCCAAATTATATCTCATTTATGTCTATTATTTTACCAAAATATCCCTATCACATAAGTAATCCAAAAGTGTAATTTGGAGCAAAAGAAAAATGTGGTGTGAAAAAATCATTTTTCTTCATAAAATATAGATATTTGAGAGTATGATTCATAAGGGGAGTCTGAGTTAATTGCACTGTTAATATAATTGGGTTTTTGTTAGGAAAGCTGAAAGCTACACTACTGTAAGACTAAACTCATCTGCCATTAAAGAACTATTGAAAAGATAAAAGTAAAGATTGATATTTTTTATTGTTGGTATACTAGGAATACCCTTAAACCTAAAAGATGTCAACAACTGAAAAATGAGCCACAAGTGTGTCACTCTCCGAAGGGAAATTAAAAATATAAAGTAAAAATACATTCTAATATTCTAAGATCATCCTAGAATCCTTAAGCTGTTTGCTTACTCTGTTTTTATTTGGGCCTCCATCCCAGCCTTTCAGTTGTTTCAAATTTTACTCTTTTAAGCAGAATGCTTGTGGTGTTTTTAATTGAATTTGTTAAAAATTGGCAGAAACTCTGATGTTCTAGAGATGTTCTCTCAGATGGGAATCCCCACAAAGAAAACACCTTATGAAGTTTCAGAAGCAAGTGATATTGTAATCACAATGTTACCTACTTCTGCCCACGTGAGTACGATCATTAGTTTCAAAAGTCATTCCCTTACATGTGAATACATTACATCTTTCATGGCTTCAGTTTCTTGGATAGTTCTTCAACAACTTAATATTTGAATTATGATTTCAACTTTTCTGTAAACTGGCTCAGATTATAAGATTGTCAACTTCTCCATATAGTTTCTTTGGTAAAAAGAATTTGGAAAATGTTTTATGTAACCTGTAATGCTGTCATATATGCAAAAAAAAGTGATGGCTTCTGATCCTGTAACATGATAAAACCTAATATTTTCTCATTTTTTTCATCAATTGTTCCCTATTTAACCTAGTGTAGCACATTAACTGAAATAACATAGGATTTGTAATATATATTTGTAGGCATATAAATGAACTTATTTAATAGTCAATCCTTGTGTCAAATTATTGTATAGTCTGATTGTATTCGTTCTGCCATTTTTAGCTTTAGCTTTATATAAATGGTAGCGTCAATTGCAGATTTCCTTGAATTATAAATTGTTATTTAGCTGAACAGTTTTCTAAGGTGTGCACCTGAATATCTCATTTAGGATATTTCAGGTTTCAATGAATTGTCATAATGCTCCCAATATTATTATATGACTTTGTTCTGACACCAAAATAACATCCATATTTAATTTAAGTAGGTGATTGATGTTTACACTGGAACAAATGGTTTGCTTCATGGTGGAAAACTCCTAAGGCCATGGTTGTTGTTAGATTCATCCACTATTGATCCAGAAACATCAAGAAATCTTTCTGCTACAGTTTCTAATCACATTCTAAAAGAAAAGAAAGGTAACATGAAGTGAAATGTCAACCTAGTATATTATTGTAACTTGAATTTTCATGTATGAATTTCTTAGTCCTTTTAGCACCATAGAATTAGTTTTATCATACTCATTCGTGATAATTTGTTCTAATGGAAAATCCTTGACCATTTTATGAAAATGTCTTTCACTTTTGTATATGGTTATGCTATCCAATTCACAAAATTCTGGTATTTGTATAAAACTTGAGTGGAACTTTTATCCTCTTCATGGAATATGTTTAACACTTGTCTCGTTATGTGTCTGTTCATTTTGGTCTCGCACAGAAACCCGAGTATTATCATGTCTATTGTTGAAATCACAAAGCTGGGGTTCTGCATTTTATTTATCTTTCCATTTTAAATATTTTATAAAGATCCTTTAATTTATTTTCTGAAGCTCTTAACATTTTCTACCTTTGAGTTTATTTTCTTTGTCACTCATATGTTGCAAATGTTTCTAATGTTATCTTGCCATTCAAATATTTAATAAAGATTCTGTAATTTATTTTCTGAAGCTCTTAAACCATTGCTACTTCAGAGTTTGTTTCTTTTATCAATCATATGTGGCAAATGTTTCTAATGTTATTTCTATTAGTCCACCTGTCCTTCTCATAAGGATGAATCTAATTTCAGTCATTGTGTTGCATGATGTTCCTTCAACATTTTAATTGATTTTGAAGTTAATAACAGATCTCTAGTTAAGGAATGTGTAAAATTAGTGTAGAACTACTACTACAACCAAACTGAAAATTGCCCACCACTTTCTTTGTTCAGTAGTCTAGCTTTTAGAATGAGTAGATTTTCACATTATATCATCAGGCATTGCTTCGCAAATAGAATTCAAATCTGTATTCATTTTGAGGATGGGTCTGAAATGAAAATGTGTAGGTGTTAGATAAAGTCTTGTAGAGTATAAGTTGTCTTGTTATATTCTTCTTTATGAATGTATAGAGGGGCTGTCATAACATCCTCCTTGTCTATTTTTTCAAGCAATCAGTAGGTTGTCGAACAATTTACTCATTTTGGCAGATGATTGTTATTACTTGAGGTGTCAGCCTAGCTGAGATGTCAAGTTTCATAGTGATGTCTAACATGAAAGCTTTTATAAAGAAAAAAAGAAAAGAACAATTTACTCCTTTAATGTGGTGGTACTACTCAATGATTATTATATGTTGTGTAGGTGATTGGGAAAGACCTTTCAAGTTAGATGCTCCAGTATCCGGAAGTGTAACTGCAGCTGAAGCTGGGACTCTTACTTTTATGGTATTGTTACTGTTTTATTTTAACATGCAGAAAGTTTACATAAAACTATGATATAATTGTAGCTTAATGGCCATGTGTTTGTTGCCAGAAACCAAACGAACATTGTATCACTAATTTTTCCAATTCCCATTGAAGATGTTAATTTTTAGAGTAGACTCCCATTTTGGTGTTTGAAAAAATAGAGACATTAATTATAGTCTCAATCTGTTCCAAGTTTGCAGTAACTGTTAGACTATTCTGGTGTCAAAAAAGTATCATTCAACCAAATTAATGATCTGATGACCAAACTAGGAGTTCACTATAGTTTAGTGTGTTCGTTCTCAATTTGATGTTAAATTTTGATTATAATCATGCCTCAATATTATGTATAATGCATCAAAGGTACTATTGGCTAATTTAAAAAGGCTGTACTGTCATGAATTGCCCCTGGGAATGGGGTAACACTGCTAAAACAGTCACAGAAAAAGTTGTTAGTTTTTGGCAATAAATTGAGTAATGAACATGTAATGGAACTTCCCCAGGTTGGTGGTTCTGAGGAAGCATTTCTTGCTGCAAAACCCATACTCTTTTCAATGGGTAAAAGTGCAATATATTGTGGTGGAGCAGGAAGTGGTTCCGTAAGTTACACATTACTTATTGGTACTCCCAAATGCCTGTTTAGCTGTAAGTCACGTATTAGTCTTGGATTTTGTTATTAGGCAGCAAAAATCTGCAATAATTTGGCTTTGGCTGTGAGCATGCTGGGAATATCAGAAGCTCTTGCTCTAGGCCAATCTCTAGGTGTTTCTGCTACCACGTTGACAAATATATTTAACTGCTCCAGTGCTCGCTGTTGGAGTAGGTATGTGGTTCTTTTTTCCCTTGACTCAATGAGACAATTATCTGCTGAACTATATGGGTTTCATCGCCATCATTAATAAAATGTGGTAGAAAGGATTCTTAAAGGCCTTAGAGTTAGTAGCTGTCATATTCTAGGTATAAAGGAATCGGTAAGGAGTATTGTTCCCTTAATACAAATGAAAGTACCATGAAATTCAATAGGCCATAATGTTGAAGTACATAGTCTGAGAGACACATAACTAGTTGATTTTACTTAGCTTCACTACAAAGGACATATTCCAAACTCGTTATTGGTATTTTTTTCCTAGAAAAGTGTTACAGGACAAAGTTAGTTTGGCAGTTACACGGTTCTGTTTCTCTGTTGGTAGGAAGCTGTATAGAGCTATATAAGGCTGCTATGAGAAGGAAATAGAAAAAACTTCTATTGTAATTCTTGAATTCTTCCTCTTAACTCAATACAAATTGAAATCCATTCTTCCAATGGAATTCCCTCCCTTCGTTTCCTAAATTCTTGGAGTGACCTTAAGCTCCTAGAATTAACTACATCAAAAAGATAGTCCACGTATCTGTTGTCTTGTTATATTCATTGAGACCTTTTACTTGTAGTTTTCTCCTGAAAACAAAAATATGCTTCCTTTTTTAGCAATAAATTTTTCACATAACCTTTAAGGAATTTTTTAGAAGGTTAAAGTTTTGGTTTTTAGAGTATCAAATTAATATGTTGTAGTTGCATGAATTACAGTGATGCTTACAACCCAGTTCCTGGGCTAATGGAAGGGGTGCCCTCGTCACGGGATTATATAGGAGGGTTTGCATCCAAGCTTATGGTAAGTAACTGACCCTTAACTCTACTTGCACATGTTTAATTTGGATAATTGTACCATTTGGAAATCTATAGTATGAATAGTCATTACAAAGCGATCATTTATACATTTCTCAGGATCCTTTCTTACATTTTTGTTTTGTGAAATCTGATGTTGGATTCCATATTCAAAAATATGTATAAGTTGCCAGTAAAGACTTTTATAAAAAAAAAAATGTTTCTAGACTGAATGTAAAGTCTATTGTGATTTTTTTTTTCTTTCTGTGATCAATTGGATTATTTATTTACTTTAAGTTTTATACACAAGTGTGTAAGTGTTTGCTGAAGTTTGAATTTTAGGTTCTTAAAAATAAGTCAAAGTAATTGTGTGTGTGCTCCAGGCTAAAGACTTGAACCTGGCAGTAGAATCAGCTAAACTGGCTGGATGCAAATTCCCACTAACATCACAAGCTCAAAATATGTAAGTCCCTCTTTTTGCATGCATAGCATTGGCATTTCATGCACAACTCTAGCTGTTAAATCCACTGGTTAAAATTCTTGTGGTTCTGGAGCTTAAAACATAATATGAATCTGTTGGTTAAGCATTAAGGTGCAAACAGTGTTTTTTTTTTTACTAAAGCAAAATAAATTGTGTTTTTTTATATAGAAAAATCAATTCATTTTGGCTCTATCAGTGTGCATTTTTTAACTAATTATTTTGGTAAATAATTGGTCACAAAATTGTTGGATGACATTCTGTTTGTATTTCCCAAATTCATGAATGTTCGGTCCCATAATTCAATAGTTTATCAGGAATGAATGGGAAAATTTATCCAATGTGCTTTATATATTAGTTGAGCTTGAACTAACACTTTGGCGTTATGCAATGACATGCCTTTGCCATTGCAACGAAGTTATATCAATTACTATCTTACTGGCAAATTAATATCCAAAAAAACACATTACCACACTACAAAAGAAACGCACACACGTTATGCTGGTGTTGATGTATAATATAATTTGGATTTGGCAGAGGAACCGAAGTAAATAATTTCCTACATGAACTCTATTAATAGCTTTAAGTGCAAATTCTGTTTGTCCTGAGAATATGAAGTACAAGCAGTTTATTTACTAATGAACTTTGTTTAGTGCAGATATACTGAGCTCTGCAGCGATGGCCATGAAGCCAAAGACTTTTCCTGTGCTTTTCGTCATTATTACTCAGGCCTGGACGAGCCCAACGATCAGTAAATTAATAAGTTGGTTGTATACTTGTATACATATTTGCCACGAAGTCCAATTGGGCTCAATTAAGTTGTAGAAACAGTTGCAACTTGAATTCAATCAGAAAGAACTAGTGAATCCACGAGACAGACAAATAGTAAAGCACAAATTCTAAATGCTATATTAAAAAAATACAAAAACGAGCACCAACTTTTGGTCAAAACGAATTGCAGGTCCAACTGACAGTTTACTGACAAATTCCATTTAATCTAATTCGGAGAAAACACTTTGGACAACACATCCACCACTCAGTATTTTGCAACATGAAGCTCCAATCCTCTTCTAAATATTAAGTTCCTCGGTTAGTAGGTTCCTTCTGCAAAACACCCAAAAGTAAGTTACTTGCGGACGAGGTTGTGGCGGGGGAGACAAATCTTTTTCAAAAAATAAATAAACTTGATACGGTACTACTTCAATTGTAACTGAATATAATTAATCACACTAGTTTAAAATAAATCTTCTTGTTAAGTAAGCAGAAGAAAATGTTTCATTAAACCATTGAATTCTAATATAGCTAGTTCAAATTAACCACGCGTTAAAGTAATTATTACCTGCAAAAATTATTGACAACTTTCAGTGCTTTCCTCCATGCTTGGATTTTGAGGGGATTTTGCCATATAACTCCAGCCTCGATTGTGATGACTTCAACTTAGCCCCTTGTAGCCTTCTCTTGGCTTTCCTTGATAAATTATCCGTATTAATATTTGATTCTTCCGGGCTTGCTTCTTCTTTCTCCACAACACTTTTTGATGAAGTTTTCTTGCCAGAATCAACATTTGACTTCTTCCTTTTCTTCTTGTCCAAACTTGCTGCACGTAGAAGCTTTTTCTTCTTATCCAAACTTGCTGCACGTAGAAGCTCCTTAGCCCTCATCTTCAGCGCGTATCTTTTTTGTCGGCTTAGTTTCCATTCTTCGTCCCGGTAGGGAGCAAGCTTTTTCAAGGATACATATTGATTCAATTCCTTGTCTTCCATTAATAGTATCTCTGAGGCACTCATGCCAAATCTACTTGGTTTTGTTTTAGCATACTTGAATCTAGTCTTCAGGTCCCCTATTGTGTCCTCGTAATCTAATTTATAGTACTCATCCATCATTGCCTGTCTTGCTTTCTCCAAAAGTGCTGTTTTGCGCTTCCTCTTCCGACTACCTTCCTCGGGAATCTTCTCTTCTTCCTCATCTCCTTCTTCCTCTACTCCTTCTTCCTCTCCTCCATCTGGGAGATCATCATCACTGGTATTCTCAATCTTTTCTTTCAACACTTTTTCCCTTGCAGCTAAAAACCCACCATTAGATCCGCATGCATCCCAGCCTTTAGGAAGCCCAAGTAATTCATCCTCCTTTTCAAAATCTGGCTTCTCAATGTCATCGTTGTCACTACAAAAGTCAGGGTCAGCATCCTCTGCATTATAATATTTATCATCAAATGCCGCCTTCATCATTCTATCATACTCCTCTGGGTTAAATTCCTCTTCAATTTCTGCCATAGACAACGGGATGAGATCATCATCATTGATCCCTGCGGTCTTCATTATCTTTTTAACCTTCTCCTGTATCTCCTGCTTCTTCAAATTTTTTAAATGCTTCAACTCCTCCTCCCTCTCCTTTTGTGCTATAGCCATTCTCTCCTCCTTGCTCTTTCTCTGCTCTCTCCTTGTATTTGTCTTCTTCCTCACTGATTCCTCCCCTTTTCGAGCATGACCCAACACCCTATCTCCTGGATTTTCCTGAAATCTATACTCATATTCTTCTTGTCTTTCGAGCTCCATCTCATCCTCAGAAATCTCTTGCAACTCATCCTCTCCAGCATTCAAATTCTTTCCATTCTTGTCAATCCACATTTTGTTCATGAAATAGCTTCTCAGAAACTTAGAATTTTCATTTGATTCTACATCTCCACCAAAATATTCATCCAACTTATCCTCAAGTTCCTTGTCATCACTATCTACTTTATCCTCTTCACCCACCTCCCCCTTTACAGTGAAAAACTCTTCTTCACCATCCTCCAAACCCTCCTTTTCTACAGCTCTCCGAAAATCCCTTTTCAATTCCTCTAGCTCATCACCATAAGTCTTCTTCCCATCTTTATTAACAAAATGCTCATCTTTGGAAGACATTACCTTCTTGCCCTTTCGCTTTCCCTTTTCCTCCATTTCCTCTTCTTCATGGCCAAAATCTGCCCCCTCCTCAATCAAATGCTTTGCGTTCACATCCTTCAAATACATTGGCTTTTCACCCCTTTTGTCTTCTGATTTAAAATTCTCCTCCTCATCATCACTGTTATCATCCGTACCAAAAAGCCTAACATCCTTTTGCTTAAGAATAGGATCTTGTTTCTTCACCTTAATTAAGGCATCGAAGAACTCCCTGTCACTCTTTCTAGAATTAACAAGTTTCTCATAGTCATCATCATCCGATGCCTCAGACTCAGAGTCTTCCTCGCCTCTAGAATGCGAGGGTGAAGATGAGTCAATAACACCCTTCTTTTTTAATTCCTCAAACCGCTGGAGGTCCTCCCGCTTCTTGTTGTGCTCAAACTTGCGAGCATACCCCTCATCTATCTTGATTTTTGAAATGTCATCATTTTCAGAATCACTGCCATCAAAAAGTTGAAGAGGCATTCTCTACACAGTGTGACAACGCTAATCACTACAAAATTAATCTTGCCAAAATTCCAGATCCTCCAAAGATACGCTCAGCATATAATCTGAAATTTCCATACATACATATACCGAGCATTGCGTTAATACAGGAAATTTGGCAAAAGCATACAACAGAACTTGTAGGGGGTCAAACAAGAACCCGAAAGAAATATAACTATAATCCTCTCATACAGTAACACATTGTTTCAAATTTGCAGGAACATAACACTTTTTAACATAAATATTTGCTTTTATTTTTCATTTTTGTAAATATTAAACACAATTAACCTGTTAGGTGTAAGGAACATCATCAAACAGCTAGAATACAGAACAGGGACAAGAAGAGATAAATCACCCAGAGAGATAAAATACAGAGTACCAACATAACAAACACAAGGGCACTTGCAGTGTGGTTTGGAAACTAAATAATTAAGTACAGAACACAGGAAAAAGGTTTGAAAGTTATTGTAATCGAAGTCACATGACAGGGAATGCAATACAAAGAACAGCATAGGGAAAAGGCATTAAAAATTTGAATTGCAATAAACGTTAATCCGATTAACATAATCCTAATAAGAAAAAAAGCTAACTGTGCGTTGACAATGGACGCACCGTAGATGGCTAACTTGACGCCGGAAAGAAATTGAGCGAACACTGCGGAGAGGGATTCTAAAGAGAGACTCGCTTCTGAATTTCTCATGCCCCACCCAACCCTAATTTGTTTTTTATTTTTTTAATCTAACTGGTATGACCCGACCCGAAACCACTCACCCACCCGATCCAATTATTTGTTTCTGAAACACAATTCAATTTACTAAACTACGCCAATTTTCCTTACTTAAATTAAATCAATCTTATTCTGCAAATATTCTACAACAATACAAAATATACC
>Ga0123341_1005928_pt1 | contig 10980 bp, 8 predicted proteins | sample Turbeapinknodule_FD_89959 | JGI IMG/M metagenome (GOLD analysis project Ga0123341, IMG submission 89959) | Root nodule microbial communities of legume samples collected from Mexico - Turtle bean Mexico pink nodule | ecosystem: Host-associated > Plants > Roots > Nodule | place: Mexico: Nepantla...
AGATGAAGGAAGGAGAAAGCTTATGTGATGGATTTGAGAAGTGGAACACGCCACTTGGAGTGTGATTGACCTCCAAGATAAGTGAAGATAGTTGCCACTTGAGAGCTCTCAATACTCACAAGATAAGACCTAAATGATAAGAGGAATTCAAACCTCACTAACACCTCACACAATTTGTGCATAGTAACTCTTCTATTAATTTCAACTTGTAAAATACACTAGGTAGACCTCCTATTTATAGGTAAAGGAGCCTTGGAGAACAAGCTAAAGGGGTAGGATTGGAAAAGGGGAAAAATGGGCAGCCTTAGGGTTTGACTAAGTCAAACCCGCATCATAGGCTTGTCCTTCTAGAAATTAGGTCAAAATGCCTTCCAAAAGGATAACAACAAGCTAAAATGCTACCCACACCCCCTATTATGCTAAAGGCACATTATTTTAGCCTATCTTTGCTGTTTGGACCCCTAAAGTGAGTCCAAATTATTTACAACATGTTTTATTCTTAATTAGACCAACTTGAGATGCTCTGGTCTTTGTCCATTTCTCCCTCTGGTGAGGTCTTCACTTGAATGTAGAGATGACCTTTCATAGTTTGCATCCTTGGTTATCTTCTTGTTGTCTTGGTTTGCATCAGGTCAAGTGTTAGATAAACATTGAAGTAGAGAAATGGCAATATAACACATATGTTGGAATTGTTATTTATAAATGCAATGTTTTATTCAAAATGCATGTTCTTTTTTTGGCCAAACCAAGTGATGGAAAACCATTTAAAGCCACCATATACAAGAATAAAAGACAGATGAAATGTTTGTACCAATAATAGAAATAACTTGTATAGGATTCGTATTCTACTTTTATCTAGAGTATTTTATAGATGAAATAAGGATACTCTAGCAACCCCAACTTGTCACACAAGTAAGGGCTTCTAGAGAACCTTACTAGAGCACAAACGGCTTCCTTAAGCCACCATACTCACTATAGTTAAGTTTACTTAACTAGAGTTATGGTAGCTTAAGAAGCAAGCTACCTTCATCTATAAATACTCTCAAATCCACTCATGTATTCTTATTTTCAATTAAATGAATGAAGAGTTTTGAATTGGAACAATCATTCTCTCCCAAATCTCTTTTACTAGTAAGTCTCTTTAGCCTAGTGAACCTAACACCTCTCAACCGTTCAGTGTTTCCATTACCACTCCATTCGGCTGCATTTTCCATTAAATCATCCTTTCAAGAGCTTGGATTGCATCGGGTGGATCAGAGCACACCAAAAATCCTTCGACCAATCTAAGTCAAAATTCTACAATTTTTTTGTTTCAGCACTTGTTCTTGTTCGGGTTTGTCCTTGTTCTTGAGGGTCCTTCTTGTTCTCTTCACTTTCCACCATTTAAAATAAATTTCTACCATTTATATTTCATTTCCACCAACTAAACATCAAGTTCTACCATTTATTTTCTTTCAAACCTTCATCAAACACTTTGTTGCATGGTTCGCTGCCAAACCTCTTTGTTCTTCACTATTTTTAGTTGATCTTGTTGTTTTCCGCATTTTAATTGGTTGATTTTGTGTTTTATTTGATGTTTCATCGTTTACTATCTCTTATACACAATTTAATTGGTTTACATTGCCTTTGATTCGGTTAATTTTGCTTCAACTTACTCAAAGTTTCATCTTCATGCAAACCTGTCTAGCATTGTTTTTGTGCTTCATTCTTGCGGTTTGTTCTTGCTGTTTTAAGAAAATTAATCGTTTTTTTTTTTGCTCATTTCTTGTTGCTCATCATTTAATGTGTATTATCTTTCATTTCCTTGGTTAATATTGTGTTTTGTACGATTTATTTTCGTTCAAGATCGATCATACACTTTTCGCAATCTAACCTGTCCACATAGTGCATGTTCTTGCTGTTTTCTTTTAATTCAGCATGTGTTCTTGTTATTTCTTATGTTTAATTCTATTTTTTGTGAGCAATTAGGTGTTATGTTTTTCTTCTAACCTTTGCATGTCCACTGTCACGTCCAAATATTGCCTAATCTTGTCAAACTTAGTCATGTGTTGCTGCTGTATGCAATGTGTTTGCTAAATTTCTCTAGTGCACACCAACTATTTGATAAAAGTCCTTGTTCTGTTTTTGTTGAGTCTTTGCTTTCGTATGTGTTGTGTTTCCCTATTCTTGAGTCTTGAAACTTGGTACGATTATTCTTTCTTTTGAAAATTAATGTTGACCTTAATTCGTATCCAAAGCTTGTGAAACTTTTTATGTCAAGGCCTTAACATGTTAACAATACTCAGAAAAAAACGCACGTCCTAATTTCAACTACAAAAAAAGTTATAAATTTAAAAAACCATGACGTTTTTCTTTTTGACAACATGTTTCAGTGTCAATTTATCTCTCGGTTTTAAATTTTCTGCACCTAATTCCCTTGGTTTTTTATCCTGAAACTTTTACCATATCTTGTTTCATATTACCTATCTCCAGTTAAAATTTCAGGTTAAATTTCGTTGTATAAAAATTACCATAAATTTTACAATCCAATCTTCCAATTCTGAAACCATTTTCTCCTTGGCTACCAAATTGGTTGCATTTTTACAAGTTTGGTTGACTTGTTTCTATACATATCTGTTTTCCCTTAAATTTGTGGCATTTTTTTCCTTTTCGAGCTTAGAATATACCATAAAAAAATTAGATTCCAAAGCTTTGGGAAAAATTACATATAAATTCTGGAACAATCCCTACCAGTTCCTCTAGAATTTTTTATTTTAATTTTTCTATAACTTTTCTTAGGTCCTTTCGTTGTGCTGACTTTTTCTTGGTTGCCTTATTTTTTTTTTGCTTATCTTTTATTGGCTCTCTATTCTTGTTTTTTACATCTTATTCTATTTTGAGTTTAGCATTTCAAATATTAGCTCTTCTTGCTTTATTTCTTGGCTTGCTTCATTGCACAATTTTAGTGAGTTGGTGATGCTTGAAGTGGTGCATCAAGAAGTGGGGTGATTTACCATTCCTGGGAATTCTATTTTGGCTATCTAGACTCTCTACTAAGAAGGGAAAGAGGGGTCCCAGAGAAACCTTTTCAGACTACATCATTTCAAAGCAAGCAAATCAATCCATTTCATTTACAGCTTCACCAAACACCTTTGATTTCACTTGTAACTTTTTTTGAACTTGAAGCTTTGATGTCTCCAAATCTGTGAAGTTTGCTTGAAGACTAGATTGTTGTTTGTGGGCATGGGGTCTAGGTAGACTAGAATTTGTCAATCCACTCTTAGCTTGATCCAAAACTAAATCAATCATGTTCTTTAAAAGAAAAAGTGTTTTTCAAAGTAAGTGAAACACAACCTGTTGACTTCTGGTTTCAATCGGTTGTTTTACACTTGCTACTTTTGGAAAGGATTTGAAAAGGCTGAAATTGGCTGACCTCACCGTCAAAGCCATTTCAATCGATTGATTCACACTATCAATCGATTGATTTTTTGAAAACATAACAGAATTGGTTAAATCTATTAAATTTTTTTTTGCTTATTTCAAAATTGTTTTCGCCCCTGATTGATAGTCTGAAACGGCTATTTTTAAGGCTATATAACTGGATTTTGAATCTCTAATTAGAGAGAGATATCAAATTACAAAGATCAAAGAGATTTTCCAAAGATTGCAAGATTGCTAAGAGCTTTGCATAGGTTAAGAGTGGAGTAGGTTCTGTTGTACTCATTTTTGTATCAGGTGTGATCCTTCCTATTCTTTGTTGTTCTTTAATTCATTTTGTAAAAGTGTGAGAAATTGGTGTCTACATTCAGAGGGTGTTTTGACCTATAGTGGTGGTGTTTCAAAGAGGGTAAGTGTTCTTGAAGGGTTCGAGATCACCCCTTTGGTGCTTGTGTTGTGTAATGTGTATTTGATTGCTTAGTGAAATACCCAGGGGTTTCTGGGGACTGGATGTAGCTCAAGTTAAGAGTGAACCAGTATAATCCTTGCGTGATCAATCTCTCTATCTCTCACTGCTTAATAAAACTGTTTGATCTGTGTTTTTTTCAAAGTACTGATAAAAACAATCAATTGATTATTATAAACAATCGATTGATTATTATAAACAATCGATTGATTTTCTGGAATCAAATTGAAAGAGTTTTGTTGATTGGATTATTTAATTTCTTCTCTGGTTCTGCATTAATATTCATTCTTGCCCAGAATTTGCGAAAATATTTCAATAAACAATTCCCCCCCCCCCCCTCTCTCTTGTTTAAAGGCCTTTAATTCCAACAATTGGCATCAAGAGCTAGGTTCTTGAAAGTTACTCAAGTTTTGATTCAAAGTTTTTTTATGGCTGACAAACTACCTTTTGGGGAAGGTGCTTCTATAAATAGACCACATTTATTCTGTGGTTTAAACTATCAACTTTAGAAGATGAGAATGATTTTTTTTTTTTTTGAATCTATTGATAGAAAAATCTTGGATGTTATCACAAATGATTCTTTTATGCCTATGTGTTAAAAAGATAAAGTTTCAGTTTCTTCTGAAGAACCTTGGTCCAAATGGACTAAGAGAGAAAGAAAAAAGGTTCAACTTGATTGCATTGCTAAAAATGTCATAATTTTGCTCTTGACTCTAATGAGTTTCTCATAGTTTCAAAGTGTGTTTCAGCAAAGGACATGTGGGACACTCTTGAAAGCACACATGAAGGTTCAAGTGAAATTGTTTGGCAAGATGATGAGATATCTTCTTCTGGTTCATCTTCAGAAGTTAAAAAACCCAATCTGTGTCTAATGACAAAGGCAAAATCTACATCAAGCAGTGCAAGTACAAACTCTTCCATTAATGATGAAAACTACTATCAACTTCTTGAGGCTTTTAAGGAGATTCATGAAGAAACTTGTAGGTTGACCTTTTGAATAATCAGTTGAAAAGTAAAAGCAACTGGTTGGAAAATAGAGTCAAAATCTTGGAAGAAGAATTAAACAATTCAAAAACTGATTTTGAAAACTTGGAAATGATTTATCAAAATTCTTTATGCAAGTGTGAACCTATTTCTTGTGAAAACTGTGAATCTCTTCAAAAGAAAGTTTTGTATCTTGTGAAAATTGTGGATAAACTCTCCAAAGGAATATCCAACTTTGAGACTGTACTCTCATCTCCAGGGGTATTTTAAAATGGGTTCCTAAGAATCCTAAGGTTCCTAATAACCAATTTAACCTCTATGGGCCCAAATTTGTTAGGGGACCAAACCTTGCCACCTAATTTTGTCTTTTCCAAGATTCCTTTATGAAAAGCAAGCATATGTGGTACCTGGAAAGTGGTTGTTCCAAACACATGACAGGAGATATATCCAAGTTTGTCAACATCATCCTCAAGCAAGAAGGCCATGTTACTTATGGGGATAACAACAAAGGGAAGATTCTTGGGAAAGGCACTATAGGGAATGAAAACAACTTCTTGATTTATGATGTTCTACATGTGGAAGGATTCAAGCATAATCATCTCAGCATGAGCCAACTGTGTGATAAAGGATATCAAGTGACTTTCAAACCTAACAATTGTGAGATTCGTCTATCAAATTCACAGGAAGTATTGTTGGTTGGTAAAAGAGTTAATAATGTTTACCTTCTTGATATATCAAATCCAACATTTATTGGCTGTTTTTTAACCAAGCATGAGGAATCATGGCTTTGGCATAGAATAATTGCTAATATTCATATGTATCTGTTCTCGCCGGTTGACTTGCTCGCCGGTTGACTCGAGCGGCAATCCTTGGCCCGTCTGTCTCGCCTGAGAATCGAACTTCATTGGTTGAAGAATCTCTCACCTGCAAGAAAAAGGGCGCTTTGACGGTCGTTTGCACTCCGACGCTCAAGTCAATATTGGGGCAAAGAAACAATAAGTGTATAAAGTAGTTTCAGTCTTAGAAACCGTGTCCCTTCCTAAGGTTCTTAGTGCCCTTTATATAGGTTGAAACTAGGGTTGACTTTTGTTCTGTTACCCATGTCTAGGGTTCCTTGGAGAATGTCTCTGCGTCGCTATTACATAATCTTAACATAATCTGGTACATAAGACTTCCCTTAACTGGAGTGCAACGACTAACAGAATGGTCGTATGGGTACCAACTTGTGCACCAAATTTCTGGCGCCATCTGTTCTTTGGGTTCCCTAAGTATTCATGTCCCATGCATGCAACTTCCCTTGGAAACCCTAACCCTAATGGGCCTTAGCACCTCCAAGAACTATTTACTCATGTCGCGCCTGAATGCGCTATACACACCACCTGCATGGATCTCTCGTGTCTTAGGGTTTCCTCTCATATCTGATGTTTTAACTGATAACTAGTGTAATTTTGGGGCCCACCTTACGTGGCCCAATATAGTTGTTCAGACCACCGATGTCCAATCTTTCCCTCTATTAGCGAGGTTCGATGTCGATCCTTGACGTCGATGTCCGAGAACTGGTCGGTACAACATCACTTGAACAAACTGATATCTAATGATCTTGTCGTAGGGCTACCTAAGATTAAGTTTGAAAAAGATCATATATGTGAAGCTTGCCAAAAAGGGAAACAAACTAAACATTCCTTTAAACTGGAAAAAATATGGTTTCCACTTCAAAACCCCTTGAGCTTCTTCACATGGATCTTTTTGCTCCTTCAAGGACCATGAGTCTTGGTGGGAATTATTATGCCTTGTTGTGGTTGATGATTTTTCCAGGTTCACACGGACACTGTTTCTGGAGTCAAAAAGTGATGTCTTCTCTGCATTCAAGAAGTTAGCTACGAGGTTGCAGAATACACGTTGTAGCAACATATGTGCTATCCGCAATGATCATGGAGGAGAATTCCTGAATGAAAAGTTCAGCTCCTTTTGTGAAAAACTTAGTATCTTCCACATTTTTTCTACTCCAAGAACACCTCAGCAGAATGGTGTGGTGGAAAGAAAGAACAAATCACTTGAAGAACTGGCCAGGAAAATATTGAGTGAATCATCCTTGCCAAAATACTTTTGGGCAGATGTTGTAAGTGTTGCATGCTATGTGATGAACTGGGTTCTCATCAGGCTTATCTTGAAGAAGACTCCATATGAACTGCTCAATGGAAGGAAACCCAATATAGGTCATCTAAAGGTATTTGGATGTAAGTGTTATATTATGAATAATGGTAAAGAAAATCTTGGAAAATTTCATGAGAAAGCGGGCTGTAGAGGAATATATACATGTTGTATTTGATGAAACTAACCCTGTAGAACAAGGTTCCTTGAGGAATTGTGCAGAAGAAGATGAGCAGAACATCTTTCTTAAGAATCAGGAAACCTGTCCAGAAAAACAATTGATTGATTATGTGAATCAACCGATTGATATTCTACAACAGGAGGAGCTAACCAAGGAATGGAGGATTCCAAGAGACCTCTCTGTGGAAAACATAATTGGGCAGATTGATAAAGGATTTTGTACAAGAAGAGTCATAGAAAACTACTACAGACACATGGCCTTCATCTCTCAAGGTGAAGCCAAATTAGTTGATGAAGCTTTTAAGGATGAGAATTGGACTACTGTTATGCATGGGGAGCTAAATCAATTCTTCAGGAATGATGTGTGGCTCCTGGTTCACAAAACAGATCAGATGAACATCATTGGAACAAAGTGGGTGTTCAGAAACAAGGTTTATGAATCAGGGGTGATAACAAGAAACAAAGCAAGACTTGTTGCAAAAGGGTACAATCAGGAAGAAGGGATAGACTATGACGAGACCTTTGCACCAGGGCCCAGATTGGAAGTTGTAAGGTTGTTGCTAGCTTTTGCTTGCATGAGCGGTTTCAAATTGTTCCAAATAGATGTGAAGAGTGCCTTCCTTAACGGAGTTATCAATGAAGAGGTTTTCGTCTCACAACCACCCGGATTTGTAGATCATCAACATCCCAAACATGCTGAAAAAGGCCTTGTATGGTCTTAAGCAAGCTCCAAGGCAGTGGTATGAGAGGTTAAGTAACTTCCTCTTGTCTCATGACTACGAAAAAGGGTAGATTGACAAAACTCTCTTTATCAAAAAATCAAATTTTGCCATTATATTAGTCCAAATATATGTTGATGATATTATGGGTGCTACTAATGATAGCTTGTGTAAAGAATTTGTGGCAACTATGCAGGGAGAATTTGAAATGTCAATGATAGGAGTGTTGTCCTTCTTCTTGGGCCTGCAGGTTCAGCAATCAAACTATGGCATCTTTTTAATTCAACCCAAGTATTGCAAGGAAATCCTCAAAAAGTTTGAAATGAAGCATTGTAAAGAGACAACTACACTAATGTCCACAAGTTGTTGCATGGATGATGATACAACTAGAATTGCAGTAGATCAATCCAAATATAGGGGTTTGATTGGCTTTGTGCTCTACCTTACAGCCAACAGACTATATATTTGTTTGCAGTATGCCTCTGTGCTAGATTCCAGTTCAATCCGAAAGAATCACACCTTAAAGCTGCCAAAAGAATTTTGAAGTATCTAAAAGGCACATCCCCTGTTGGGTTATGGTATCCCACTCATTCTCCTGTACATTTAGTTCGATACTTTGATTTTGGATTTTGCAGGATGCAAACTGGACAGGAAAAGCACAAGTGGAACTTGTCATCTACTTGGCTCCAGCCTTATCTCTTGGCATAGCAAGAAGCAAGCCTGCGTAGCACTCTCCACTACTGAAGCAGAATACATTATTGCATGAAGTTGTTGTGCTAAGATTTTATGGATTAAACAACATCTTGAAGACTTTGGATTAAAAGTCAGCAAAGTACCCCTACTGTGTGACAACGCAAGTGCCATCAATCTCACAAAAAATCAAGTTCAGAACTCTAGGACAAAACATATTGAGATCCGACACCTTTTCATAAGAGATCATGTGAGTAATGGAGACTGTGAGGTGAAAATCATTGCAACCAAAATGCAATTGGCATATTTTTGTCACTAAACCTTTGCCAAAGAATAGGTTCTTCTTTCTCAAAAATGAGTTAGGAATTCTTGACTCACAAACTCTATTTTAAGTGTTGTTTTTATTTCTCCTTTGAGTCTATTTGTGAAGACATATAGGGGGAGAAGTTTCTATGGTTTGTATGTTTGTATTGTATGCTTAAATATTGTTTTAACTTGGTTTATATATTTCTTACTTTGATTAAAAATGTTGCATAAACCTTTGTTGCATAATATTCTAATTTGCACCTCTCTTTAACTATCTTTTCACATTCATTTTGTTGTTTTTCCTTATGGAAATCACTAAGTGAAAAGTGGTTCTTTGGTGTTGATGAAATCAGGAAAGGATTACCTCTGGTATTTACAAATTTTTTGTTTTGCAGGTATTGTCAAATTCAAATAGAACATCCCAAGCAAACCAGGGATTAGTCTTCATCAAATAAGGGGAGATTGTTGAACTTGAAGCTTTGATGTTTCCAAATTTGTGAAGTTTGTTTGAAGACTAGGTTGTTGCTTGTGGACATGGGGTCTGGGTAGATTAGAATTTATCAATCTACTCTTAGCTTGATCCAAAACAAAATCAATCATGTTCTTTAGAAGAAAAGGTGTTTTTCAAAGTAAGTGAAAAACAACTTGTTGATTTTTCGTTTCAATCAGTTGTTTTACACTTTCTACTTTTAGAAAGGATTTGAAAAAGCTGAAATTGGCTGACCTCACAGGCTGGCCTCACAGTCAAAGTCATTTCAATCCATTGATTCTCTCACTTTCAATGGATTGATTTTTTGAGAACATAACAAAATTGGTTAAATCTGTTAAATTTGTTTTTGCTTATTTCAAATCTGTTTTGACCCCTGATTGATAGTCTAAAACGACTATTTTTAAGGCTATATAACTAGTTTTTGAATCTCTGATTAGAAAGAGAGATTAGATTACAAGGATCAAAGAGATTTTCCAAAGATTGCAAGATTGTTAAAAGCTTTGCATTGGTTAAGAGTGGAATAGGTTCTGTTGTATTCATTTTTGTATCAGGTGTGATCCTTCCTATTCTTTGTTGTTCCTTAATTCATTTTGTAAAAGTGTGAGAAACTGGTATTTACAGTCAGAGGGTGTTCAGACTTGTAATGGTGGTGTTTCAAAGAGGGTGAGTGTTCTTGAAGGGTTCAAGATCACCTCTTTGGTGCTTGTGTTGTGTAATCTGTATTTGATTGCTTAGTGAAATACCCAAGGGTTTCTGGGGACTGGATGTAGCTCAGGTTAAGAGTGAACCAGTATAATCCGTGTGTGTTCAATCTCTCTATCTCTCACTACTTATAAAATTGTTTGATCTATTTTTTTTTTCAAAGTACTGATAAAAACAATCGATTGATTCATATAAACAATCGGTTGATTTTCTGGAATCAAATTAAAACAGTTTTGTTGATTCGCTTATCTGATTAAAATTTGCGAAAATCTTTCAATAAACAATTCATCCCCCCTCTTGTTTAAAGGCCTTTAATTCCAACAATTTTGTATCATAGAATTTGTGTACTTTACATTTTTATTCAAGTAATTGCTTTTCTTTTTCATTGTTTGGGAAAATGCTTCAACTACAATCCCATTAAACTTTGTAATAATTTTTGTGCATTAGTGTGATAGTGTGTCAGTGAGCTCTCAGTGTTCATTGCACTATCTCCATAGGACTCGTCTAGCATTACATTTAAATTTCATCTTGTTGTCTTTCTTATTATTTTCCTATTTTCATTTCCTTGCTTATACGTCTTTGTGATACTTTAGGGTTTTCTTTTTCTGGCGACTAGATAAAGCTTTCTTTGGTTTTTTAAGAGAATTTCCATACATCCATATATTTTTCCCTTTTTCCAAATTCTTTTGAAGTTTTCTTCTCGAAACTTTTCTTAGATATCTTTAAGGTAATCTCTGGCTAGGAAAGCCTTGGTGATGGATATCCAATAGGAGAGGATTTTATTGATGAAGGAAGCGGATTTTCACCTACACATTTGAAGTTCTTCCTTCTAGTCTTCTCACAAATTAAAAGAAGTCAAAGAGAAGATCAAGCCT
>Ga0123341_1005932_pt1 | contig 10976 bp, 6 predicted proteins | sample Turbeapinknodule_FD_89959 | JGI IMG/M metagenome (GOLD analysis project Ga0123341, IMG submission 89959) | Root nodule microbial communities of legume samples collected from Mexico - Turtle bean Mexico pink nodule | ecosystem: Host-associated > Plants > Roots > Nodule | place: Mexico: Nepantla...
TCCTTAAACAACAATAACTTATAAAAAGTTAAAACGTGAGTTGGTGAGTGAATATTAATTGGCGTAGATAGAATAGAATAGGAACCCCAAGTATTCAAATTTTTTATTTATTCAAATATTGTGATTTATTTATATTTAAAAAGAACAAAGTGAAAACATTTCCACGAAATTTCGCATGTGGGGCCTTTGAACATTATCTTTAGTGTGTGTTTGTTTGTTTGTTTGGAGTGAAGGTGAAGTGATTAGTGACAAGAGGTGAATATTCCAGTGTGGTGTGCGTTGAAGTTTAGTTAAGGAGGCAATTTCCTTAGGGCCCATCTCATTTTATTCCATTCTTTGTTCTTATCGCTAAAAGGAGATTCATACCTTTTTAAGGAACCAAACACGAACTAACACACTTCTACTTTACCATAACTATACCTCCAAAACAACACTATATAATCATATATTATTATCATGCAAATCATACAGTTTTAACAATATCATTTTTGCCCACTTCACATAATCATTCTAATATTTTACAAATTCACTTTTATCAAATTATTTTCTTTTTCTCGTTATAGATTTTTATGTGATGATAAATAATTATTGAAATTTTAAAATGTCAATCTAATTAATAAGATTCTTGTACTAGGACGATCAGATGACTCAGTGAGTCGGCCAGCACTCGCTCCGTGCCGACATCTAGGAAATAAAGAGAAGGTCACGTCACTACACGTGACCGACCGACCCATAACGCTCGAGTCAGAGGTTTATCAGGTTAGCAAAGTTAATCTACGATTAAGTGTGGCTTAACGCAACCCTAAACACAAACCAACTCATTAATCCGACCCAATAATGAAGGTCCATTAAGGTAATATAAATAGCACGCATTTCAAGGAGAAATGTACGTAATTATCTACAGTACTCTGACACTCAAATACGACACCCCCACTGACTTGAGCAAAATACGACACCCACACTGACTTGAGCGTTGAAATGTCTTCTGCAGGTACCACCCCACATGTAGAACAGAACGACCAAAAGGAACAAAGTACATAAGAAAGCGTGAATGTATTAAGGAGTTCATAGAGCATCAGACCGACCGAATACCGGGATAAGAGCAATCGTTCTCTAGGTCTCCAAACCCGTTCGAGAACAATTCTAAAACTTTATACTGATTCATATAATTTATTAAAAAAACATTTTTTTTTATCTAATGAAATGAGTAGTGATAATCCTCCTCTTACTTATTTTGTGCAAAAGTATATAGTTTTTTTATAAGCGAAAATGTTATTGAGATTGCGACAAGATAAGATTTGTTCACTTAACATATTAATAAATGTTGAAGAAGAGACAAAATACTTAAAAATAGAAAATAAAAAAGGATGTAAAATTGAGGACTGTTTATATCACATCTTGACAACAACAGTTAAAATAATCCAACTTAATATGAAGGATAAGAAAATTAAAAAGTGATAATAATGTAAACTTTTTAAAATTGTATATTTCATAATTATGTTAAAATTAATCTACTTAATTTTGAAAATGATAAAACACACCAAACTTAATTTGTTTTGACGCGGTCAACGATTGATCCATCAAGATCATATTGATAAAAATTTCAACCTATCATATCAAAGTAGTGACACACTAATAGATTGATAGACCAAACTCAGTTAATTATATATTTTAATTATATTTATATATAGGTTTTAAAATAAATAATAATCATATATCACTCTTTGAATTTCATCCTTTTGAATACTGTTTTCTCTCAACTCTCACCAAAAATAACAAGATTCATAGGAAAGGATGATACTCTTAACAAATCCCAACCTTCTTCTTCTTTTAAAGTTTCACCTACTCAGCTTTTAGTTTTTTTTTTCTAAAACGAATCTAATAAATTTCATTATTTTATTCATTAACTTTCCAAATAATCATAATTTATAATTTATGTTGAAGATCTAATAAAATCGATTAAAGATAATAACATCTCATGATATATAAGTGAATGCAAACTAAAATCTTATAAGTCTGTTTTATATAGTTGAGTTAGACTTTAATATAATATAAGAGTTTTTTAAAGTCTATTCTATCAAAAATTTGTTGGTCATATCAAACCACTTGATATCGGATCATCAATAATATATCAAATCACCAAGACAAATCTTAAATGAACTTTAAGTTTAAATCAAGAAAATGAAAAAATAATAGAATAAATAAGTCTAATTATGAAATAAGATGATATTTTCATCCATAATATTATAAATAAATAATAGAATTTTCAATTTATCATCATACAAGCAAGTGATTGCTTAAAGAAACCAATAACCGAAACAAATATTAACATTTTAAAGGCACTCAATATTCCCAAATCATGATTATTTGTTAATATAGTAATATAAAGTTGAATCCAAAAAGTATGCACCCTTTTCTCCATCATTCATTTTTCTTTTACCCAGTTTATGCTTAAAGTGTGAAAGCAGGGTGATGAAAGAAAAATGTTTTCAAAATTTGAAATGAAAGTGGGACAACAAAAAGACTAAAAAGCTTAACTATCATTGCACATCCAACTCACCCATCTGGTTTTTCTTTTTATCAGTATCTACCAAACGCCAACAAAAATCTCATGATTTCCACGAGGATCTAACCATGTCATCATAGGTGATTATAAATGCAAAATGATGAAGAAAAACCTAATTATTCTTGCCATATATGCAAAAGGAAAAGGAAAGAGTTTTGAATTGAATGAACATGTTAGTTACACTTGTTGTGGCAATTCAAAGTTGAAACAAAGAGGTGTGACATGAAGAGGATCACCCATTGGACAGGTTCATGTAACTTGCTAGGTTTCGGTCCCATAAAAGAATCTCCCAAAGATCACAACATATATGTAGTGAAGGTTTCTCAAGGGCTTGCATTGTAGCCTCATAAATGGCGTGGACCTAAGAACCCTATTAGGGTTTTGAAATTTGTTGCCTCTTGTCGGCAAAAAACACCATTTTAAATGATAAAATCGTGTCACGTTTTTAGGTTTTCTTGCGTGTTTGATTTTCAATGTTACACATAATTAAAGAAAATGATGTGCATCTTAATTTGATACAAAACTATTTATTGACAAGTATGTATCCTTAATAATAATAATCTATTATATTGTAATGATAATAATAAATACATTTTTTTTAAATGAAATGGAATAATAATAGTGTCACAACTTATTTCTACGATTTTGAATTCAATGTATAGCTTAGAATTTAATGATATCAAATAAGGTGTTAGGTCTTTTTAGGCGAAACGGAGAATGGACTTATGTTTTTTCTATATATGTTGTTCAACTTTTTTATTTTTATTTAATGAGATTCAAAATTATATTTAAATTCTTAATATAGGGTATAGTTTCTCTTCTAAAAAGGGAAATATTTAGAAATCTAATTAAAACACATGAGTTCTATTCACAGGTATATACTTAATGTTTTGATTTTGTCTATAATAAAGGGAGAAAAAATGTACAACATATTGATAATATTTAACTCTAGTTTTAATATTGTTGAAGTGTGCATGCAAGATTTTACATATAAAAATTAATATGTTTGGAGAAAGGATAAAAAAAGGAGAAAAGATAAAAAAAATATATATAAAAAAAGACTGAGAAATTATTTTTATTTATTATAATAATAAAAACGAAAAAAAAAAATACTCTTAATTGATTATAGGTTTAGGATTTATATTATGAAGGGAACTTTAAACTTAACTCAATCCCATAAAATCAACTCTAGTCGATGTGAGATCTTCAACAAACATGAACTAGGATAGACTTTAAATGTATATGATAACATATTACGAAGTGAACTTTAAACGTAACTCAACCCCATAGAACTGACTCATGAAATAAGATTTGCACCAACTTATATACAATAAAATATTTTTATTTCTAGTGGGGTGGAATCTCCCATCATGTTTATTTATTTTGGCTTTGTTTATAGAAATATATCTGTCATTTTATTCTTTTATTGCTCTATTATTTTTTTCTTTCATAGGTTGAAAAATTTGGAGAATAAACAGTGAAATGAATAAGAAGTAATGACAAAGTAGGAGATGGGCATGAAACTACAAAATGTTGTTGGTTTTCGGTATACATCCATGGCTTCCTCCTTAATTTGTCTCTTTCTCTCCTTTCTGTACTTTCCTTTACCTAATAAAAACAACACAATGGGAAGAACCTACGTCCACTGCAACCACTGCAAAAACTATTACTTATTACAATATGCTTTATTTAAAGGAAATTAAAGATATATCACTTATTAGTTTAATTTGGTACTTTTGATCTCATTTCATTTGTCTTATAAATTTCCTTTTCAAATTAATATTTTTTTTCTGTAACTTACATTAAATCATGCAATTAGATGTTTTTTCTATTGAAAAAATAAATAAATAATAAAGATATTTCAGAGACACCTCAATCCTTTTACCAGAGATGTATAGAAAACAAACCAAACTCATACACTTAGAGCTAACACTTTTATCACCATTATATTAAATACAAATAGGAAAAAACATTGAAAATAAAGTATAACTTAAAAACTTTATTGACATGTGTAAAAAAGCTTAAGATTTAAATCATATAAAAATATAAACCAAGTTTAAATTATTCTTAGAGAGTAAATAAATATCATTTTTACCTATGTTATTTACATTTTACTGATAGAGATTGAGATGGACGTTTTGAACATTGAAACTTAGACCTAAATCCAAAATTGGGTATGTCTCTCATGGTTTGCTTAGTGAATGTAGCCGTTACTCGGCACATGAATATTATATATTAGAATTTCAAGTTAAATATATATTTTGAATGGTTTGCTTTGTAAGTGTAGCCATTGTTCGTTACATGAATATTATATATTAGAATTTCAAGTTAAATATATTTTGAATGAGATATGGGTGGAATTTTTGAACCATTTGGACTTTTAATTAAAAATTAAGATTTACAGTTTATTTAAGTATTTTTTTTTATAAATTGTTTCGATCTCATATTTAGAATTAATTATCATATTTTAAATAATGTGTTTTTTATAAGTTGGAATGGAATTAATTTATTTATAAGAATGAACTTGACCTTTATTGGAACCTATTAACAGGAATCTTGTTAATTATTCGTGTTAGTTAGACATTATTTTCTAATCGTATTTAGCATGATAATTACATGGAAAATGTTATATGACTTAAGAATATTTGATTATATACTGTATCATTTAAAAAAAATAAAAACAAGTGATTAGCGGTAGGTTGTGTTTGTGATTCTTTATGCAAGTAGGTTGTGAGGGGTTGTTGTTGTTTGGACTCTTATGGACATTCAGATCAAGTTGTATAAGAGTTAGATTATCTTTAAGTAATTCACATTTATTTATTTTTCTAATAAAAATATCATTTTCAAAAAATAAAAGAGGAAAAAATCCTCTGATAAAATTCAAAAGGAATACCATTTTCCTATTCTTATAGAAAGAATAAGAAGGAAAATTATTAAAGAAAGTGAGTTGATGACCATGATTTCATTTTATCATCTCTCGTGGTAGAAAATAACCCTTATACATTTTATTGATGGACTTGGGATTATCTATACTTTAGAAATTGAGAAATAAGTGTTTAATTCAAATTACTCTTTCTATATTTAAATATAAGCAAAATACCTAATTTCTGTTAATTAATTACGTTTATTTAATTTCTTATTCATATAAAAAATTACATTTCTTGAAATATTTATATAGTTAGAGATCGTGTTCTAATTTAAATTTAAGAATATTTCCAATTAAATTAGTTCAATTTTGTTTATATTTCAATATATCAAACCTAAACACTTTTTCCTATATTATTTACGTTGTTGAGATAATATCATATAATTTCACATTTATACACATATGTTTTTTATAATTATGTACTAATTTTAAATACAATATCACACCAACAGGTGCATTAATGTAATTTTTTTGTTCTGATTATTGTTTTAATATTCTACTGCAGTGCACATCCTAATATATATAAATGTTGGCTGAGTCGTACTAATCTCCACATCATAAGAAGGAGAGTTTCGTGGGTTTTGTCTATATACCTCACTTCCACCAAACCCATCTTCTTTCTTTCATTTTCCTCTCATTTTCCCTTTGCAAGAACCAGAGAGTGAAAACAAACACTGGTTTGGGAAGAAAGAGAAGAGAATCAATGTCAAACTCAAACATCACAAGTTGTGATAGTTGGAGCTTCTCCACAGAGAACACTGGAGAAGATGCAGGAGCAGTTAAACAGAAATTAGAGATGCTTGGCCAACTCCATAGTCCAAATTCAAACACTTCAACCACAACAAATAACAGCAATGGCTCAAACACAACTTCACAACCACCTCACAAGAAGAAAAGAAACCTACCAGGAAATCCAGGTCATCTCATCACTTCCTTAACCCTTTTCTTTTTCATCTCTACCAACACCAACATTCTTGAATTTAAGTTCATGGATTATCAAATTAAGTTGTTAGTGATTGAGTTTCCATGTACTAAAAGTTGTTGTGTGTGTATATATTCATCTTCTTCTTCAGCTTTTCTGATTAATTCTATAGCTAGAGTTTACTTTATATGCTACTACCCAGGACTGGTTTAATTGAAACAATCTCTCATCAGAAAACTCTCACAATTTCTGGATAAAATAACATGGTAATTATACCATGTGTAAGTGTAAAAGTGGAAAGAAGATATGCAGAAGCAAGATTTGATAACATTTAGGTGAATTTGATTGGTTTGAATGTTGTTTGAATTGGGGAAGAAAACTAGGATGTGTGTGTGTTAATTCAAAAAATGAATAGCAAAAAAGGTTGAATTATTGGTGAGTGATGAAGTGTGGTGGAAAGAAGAAGCTCAATTATTGCCTGCAGGGCTTCACAATCATTGTAGTTCACTGTTGACTTTTCTTCACTGCTGGCTTGATCTCCAACTTTTCCTTTATTCTTGTTTCACACTTGTTTCAACCAAAAGCTTCATCATACTTATTTTTTCACTCCTCAATGTGAACAACCATTCCACTAACACATTTTTTTTTCTTTTTGAATTGCAAAAATCTTTTTATTCTTTTACTTTCTCATATTATAAATTGAATATAATAAGATGTTTATAAAATAAAAGGTTTTGGGGTTTGCTTTCGGTGCATGTCAAATTAATAATTAATGTTGAAGGTACTATACTTGGACTAGGACAAGGAAACATGTGCATGCACACCTATATTCTATAGTTAATAAAATAAAATAATAATAATAAATAATAATAATTTTGGTGTGAGTGGCACGTGTGCAGACCCAAATGCCGAAGTGGTAGCTCTGTCGCCGAACACACTGGTAGCCACAAACAGGTTCGTGTGTGAAATATGCAACAAAGGGTTTCAAAGGGATCAGAACCTTCAATTGCACCGTCGAGGGCATAACCTACCGTGGAAGCTGAAACTGAGAACCACGACGGAAGTGAAAAAGCGCGTTTACGTTTGTCCCGAAGCCTCCTGCGTCCACCACAACCCAGCTCGAGCACTGGGCGATCTCACCGGCATTAAAAAGCACTTTAGCAGAAAGCACGGCGAGAAGAAGTGGAAATGTGAAAAGTGTTCAAAGAAATACGCTGTTCATTCTGACTGGAAAGCGCATTCCAAAATATGTGGAACCAAGGAATACAAATGTGACTGCGGCACCATCTTTTCCAGGTTCAAATTAATTTTTTAATTATTTTTTTTTTTGTTTACTTTTAAAATGTTCTAGACTAAATAATTGAAAATTCCTTACTTTTTTTTCTTCACAAATTAATCTCATTTTTATGCTGTTTACATCAGCTTTCAATGTTATTTTCATTTTTTTAATATAGAAACTAATTTTAATGATAAAAATAATTATTTCTTATATTAAATAAATTATATATTATTTTATATATTAATAAAATTATTAGTATTTAAATTAATTTTTATGATTAATAAATAATTTTTAATTTATGTTTACCAATTATTTAAATTCTGATTGTTTAAATCTTGATAATTAAGATATCTATTTAGAAACTATTTATAGATAATAAAATCTAATTTAAAATATTAATAATTTTTAAATTTTTTAAAATAGATCTAATTTAATTAATATAAAAATTAATTATTTTTTATTTTTAAATTTTATTTTTATTTAATGATGTTTTTGTAGTGTAGGTTGAAAATTCCCAAAAAAATCTCATTCTCTAAACATGTCATTTTAATGAGTGGTATTTTAAATTCACTGAAAAACTTTTAATTTTAATTTTTCATCTTATTATTCTTTTCACTCAGATTATATATCCAGTGTGGGTTCATGTTAATTCTGTTAATTTAATTGTATTATAACTGAGTGCATAAATTTAATTATGATCTGCAGAAGAGACAGCTTCATCACACACACAGCTTTCTGCGATGCACTGAGTGATGAGAACAACAAATTCAACGAAGCAAGTATCATGCATGGTTCAAACCTGCAACCACCAATAATCCCAAACCTAGTAGCATCACTACCAATCAATACCAATAATCACAAGCAACCATTATCACTCCCTCACGACCTCATTGCAACAATTCCACCAAAACCCTTTAACAGCAACATCTCAGCATTCACAAGAACCCTTTCATCCACCTCTTCTCCCTCTCAACTCTGCTCAAACTCACCAAACATCAACATGTTTGAGGAAAATGCTCAGACTCACATGTCCGCCACAGCACTGCTTCAAAAAGCTGCGCAAATGGGTGCCACAGTGAATAGTAGCAACAACAGCATGATGACAGAAAAGGGCTTTGCTACAAGCATGGCACCACCATCATATGGGGTCATGAACCACCACCACATTCACAGTCAACAAGACCTCTCTCACTATAATAACTTCCATGCAAATGGGACGATGATGGATGGTGGTGGCAATAGCATGGGATCAGGAATGAGTGGTTTGGATATGTTTAATGCTATATTGGATCAAAGTAAGGCCTTGTCGAAGATCATAGAGCAGAACAACCGAAGCAGTTACAGTGATGTTTTGCATGCAATGAACAATGGTAGGTCAACAACTTCCATTGATGTTGGTGGAGCCAAAGGGGGTGAGAATGTGATGACTTTGGACTTGTTGGGGATAGGAGGAGGTGGTGGTGATGGAAGTTTCTTTGGTGGTGAACAGTCAGAACTAAAGATGGAATATGGAGAAATTAGTCAAATAAGAATTCAAGGCTTGAACCAGTTTCAGCAACAAACAGCAGCATATGAAAATTAAGACATGGTGACCTTGCTGGGGAGGGAAAAATAAAATAATGTGCATGTTTCTGATGTAGGTGGAATTTTCAGCTTTAGTTCTATGAACTAATTTCTTTTCTCCCATAAATAATTTAGTATTACACTGCAGAAATCAGTGTGTGGATCTTTTGGTCCCTTAAGTTAGTGTTCATTGTTCTGTGTCTTGAAATGGAATAATGGTCCATATATAAAGTTCAATACTGAGCAAAAAAATAGTTAATTCAATGTGTACACTGCAACTCTCAAATTCACTCACATTCCCTTTTTAGCTATATATGCTGGAAATTTGTTAGGACATTTTATTTGAAGTTTCATTATATATATTATCACTTTGCTTTGTTTTATCATATGTTTTTCAAAATACAAGTAAAAATTATGATATACATGTGTTATGTATTGACAATTTAGACATTTTTACATTATTTCCTTTGTCCTATTGTAATTTAAGTTTTCTCACACATATTAAAAATAATAATAAATATATCATTTTTTAAGATAGTTCTAAAAATATATATATATATATATATATATATATTTTAAATTCATTACTTTGATTAAATAATGTAATAATAAATCGGTAAAAATAAAGCTTTATTGAAAGGTAAAAATAAAATTTAATTTTTTGGTTAGTCAATTATAAAATAGGAAGTATATTATCTAATCATAAACTATTATATATGATAAATTTATTGATTTCAAAATAATCATATTAAATGTCATACGACTAATGGTTAGTGCTTAAATGATGAGTGTAAAATCATTTTATATTAATATTGAATAATCATAGATGCCAACAATTAATTACCTATTTGATCAAATAAGAGATATATTGACAACATATTTTATAGTTGAAGCTTACTTAACTTAACAATTTTTCTGTAGGTTTAATTCTTTATTTTAGAAAAATTTCTTATATTTTTTATAATTTTCAACTAATATATATATATATATATATATATAAGTAAGGGAATATTTCATAAATAACTTAATTTCAAAATCAATGTTACTTTTGTAAATATATATTTAGTTAATTAACATAAAAATTAAATATCATCAATACATTGATAATTAGTTAGTAAATAGAAATGGAAATATGATATTGAAAAGTTAAACATTACTAAATAATAAAGAGATTTTTTTTGAATAATATATATATATATATGTATATGTATATACATATATTATTTTTTCATAAAATATTTAGGTGTCAAATATCTATTATTGTTTATAAACTCATGTAATTTGTATTTACATATCGTTATTTTAATTGTATTATTTAATTTCAGTCATTATATTTGATATTATGCATTTTTATCTATTATTACTATATCTTAGAGTATTTTTAATAAATCTTAAAAATAAAATGTCAATCGCATACATTTAGTGTTTTAGGATGGGGTTAAAATAATAATAAAGAGAAGTGGCATAATAGAGAAATAGATAAAGTAATAATTTTCCTTTTTGGAAAGTACTTAAATTATACTACATTCTCCTTTAATGTTAAAAATAATACTTTGTTTTCTTTAAATAATAAATACATGTTACAGATATTTTATTTAACTGACATTTTTAAACTCAAAAACATTATTAATTTTTATTTATTTATTTATGTCCTTATATCTTGTCTAGTTTTTAATTCGTTTGCATATAATGTAAAAATGAAAAGAATAAAATAGAAACA
>Ga0123341_1005933_pt1 | contig 10976 bp, 12 predicted proteins | sample Turbeapinknodule_FD_89959 | JGI IMG/M metagenome (GOLD analysis project Ga0123341, IMG submission 89959) | Root nodule microbial communities of legume samples collected from Mexico - Turtle bean Mexico pink nodule | ecosystem: Host-associated > Plants > Roots > Nodule | place: Mexico: Nepantla...
GAACAGCGATCCCGCGATCTCCGCCACCACGGCGACGCTGCAGGAGCCGGAACACGGATTGAGCGAGGCCCGCCTGGCCGAAACCGATGTTTTGACCTGGTGGGGCCACAAGGACCACGGCGCCGTGTCCGACGACGTCGTCGAGCGGGTCGCCAAGCGCGTTTGGGAGGGCATGGACCTGCTCATTCTGCATTCCGGCCATTTTTCGAAGATCTTCAAGCGGCTGATGGGGACGCCCTGCGCGCTGAAATGGCGCGAGGCGGGCGAGCGCGAGCGGCTGTGGACGATCAATCCGCGCCATCCGATCGCTGCCGGCATCGGCGAGCATTTCGAGTTGGAGAACGAAGAAATGTACGGCGAGCAGTTCTCGGTGCCGGAGCCGCTCGAAACCGTATTCATCTCTTGGTTCCAGGGCGGCGAAGTGTTCCGCTCGGGCCTGACCTGGAGGCGCGGCGCCGGCAACATCTTCTATTTCCGCCCCGGCCACGAGACCTATCCGACCTATCACGACGCCAATGTCCAGAAGGTGCTGATCAACGGCGTCAAGTGGGCCTATAACCCTGAGGGGCGGTTGACGAGCATTACCGACGCCCCAAATGTGCCGGTAGAAAAGGCACTGGAGCCGATCGTCGAACGCGGCCCGAGACTGCACCAGGCCGGCGAAGCCGGTTACCGCTGAATTCGATAAACGACCATGAGGACAGAAATGCGCTTGATCATTCTCGGAACCGGAGGATGGGCAAATACCCATGCCATGAATTTCTCGGAAATCGCCGGCGTCAAAATTGTTGCTGCCGTCGATACGGATGAGGTCCGGCTGCGGGCCTTCGCGCTCAGGCATGGTATCCCGCTCACTTTCACATCGCTCGATGACGCCCTTGCGTGGGGGGAGTTTGACGCCGTGACCAATGTCACGCCGGATCGCGCGCACTATTCGACGACCATGAAGATACTCAGCGCCGGCAAGCATGTCCTCTGCGAGAAGCCGCTTGCGGTCAACTATCGCGAGGCCAAGGAGATGGCTGACGCCGCGGCGGCATCCGGCAAGGTCACGATGGTAAACCTTACCTATCGCAACGTGGCGCCGCTTCAGGCAGCGCGAAAGATGGTGCTGGACGGCCGCCTCGGCGCGATCCGCCATTTCGAAGCCTCGTATCTGCAGAGCTGGCTGGTCTCCAAGGCCTGGGGCGATTGGACCAAGGAATCCCAATGGCTTTGGCGGCTGTCGACAAAGCACGGCTCCAATGGCGTGCTGGGCGATGTCGGTATCCACATTCTCGACTTCGTGGTCTTTGCCGCCGGAAGTGACGTCAAGGCGGCGGCGTCGCATCTCAAGGTTTTCGATAAAAGCCCCGGGAATCGGATCGGGGAATACGAGCTCGATGCGAATGACAGTTTCCTGATGATGGCCGAACTCGAAAACGGTGCGGCTGGCGTCATCCATGCCACGCGCTGGGCGACCGGCCATCTGAACGAATTGCGCCTGCGCCTGCATGGAGATAAGGGCGCGCTCGAGGTGGTGCATACGCCTGAGGGTTCGACACTCAGGACCTGTGAAGGCGCCGAGGCCGACAAGGCAATCTGGCGCGAGATCGAGGTCGAACCGGTCATCACCAATTTCCAGCGCTTCGCAAACGCCGTGCGAGCAGGCCAGCCGGATGAACCGGGTTTCGGCCACGCCGCCAAGCTGCAATTCGTTCTTGATCATGCGGTAAAGACGGCCGGGGCTTTGACCGAGCTCTAGATGGAGGCCGGTCCAGCTGTCGAATAAGCAGGCTCTGAGCGCCACGGCCTCTTGCCCGCGCGGCCATTGTCGATTTTTACAACGGAAGTGGGAAGCGAATATCCACTGCTTAAGGGCGCCGGTCGGCCTGTGCTCGAACCGGCTACGCGCGCGGGGGTTATGCGGTAGCAATTCCCATGGACAGTTGTTGCCCAATCGCGCTTCATTGCCTCGATGGTCGCACGCACGATCGTTTGCGTCGCACGCGCGTTTCCCTCTGCGAAGGGAGTGGTTGGCCGGCGCGAAGAGGCGGACGTCTACGAGGCGATCGTGGAAGAGGAGCCTTCGCACCGCCTATGAGCGCGATTCCCGACCGCGCGGACGACGACGCCGCGCCGCTTGACGAGCCCGCAAAAGAACGGCCGGCCGCAGACTGATCGCTCCGGCGGAACCATTCGTCGTCATGCGTGTTTTGTTGCTGGCTGGCTGACGGTTTCGTCGGTGTCAGACATTCAAAACGGTCAAAGGGGACATGATATGGAAAACGCAGGCATCGGCTGGATCGCGGCTATTATTATTGGCGGCATCGCAGGCTGGCTCGCCGAAATGATCATGAAGTCCAACATGGGCGTCCTGATGAACATCATTCTCGGTATTGTGGGCGCTATCGCCGCCAATTTCCTTCTTTCGCTGTTCGGCATCGTCCTCGGGGGCTGGATCGGATATCTCATCGCGGGCTTCATCGGAGCCTGCATACTGATAGCGCTCGCGCGCATGGTCCGCCGAACGGCTTGAGCGACAGCACGGCGGCGTTCGCCGGCGACGCCGTGCAGTATCGCCAACGTGCGGATCCGTCGCCCAGCGTCCCAAGTGCCCTCACGACGGTTGTCGGACTTCGGCTGGAGTGATGTGAGATACGAGTTCGTCCAGCGGTCCCTTGGGCGACGACGACCATCGTTCGCGCGTGTCCAAAAACGGCTGGACGGCGTCGAAGTTGCCGTTGCTCGCGGCGGCAACGATCGATCTCTCATAATGAGGAATCTGGGTGGGGGCTAGAGCGTATCGATCAGGCCGCCGTCCACGCGCATCGACGCACCCGTCGTGGCCGACGCCAGCGGGGACGCCAGATAGGTCACGATGTTGGCTATCTCCTCGACGCTGGCGGCGCGCTGGATGATGGAGCTGCTCCGATGCTGCTTGACGAAGTCGGCTGCGACCTCCTCGATCGGCTTGCCGGTTTTTTCACGCTGATCGGCAAGCATCGCCTCGACGCCTTCAGAGAGAGTGGGGCCGGGAAGAACCGAGTTCACGGTCACTCCAGTGCCCGCCATGCGTTTGGCAAGCCCCCGGGCGACGGCGATGTCGGCCGTCTTGCTGACGCCATAGTGGATCATCTCAACGGGGATGTTGAAGCCGGATTCCGACGCGATGAAGATGACGCGACCCCAGTTGGCCTTCTGCATGCCTGGCAGATACGCACGGGACAGTCGAACTGCCGACATAACGTTCACCTGCCAGTGCCGGTCCCAAACCTCATCCGTGGTGTCGAAGAAGTCGCTCGGCTGGAATATCCCGGCGTTGTTGATGAGGATGTCGACGCGGGGCAGCTTCGTTACAAGCGCGGCGCACCCTTCGGCAGTAGCGAGATCAGCCGCAACTGCGGTGACTTCGCCCTCGGCGCCCTCTCCCTTTAGCCGCTCGGCAGCCTTCGCGGTCTTTTCTTCGGATCTGCCGTTGACGACGACGTCCGCGCCCGCTCTCGCGAGCTGCCGGGCGATCGCGTAGCCAATGCCCTCCGTGGATCCTGTCACCAGGGCTGTCTTTCCTTTGAGATCGATATGCATGTTCTCGCTCCTGTGAAGTTGGACGTCGATTAAAGGTTGCTCATGCCGCCGTCGATGACGAGTTCGCTGCCGACGATGTAGGCCGCCTCGTCCGACGCGAAGAAGACCACCGTCTTTGCTACTTCCAACGCGTCGCCGAAACGGCCGACCGGGATCTGCTTCTGCACGCCTTCTGCCATCGCCCTCATGTCCGCTTCCGACATGCCAAGCTTCCCGTATAGAGGGGTCGCGATCGGGCCGGGGCTGATGGCGTTGACGCGGATGCCGCGACCGACGAGTTCGCCCGATAGCGTCTTAGCCAGTGTCAGAAGAGCGCCCTTGGTCAGCGAATATACGCTGGAGTTGGGCATGCCGATATGAGCGTTGATCGACGTGTTCAGCACGATCGAGGCGCCCTTTGAAAAGGTCGGCAGGAGAGCCTGGATGAGGAAGTAAGGTCCCTTCACGTTCGTCGCAAAAGACTTGTCGAAATCGGCTTCTGACCAGCTCTCGACCGGACCAAATTGAGCAACGCCGGCATTCACGAACAGGATGTCGAGCTGACCAAAGGCTTCCTTCACTAGGCGGACGACATCCTTCTGGCCCTCGACGTCGCCGGCATCGGACTGGATGACGATGACGTCTTCGCCGAGCTCCTCGCGAGCTTTCTCTACGCTGGCCGCGCTGCTGCCCGTCACGGCTACGCGCGCGCCTTCGGCGACGAACTGTCGGGCCGTTTCAAAGCCGATGCCGCTGGTGCCGCCGGTGATGAGGGCGGTCTTGTTAGCAAGTCTGGACATATTGAATTCCCTTTTTGCGGTTTTGGACGGCCTCGATGCCGGGGTCGATGAAACAATGATTTACAGCAGGCGATCTGTTCGAATTAGTGGTCTGAAAGCAATTCTGTTGTTCGGCGATGCCGAACATTTCGACATTATGCGCCAAGAAGGAATTATGACCACCCACCACCTGATCCGGCACGCTGACAATGTCCCCGAGCCTCTCATTGATTTTGCTGACTATGCTTGCGCCTTTCGTACCTAAAACATCGTTTTCGCACTTACATCGATGGCCCTCTTTTTGAATCTGAGCGACAACAAGGCAAAGAAAAACCCGCCGGCGAGGGCGGGTTGGTTCGGCGCTTATGTTTTCTCTCAAGGATCAAGTTCGTGCCGGTAGAAGAACAGCGATCGACCGCACGAGCTTCTAATCGCTGGACGGACACCAGCTTTTCCAAACTTGCGCACCACTTCCGCCGCTCTTTTTATGTCGTTGCTTCCGACCTATGTGGCCCTAAGCGGGCCGCTTCCGTCGCTCTTGCTTCCGCGTTACGTGCCGCGGCGGCGTCTAGCTTTGTCAGCAGAGCACCAAATACGCCTTCCGCGTCCGTGGGCAGCGCAAACGCTCGGAGCGCCTGCAAACGCGGGCCGATGCGCTTAAAAGTCTCGCGCTGGATAGTTGCTGCTCTGATCGTTTTGGACATGGAGGGCACAACGAAGAGGCGAGCACGAAGTTCCGGAATTTAATATTACTTAACGGTTGCCGTCCTGAGGTCGACGGGGATGATGTGAGCGGCACTATGTTGAAGTGAACCGAAACCGCAAAGCTCCCTTCGATCAGGTGGTTCGGATGTTCAGGGAAGAGCGACGCGAATTTATTGCAAACCATCCTCGACCGCCGGACATCCCTCCGCGACGTTTGAACATAAGTTTTGCAATGCTGGTAGCCGGTGGTTGTGTTATGTCATCAGCGCGCGTCTAACGGCTGAGCGCCAGCGGCGTGCTCGACGGCTGGTCGGCTGCCTTCCTGCCATTTGCGACTGCTAAGCGCTCCTGGGAATTGACAAAGTAGCAATTGGACAGGATGTCACGCGGTTTCCGCTTTCAGCCAAAGAACTATGCCGACGTTAAAGGGCCACGAGTAAGATCGCACCAGATTTGACCGTCGATTAGAAGTCCGGCCCAGTTATTTCAGAGTTCCGTTGCCGTCGCTTAATGGGCCCGTCTTGACGATTTGACGCCAGTGGCCGGCATGCCAGTGAAAGCCTTCGTTCAGACGGGGGAGAGGACGGCACTCGCTTATGAAGCCTCGGGCCAATCAGGTCGAGGTGCCAACCCGCGAATGCCGAAGTCAAATTCGACTGTTTCACCGCTATTCGTAAAATCGCCTATGATGAGTTAGGGAAGTTTTCAACTGTAGCGGGCATCGTCCACCCGTTTAAAGATGAAGCGGAGTTGGACTTCATGACCATTTTTGGCCAATCGCGGCTTACACGTATCACCTATGCCGCCCTGCTTCTGCTCATGTTCTGCTTCGATTTTGCGAAAGACCCGATCGAGCGCCTTATCATGGCCGAACAAGATCAAGCGGCGCGAGAGCTGATGGCGCCGCGCCCGGCAGGCAGGACAGGGACCGCCGCCGGAGGAGAGGTGAGCGGCAAGAACATGCCGCTGATGTTCAAAGGGCAGGAAGAGTTGGTGAAGCAGATTGCAGCCTCCGGCCGAAAACCGACGGCAGAGGATATGCAAAATCTACGTGCGATGGCCGTTAGAGGGGCTGTTCAGATGACGGTGGGCGCCGGGGCGAGTGATGCCGACACTGCCAAGCTCGTCGCCCGCCGCTCCTTTTTCGAAACTCTATCCATTGTTGCCGCGATCACGATGACGGCGATCACGATTGTAGGTCTGCTTTACATGGTATCGAGCCGCCTTCGCGATATCGGCTGGCCGCAATATTTGCTCTGGATGCTCCTTGCTCCGGTCTTCGTGCCGAGGTTTATCGCAATTCCCCTACCGCTGCTCGCGATCCAGGGGATCATCTTTTTCTTCTATGGCGTCCTTCTCATACTTGCCTTCATTCCTGGTGAGAACTCCAGCCCACCCACCCGGTGCAAGTTGGCGCAGCCATCTCCGGCCAGGCCTCGGCCCGGCCAGTTCGGAAAACTCGGCAGACAATAAGCGACATGGACCGGCTTCGTGACGTGATGCCCGCCATGGCCTCGGGCTGTGAGCGAAGATGATTTACACGACCATTACCTGATCAAAGGATCTACCACAGAATGCTGAGCCGGGCCGGTCAGCCTGACGCTCGCCGCGATTGAAGTCACGAAGGACCTCCGCGGGGTCTCGAGCAATATCGGAAAGTCGACCAGCTACGAGTACACGTTCTCCTGGACCGCGAGCGACGGCGTCCCACGATGCTCCGGTTCGTGACTGCCCTCCGAAGCCTTCAATCGTCGCAACGACGAGATGCGCAACTGGGGTCTTCACGAGGGACAGAAGAAGTCGTGGATCGTGGCATTTTCCCGAAATTGCTTGTTGAAATACGGATAACAGCGGTCGACCATTATCGGGTAGTGCGCAGCATATGCAATTAGTAGTCACGATTTGCTAACCGCGATCTGCAAAGCTGGGTTGTCTATATTTGAGGGGAGAAACAAATGTTCGTCGTTTCGATCATCGAGGATGGCCTCGAGCGCAACCTTCTCGCCACGAAAATTCGAATGGAGAACGGCAGTCTGGTGGTTCATGTGGGCGGCCAGCAGCACGTATTCCCGGTGGCAGGCCTGATAGAAATCGCCGCCATTGAGGAAGAACGCGAATCCTTTTCCTCCTGGCCCCGCCATCGGACACCCAGCTCCAATAAGAAGAGCGGAGCAGCATCTTGGTCGACGCCGCCCTCAGAGAACTCATATGCTAGCGGCCAGCGCACAGATGGAGGCCGCCACGCTCACGGAGGTTTAGCCGATCAAGGTGGCCTCGCGCGGCATAGTAGACGAAAGTGACCCCAAGCGGGGTGCTGGCATAGTTAAAGCTCCCCGTCAGGAACGGGTCTATGTGGGCTGTCGTGATCAAGTAGACCGACCTGACAGATGAAGGCGAGGGACTTCCAGTACGGTCGGGGGCACGTTCTTGGATGCCGCCGAAGGCGCGCTAGATAACGTCCACCGAACGAGAGGATGAACATCCGGATGTCAAGAACGAGCCGTCTATTGGAAATGCTCGGCCTGCTACGCACGCGACGGACCCCGGCAACCGCCCTCGAGTTGGCGCAGGAACTCGGCGTCTCCGAAAGGAGCGTCTACCGGGACGTGGAGACGCTTCGTCTGCTCGGAGCGCCCCTCGACGGGCAGGCGGGCGTCGGGTTTCTGCTGCGCGACGGGTTCTTCCTTCCGAATTTCGCGTTCTCGGACGATGAGCTGGAGGCTCTTGTTACTGGGTCTGACCTGGGTACAGCAGAGAGCCGATCCCTCCCTGTCCCAAGGCAGCGAGAGCGCCCTTGCGAAGATCCTGTCCAGCCGTGGTTGACAGTATCTGACGACCAATGCACAAGCGCCTGCACTCGTGTCGGCCGCATCCATCTCCGAGCGATCTGACCCCGCCCATGTCGCGACGCTGCTAGACGCGATACGTCGTCTACGCAAAGTAGCGATCACCTATGAAGATGGTGACGGCGCGATTTCGGAACGAACCGTCTGGCCGATCACAGTCGTCTACTTCGACCACGTGCGCGTCCTTGCCGCCTGGTGCGAAAGAAGGTCGGCCTTTCGTCATTTCCGCGTCTACCGTGTCCGGCCCGCGTCGATCCTCGACGACCGGTATCCGGAACGACGGTCGCTGCTCATGCGGCGCTGGCGCGAGCAAGATCGGGAATGGCGTTCGTTCCTGACAGTTTCTGACGGAGCGAGAGGTTAGACTTTCCGAAGGCGTCCTAAAGGACGCTGTGATGAAAGGATAGCTTAATGGTCGCGTTTTCACCCGACGTCTTTGTCAAGTTCCTGGCTGAAGAGGACGACGCCCCTGTCGTGATGCTGAACCTTCTACGGTTCGTTCCCGAGGGCGGCCGGGAACGGCATCTGGAATACCTGAGAATGGCAGAACCCATCCTTGCGCGTTTCGGCGCAAGTATTCTATTTCGCGGCGACGGCCTCGAAATCCTTACAACCGGGCCGGTGGAAAGGTGGGACGCGGTGCTGCTAGTGCAGTATCCGCGGCGGACGGCCTTCAGGGAAATGGTGGAAGACGCCGAGTACCAGAAGGCGTTCGAAGTGGGAAAATCGGCCCTTGCAGACATCGTCCTGCAGCCCCTGCAGATCTCGAAAGGTCTCTGATTAAGGCTCCGCCGGCTGCCGCGCTTTGAAGACGCGGCAGCGGTCTCTCCCTCGCGTAACAGGCAATAGAGGAACGTGACCTCGTGGTCATTCACCTGGCAGGTTGATTTGGTATTTGATCTGCAACGTTTCGACGAGATTGTGCGACGACCTACGATGCGGATAGTTTGGTTGAGGGTGAGTAGTATCCTCCTTGGAGTAGGCAGTGCATGGACGGTTGAAAGACTAACCCTCGAGAAAAATCGCAAGCTCCCGCGACACCGCCTCTGGATCCTCCCGCTGCGGAAAATGGCCGACGTTCTGGAGGAGGATCCGCTGGAACGGTCCCGTAAATTTCTCGCGGACGCTCTCTGACATCGCGAGCGGAGCAACGCCATCCTCTATGCCATGGATAAAGATCGCCGGGAGCGACAAGGACTTGGTCGCCTTGACCATGTTGTCGAGCCAGATGCTGTCCGGATCGGGCTCGGCTTCTTCCCAACGAACGCGATAGCTGTGCAAGGTGACGGCCAGCCAGTCTGGGTTCTCGAAGGATTTCGCAACGGCCTCAAAGGTGGCCTCGTCGAACCAGCCTTCAGGCGCCCAGTTCTCCCACTGAAGGCGGGCGAATCCTTTCGGATCCTTTGCGATCGCCTCGGCGCCGCGCTTCGTCGCCATGAACCATTGATACCAGTAGAGCTGAGATTGCCGGAATGGCGGGGTTTGCAGGCCGCCCATGCGCGGCGTCGAGGAGAGCTGGGCAACTCGCGCTACCCGATCGGGCCATCCGATCGCCAGGCACTCGGCGATGTGCGATCCCCAGTCATGACCGACAACCGAAAATTGCTCGATACCGAGACCGTCCATAAGGGCGATCGCGTCCATCGCAAGCACCGCGCCGTTGGCGGTGCGCAACGCCTTATCGTTGCGAAACACGGTCGGCCCGAAGCCACGAAGATAAGGCGCGATCAGGCGTAAGTTTCGATCGTGCAGTGCCCTCGACACAGCGTTCCAAGTCGAAGCGTCGTCGGGCCAGCCATGAAGGAGGAGAACCGGGTGGCCGTGACGGGCTCCGGTCTCGTCGAAAGCAATGTGCAGATCCTGGGTATCGAGGTGCGGCATGAAGGAATTCCTGGTTCGACAACGCAACACGTCGGGGCGGCTCTTGGTTCCAGAAGATTGCCCATCGAGGCGTCACCTGCGCTTGCGGATGACTGCCTAGGCAAAGTCGCCGATCTTTCCGGACTGGAAGATGACTGGTTCGCCTTCCTCGCCAAAAACTGGATCACCCTCTCTCTTCCAAGCCACCGCGCTTGCATACTGTGCAGCGAAATTCCGGGCCACTTCGACGCGCGTCGCCGTCCTACGTTGAATGACGCCCTCCGACCTAGACGAAGTCGCCGATCCTTCCAGTCTGAAACACGATGACCGGATCGCCTTCCTCTCCCACGGCGGGGTGTCCTTCGCGCTTCACGACGAGCGCTCCGGCGTGGTCTTTGGCGAGCTCCTTCGCCTTTTCCACGGCAACAGCTTCATCCCCGACGATAACTTCCCATGCCTTGGCGGGCTGGTCGCTGCCGTCAAGGTCGAAGGCGATGACACTGATGGAGGTGAATGCTCCGGGCATCTGTTCAGGCCGATCCGCGCTGCGGCTTCTCGACCTGTTCGTCGATTTCCTTCTTCACCTTTGCTCGGGCGTCGTCCTCGAACTTGGCTCGGACGCGTTCTACTTCCTCGTCGGTCGCCTCGATGGGCTGGCTGGAATCGTCTGGAAGGCCGGCGCCGCTCTGGGCGATGGTGGCATCCTTCGGTCGGTCGTTGAGGCCATCGGTGATCTTGGACATGAGAAGCTCCTTTCGGAGCCTAACGACGGCCGCGGGAGATTGTTCGCTGACACTGAAAGCTGACTTGAGCCGGGTCTGCCGGGGGTGCCCGCAATGCCGACTGGCCCACGACCACTCGCTCAGCGTACGGTCGTCATGTGACGGGGATGTCACATAAAGCGTCGACGACAAAGTTCTCTCTCGGAGCCCGCGGACTTACGGCATTAGGTAGTAAAAACCACCAGACCTGAAACGGCATCCCGACTACCCTGGTTTCCAATAAAACCGGACCCTCGAATGAGTGTAGCGTACGAGTTGAAGCAGAAGCGAGCGGCCTTGATGACAGGCTGTAGCAGCTTTCGTGACCGAGCGGGTAGACATTCAGGAACCGGGAGCGGATGATGTCCCGGGGAGTGGTGTAGCAGGGTAGCGGTGGTCATCAGTGTTTTTCCGGTAGGGTCGGTTTGTCGAAGACCAACCTGATGGAAAGACCACCGATGACCGACGAGATGATGAAC
>Ga0123341_1005934_pt1 | contig 10974 bp, 13 predicted proteins | sample Turbeapinknodule_FD_89959 | JGI IMG/M metagenome (GOLD analysis project Ga0123341, IMG submission 89959) | Root nodule microbial communities of legume samples collected from Mexico - Turtle bean Mexico pink nodule | ecosystem: Host-associated > Plants > Roots > Nodule | place: Mexico: Nepantla...
GGTTGTTTTGGTTTGACAGCAAGTCAACCATCAAAAACAGTTTTCAACCTTTCTAAAAACACCTAAGTATAAAACAATTGGTTGTTTCGACAAAACAACAGGTTGTTTTTCACTTAGTTTGAACACTTTTCAATTAAAAGGTTCGAGAATGCTTCTGCTTTGGATTCAATCAAGAGTGGATATATACAATTAATCTACCCCAGATCCTATCTAAAGACAGTTCAGCAACAACAAGCACATCCCGCCTTTCATCAACCTTCAAAGGGTTTAGATTCTTCAAAGCTTGAACACACTTGATTCAACAACGACAACCTTCACTCATCTTGGAGTCTATTCACCTTCCAAGTGGCATATTCCTCTTCCCTTGCTTCAACCACATAAGTTTTCCAACTTTTCATCTTTTTCTTCCATTTCCATTCCATATCAAATTCTAAAACATATCTTGTTCATTTGTTTTTTATTTCACTCGGTAGAATGTTGTTGTTTCTTGATTCTAATCGGTTGAATGTGTTTGTTGCATGTTTCAATCGGTTTATCTTCTTTAGAATGTGTTTTAATCGGTTCATTTCTTGTTTTTCTAATTCTAATCGGTTCAATCTTCTTGTTGTTGTTTTTAATTGTTTAATTTGTTCTTGTTCTTGTGTTCATAAATCTGTATCTTGTTTTGCATCCATTCACCATAGTTGCTTAAGAATCTTGATCCTAATTCTAAAAAGTGTCATCCAATGAATCAACCTAAAATCAACTCACATCATGTGGTATCATGAGCTATGGTTTTGTTCATCTTTTGAGTTGATTTGACACTTTTAATTCAAGCAATTTACATTCAAGTACCTTTACTTTCAAGTACCTTTACATTATTCTTCTTTAAATTCAAGTACCTTTACTTTCTTGTCATTACATTCTTGTTTTTAATTTTCCAGCACCTTTACCTTTATTTCATTGCAGAAATTTTTTATCTTGTTATATTCATTGCATTTTTCGTTTTGAATATGTTCCTTGTTGTGCCTTTTCATTGATCTTGCTTTTTACTTTGTGTCATATGTTCTTTAGTGTTCTAGGTGTTATTACTTTGATTCTTCTTGCTTACTTTTAATTCTGAACTTTACAATTCAATTAGAAATGTGTTTTAGTAAAAGTTAATGTTAAGTTCCAAACATATGATTGCAAGATTTCAATTATCTTGAATCCACTAAATTTTTTGTGGAAAATTGAATGTTCTTGACACTTTGTATGATGCAATTAGGATAAAAAAAACATCAAGGATTTGTATTAAAAGAACAAAAAATAGTACCATATTTTTCTACAAAAAATAATAGTGAGCCTTTTGATGTTAATTCTTTACAGCAAAGGTTGCTTGGTTCCAAAACTGTCACGAATTCACATAAAAGTGACATTAAAAACAGCAAAGCATTTGTTTCTGTATTGGCCAGACCTCAGACATCGGCTGCATAGATCGCCATCAGACGTGGCATCGGACCTCGGTGGTCCGTTCACATTAATGGGCCACGTAGGTGGGCCCCAGAAATAATAATGAGTTATTACCCAGATGTAAGAAGGATCTAAGTCACAGGAGAAGTTCATGCATGTGGTGTGTATAGTGCGTTCATGTCTAGCACAAGTAAATAATCCTTGGAGGCACTAAGGCCCGTTAGGGTTAGGGTTTCCAAGGATAGACTGCATGCATGACACGTAAATACTTAGGGCATTCATAGAACAGATGGCCCCGCAACGTTGGTACATGAGTTGGTACCCTGGCGGCCATACTGTTTAGGAAAGGGAAGTCCTGTGTCGCGGCTACGCCAAGCTAGTGCAGCACGTCATAGTATGCCTCACCAGTAAACCCAATTCCACTAAAGGAAAGATCCTCGTGGGATAGGGAGTTGACCTAGATATAACCTATATAAAGGGTGGAAAGAACCCTAGACAGGTACGCCATTTCTAAGACTGAAATTGCTTTACATACTTTACTATTTCTTAGCCCAGTACTGACTTGATCGTCGGAGTGCAATCAACAGGTATGACCCCCTCTGCTTCAACGGAGCCACTCTCAACCGCCCAAGGAGAGAGCAAAAACCACCAGGAAATAGGAGGAGCCACCATCTACCTATGAAGTCAACGACGGCTGAGTCCACCGGCGAGAACAGTTTCTAAAGGCATCTTGCTTATATTTTGTTTAGAAATTCATTTTTTCACTTTTATGGATTCAACTTGATTAACAAATTGCTTTCTACTTTGTGGAATTTTGTATCCTTTTGCTTTAGCATTTTTCTAGTTCAAAATGTATCATAGTTAAATGTTTAGTAAGATTCTTCGAGTCTTCTTTTGTGTTTTTCTTGCTTGTCTTCTATTCCAAGTTTTGTCATATCTCTTTTTTAACTTTGGTTTAGCCTTTCTTGTTTTATACTTTTCTTAATTGTCTTCTCTTCTTCCCTAAAAGTTTTGTGGTAATTTGACTTTGGGCAAGTGTGGTTTGCTTTGGCATCTTTCACTTGAGAATTATCCAATCCACAAGTGAGACCTTGGTTAAGGAAAGAAAATTTTTCTTTGAGTGCTTCTTTCCTTTTCTTCATTTTGTCGTGAGCATATTGTTACTCTAACTTGTTTTCTTTAATTGTTTGCTCATTGTGTTTTGTGTTTGTTTGTTAATATGGATCATCTTTCAAGTGGTGAATGCTCAAAACCTCATTCTCCTAAAAAAGCTATTCTAATTGGAGAATTGAAGGAGGCTAAAAGAACCAAGGAGGATGAAATGAGACAAATGGAGGAAAGACTCCAAAGATTGGAAATGATGAATGAAAGACCCCAAAGAAAAAGGAGGCACCATCATAGATATGATTCAAGAAGTTCTCAAAATTCTCAAGGATATGAAGAAGAAGCCGAATGGGGGAGGCACCAATATGATGATAACGCCAAAATGTGGCAAAGCCTTTTCTACCTTATGTAAAATTGCCTAGATTTAGTGGAGAAGGTGATCCTAATGTGTATTTAGGTTGGGAGGCTAAAGTAGAACAAATTTTTAATGTACATGAGGTCCAAAATGACCAAAAAGTTAGGTTAGCCTCCTTGGAATTTATGGACTATGCCATGCAATGGTGGCACAAAACTCTCATGGACATTGGGCTAAACAAGAACCAACTGTGGTTTCTTGGGAGGATTTAAAAGAATCCATGCGCGCTAGATTTGTTCCTCCGCACTATAGGAAAAACCTTTAGTTGAAACTCCAAAGGTTTCATCAAGGCACGCTAAGTGTGGATGCTTATTTTAAAGAGCTTGAAACGATGTTGCTTAAGATTAATATGCATGAAAGTGAAAAGTCCAAGATGGCTAGGTTTGTAAGTGGCTTAAGAAGAGATATCCAAGATGTAGTAGAATTGTATGAATATTCCTCTTTAGAAAAGTTGGTTCACCTTGCCATCAAGGTAGAATCCCAATTTCTAAAGAACTTCTTTTAAAAAATCTCACAATGATGGCTTTTACCACTCTTCTTGGAAAAACAAAAACAAAACTTCTTCAAAATTTCCTTCAAATTTTAAAGAGTCCACTAACAAAACTAGAGATTATAAACGTCACCTTTTAATACTAAATCTCCAACTAAAACTTCAAATAGAAAATGCTTTAAATGTTTAGGCTATGGTCACATTGCTTTTAATTTTCCTTCTAAGCGAAACATGATGGTGCATGAAGGGGTAGTTGTTAGTGATCATAGTTCCCAACACTCTAAGTCTCCCAATACCTCTAGATCCTCAAGTGAAAATGAGAGTGAGATACCTTGTGAAGGAGACTTATTGGTGGTGAGACGAATGCCAGGCCAAGTTTTGAAACCCTTTGATGAAAGTCAAAGAGAAAATATTTTTCATACTAGATGTATCATCAATGATAAGTTGTGTTCTTTAAAAGTGGATGGGGCTAGTTGTGAAAATGTGGCTAGCACAAGAGTAGTAGATAAACTTGGCTTGTCTACTATCTCTCGTGCCAAGCCCTATAAGCTTCAATGGCTAAGTGAAGAAGGGGAGATCGTAGTAAATAAACAAGTCCTCATAGCCTTTTCCATTGGCAAGTATAAGGATGAGGTCTTGTGTGATGTTGTACATATGGAAGTCACTCACATTCTTTTAGGTAGGCCATGAAAATTTGATAGAAAAACAATTCATTATGGCTTTACCAACAAAATTTCTTTTAACTTCCATGGGCATAAGGTCACACTCAAGTCTCTTTCACCAAAGGAAGTCCATGAGGACCAAATTAAGATGAATGAAAAGAGAGATATCGAAAAAGAAAAAAGGAATTCAAAGATAAGCCTTCTCATTTCCCACCAAGAGGTAAAAAAGGTAATGATATCCCAAAAGAATATGTTTATAGCTATTCCTAAGACCCTTGAGAATGAGTTAGTGTTGGATAGTCCTCATTGTTTGGCAAATTTGGTAAAGAAATTTAATGATGTTTTTCAAGACCCTCCAAAGAGATTGCCTCCTATAAGGGGCATTGAGCAGCAAATAGATTTTGTTCCCGTGCTTCTTTACCAAATAGGCATGCCTATAGGACCAATGCAACCGAGGCAAAAGAAATTCAACAACAAGTAGAGGGTTTAATTGCTAAGGGGTGGGTACAAGATAGCATGAGCCCATGTGTTATGCCTATAATCCTTGTCCCTAAAAAGGATGGGACATGGAGGATGTCTACGGATTGTCGCGCTATAAATAACATAACCATCAAGTATAGGCATCCCATCCTAAGATTAGATGACTTGTTGGATGAATTACATGGGTCTAAAATATTTTCCAAAATTGATCTTAAGAGTGATTACAATCAAATTCATATTAAATCGGGGGATAAATGGAAAACCGCTTTTAAGACCAAATTTGGTTTATATGAGTGGTTAGTCATGCCTTTTGACTTGACTATGCTCCTAGTACCTTCATGCGACTCATGCACCATGTTCTTGGACCTTTCATTGGCCAATTTGTAGTAGTTTATTTTGATGACATACTTATCTATAGCTTGTCTTTAAAAGATCATGACTCACATGTTAGGCAAGTCTTAGAAACTCTTAGGAAGGAAAGTTTGTATGTTAATCATGCTAAGTGTATGTTTGCCTTAGATCATATAGACTTCCTAGGGTTTGTGGTAAGTTTTAAAGGGGTGCATGTAGACAAAGAAAAGGTTGCAACAATTCAACATTGGCCAACACCCACCAATGTTAATGAGGTACAAAGTTTTCATGGACTTGATAGCTTTTATGGGCGGTTTGTGCAAAACTTCAATACCATTGTCGCACCTCTAAATGTTATAGTAAAGAAGGATGTGGAATTCAAGTGGGGACAAGACCAAATTCATGCTTTTGAAACTGTAAAAGAAAAATTGACTAAGGCCCCCATTTTAGCCCTTCCTAACTTTACTCAAACATTTGAAATAGAATGTGATGCTTCTAATATAGGCATTGGGGTTGTTCTCCTTCAAGAGGGCCACCCCATAGCTTATTTTAGTGAGAAACTCAAGGGGAGTCATCTCAACTACTCCACCTATGATAAAAAACATTATGCTCTTGTAAGAGCCTTGCAAAATTGGCAACATTATCTTTTTCCAAAGGAGTTTATGATACATAGTGATCATGAATCCTTTAAATATTTGAAAAGCCAAAACAAGCTTAACAAGATACATGCCAAGTGGGTGGAGTTCCTTGAGCAATTTCCTTATGTAATCAAACATAAGCAAGGTAAAATAAATGTGGTTGTCGATGCTCTTTCTAGACAATATACCTTGTTAAATGTTTTGAATGTTCAATACTTAGGTTTTTATCTCATAAAGGAACTTTATAATGATGACATTGATTTCTCTCTTATCTATCAAGAGTGTTCCAAAGGAGGAAACAAGGACTTTTTCATACATAATGGTTTCCTTTTCAAAGGAAAAAGACTTTGTGTTCCCCAAGGATCTTTTAAGACAATATCTTGTTATAGAAGCACAAGAGGGAGGACTTGTGGGACACTTTAGGGTAGCTAAAACTTTAGATACATTGCATGAACATTTATTTTGGCCACACATGCGCTAATTCGTACATAACTTCTATGATAAATGCATAGCATGTAGGAAGGCTAAATCTAAAGTGCAACCCCATGGTTTATATACCCCTATTCCTTTCTCAACAATGCCTTAGGTAGATATTTCTATGGATTTTATCTTAGGTCTTCCCAAGATATCGAAGGGTATGGATTCTATCTTCGTGGTAGTTAACCGCTCTTTTAAAATGGCTCACCTTATTCCATGCCACAAAGTAGATGATTCTTGTTTTATTGCAAATCTCTTCTTTAAGGAAGTAGTTCGTTTGCATGGGCTTCCTAGAAGTATTGTGTCCGACAGAGATTTAAAGTTCTTAATCCATTTTTTGAGGACTTTATAGGGAGAACTTGGCACTAAACTCTTGTTTTCTACTGCTTGCCACCCCCAAGCTGATGGTCAAACTGAGGTGGTTAATAGAACTTTGGGTCAAATGTTAAGATGCCTTATTTTTGGGAACCCAAGGGTATGGGAAAATTTACTACCTCATATTGAATTTGCTTATAATAGAGTAGTAAATTCTACCACTGCCCATACTTCTTTTGAGGTTGTTTATGGGTTTAATCCCCTCACATCCCTTGAACTTCTTCCAATTCATGTACTTGATGAGGTGTTGTGCAAGGATAGTTTTGAAAAGGCTTCTTTTATTAAAGACTTGCACATTCACATCAAGCTGCAAATTGAAAGAAAGGTCGGCAAGTATGTTGAACTTGCCAACAAAAGGCGCAAGGCATTAATCTTTGAACCCGGGGATTGGGTTTGGCTACACTTGAGGAAGGATAGATTCCCTACTCAAAGGAAGTCCAAGCTTATGCCACGTAGTGATGACCCTTTTCAAGTCATAAAAAAGGTTAATGATAATGCCTATGAGTTAGATATGCCTAATACATACCTTGGTAGTCATTCTTTTAATATTAGTGATCTAACTCCTTTCTCTACAGGTCTTCAAAATTCGTGGACGAATTCTCTCTCACCCGAGGAGCATGATGTAGACCAAGGAGAGAGGACGCCTGAGGTCCAAGCCCAACAAACCCAAGCCCAATTTGAGGCCCAAGCACAACCTATGATTACATCTTCCACCATGCCTCAGAGAATTACTATGAGCAAGGCACTAGCATTAGGAGATGATCATCAATCGATGTCTCTTTTTGTAATATCTTTAGAATAGATTTAAAACAGAACATAAAAGGGAAGTATGAATAGGAGTATAGGACTAATGAGGAAGTAGTAGAAAAGTCACACTTTCCATAGAGTATGTGACTTGTTTGGGACGACATTTCAAAATGCCTTTTCATTCGCTTCTTCCCACTTTTGCCTTTTTTATGACCGACCCTTTACACTATATATAGAGGTGTTTGGCTCTTGTAAAGACACATTGAATTTGAAGTAAAGTTACTCTTCTCAAATTGAGTGAGAATTTGTGAGACTTGTTCTCCTTTTCCTAGTCTTATCTTTTGAGTCTTTGGGAGCTCTCAAGTGGTGACTACCTTCACTCATCTTGGAGTCTATTCACCTTCCAAGTGGCATGTTCCTCTTCCCTTGCTTCAACCACATAAGTTTTCCAACTTTTCATCTTCTTCTTCCATTTCCATTCCATATCCAATTCTAAAACATATCTTGTTCATTTGTTCTTGATTTCAATCAGTAGAATGTTGTTGTTTCTTAATTATAATCGGTTGAATGTGTTCGTTGGATGTTTCAATTGGTTCATTGTCTTGTTTTTCTAATTCTAATTAGTTCAATCTTCTTGTTGTTGTTTTTAATTGTTTAATTTTTTCTTGTTCTTGTGTTCATAAATATGTATCTTGTTTTGCATCCATTCACCATAATTGCTTAAGAATCTTGATCCTAATTCAAAAAAGTGTCATCTAATCAATCAACCTAAAATCAACTCACATCACTAGAGCACCAATTGTTCTTCCTTCTGGTCTTCTTAAAAGATAAAATATGTTGTAAATAATTTGGACTCACTTTAGGGGTCCAAATACCAGAGATAGGCTAGAATAAGGTACATTTAGCATAATAGGGGTGTAGTTAGCATTTTAGTTTGTTCCTAGACCTTTAGGAAGGAATTTTGACCTAGTATTGTTGAAAAAAAGCTTTGATGACTCCAAATCTCCATGGATTGCTTGAAGGTTGATTGTAGCTTATTTGGGTGTGTTCAGGGGTAGTTTCAATTTGTTAATTTACTCTTAGTTTGAATCCAAAAGATGGTTTAATTCAAATCTTTCTAAAAGATTGTTTTATGAAGAAGTAGAAAAATAACCATTTGTTTTATCGCTTCAATCGGTTGTTTCATACTTATGTTTTTGAAATTGGTTTTGGTTGATTTGAACTTGGTTGACTTTGCTATCAAACCAATTCAATCGGTTGTTTCGACAAACCAACCGACTGTTTTGTTTAACTGCCTTAAAAGATTTCTGTTAAGTTTGTTAAATCTACTTTAAATGATTTGGAATTGATTTGGCTTTTATAATAAATTTTTTTAACTGCTAATTGGAGTATAAATGTTCTATTATACGCTCCTACCAGACAAGGTTAAAAATCAGTTTTTGAAATCAAGTTTTCTCCAAGATTGCTCAAGGCTTTGGATATTTCTCTAAGAGTGAAGTAGGACTTGTTGTGTACTTTGATTTGATTTGTACCAGGTGTGATCAATCCTATTTCTTCTTGATTTGTCATTTTGTAAGAACAGTTGTTCACAGAGTCAGAGGGTGTTCTGATATGTGGTGTGATTGTGGTGTGCCAAAGGAATTGTGTGTCCTTGAGGAAATCAAGATCACTTCTTTGGTGGTTGTATGTTTGTAATCTGGTTTTTCATTATTTAGTGGATACCCAAAGGTTTCTGGGAAGTGGATGTACCTCTTGGTATAAGAGTGAACCAATATAAAATTGCTTGTGTGATTCTTTCTCCTCTTATCTCTTGTATATCTGTTTTAGTTGTTTTTACACTCTGTTGAATTTCTGGAATTTAACTAAAATTGTTTTCTATCTTGTGTTCTTTGATTCCTTTGGCTATGATTCTTCTTTGACTTTCTTCATACCTTCAAATTTTCAAAAAACGTTTGAAAACAATTCACCCTCCTCTTGTTTAAGGCTTACAATTGTAACAATTGACATCAAGAGCTAGGTTCTTGAAAGATATTCAAGTTGATCAAAAGTTCTGAATTGATGGTTGATAAACTGCCTTTTGGGGAAGGTGCTTCTATAAATAGACCACCATTGTTTTTTGGTGTGAACTACCAATTTTGGAAGGTACGAATGAAAATCTTTGTTGAATCTATTGACAAAGGTATTTGGAATGCAATTAAAAATGGACCTTTTATTCCCATGGATGAAGATGAAAAAGTTATTTCAGAAAAACCTTGGTCTCAATGGACTGAGCAAGAAAGTAAGAAAGCTCAATATGATTGCATTGCTAAAAACATTATCACATTTGCTTTAAGCTTTGATGAGTTTTTTAGGGTATCTCAATGTGAGTCTGCAAAGGAAATGTGGGACACTCTTGAAGTGACTCATGAAGGGACAAATGATGTGAAAAAGGCAAGAAAGCATACTCTGATACACGAGTATGAGATGTTTAAAATGCTGAAGGGTGAAACCATTGTTGAAGTGCAAAAACGATTTACCCATATAGTAAATCATCTTATGAGTCTTGGGAAAACTTTTGATAAAGAGGAACTCAGCATCAAAGTTAAACAACCGATTGTTTCTGCAAAACAACTGGTTGAATTTCTGCAGTAGGATGAATTACCCCAAGAATGGAGAATTCCGAGAGATCTTTTTGTGGAGAACATTATTGGGTAGATTCATAAAGGTTTGTCTACCTAAAGAATTGTCTCAAACTACTGCAAGCACATGGCATTTGTCTCTCAATTTGAGCTTAAGACAATTAGTGAAGCTCTTAAGAATGATGGCTTGTGTAAAGAGTTTGTGGCAGCTATGCAGGGGGAGTTTGAGATGTTAATGATGGGTGAGTTGTCTTTCTTCTTGGGATTACAAGTCAAGCAAACTAAGGATGGCATTTTTCTATGTCAATCTAAGTATTGCAAAGAGATTCTCAAAAAGTTTGAGATGGAAAATTGTAAAGCTGCAACAACACCCATGTCTATAAGATGCTACATGAGTGCTGATTAGGCTGGAAAAGCAGTGGATCAAACTAATACATGGGGTTGATTGAATCCTTGCTTTATCTAACTGCAAGTAGGCCTGATATCATGTTTGTTGTTTGTCTTTGTGCAAGATTTCAATCTAGTCCAAGGGAATCTCATTTTAAAGCTGCCAAGAGAATCCTGAAATATCTAAAAGGAACAACATTTGTGGTTTGATTGTTGTTTTGATTGCCGTTTTTAATTATTTTAATTGCTTATATATAGTTGTGCAGCAAACTCTATTTTTCTCTCCTACTTCACTGGTTTTTCACACTGATTTTGTGTTTCTCTTTATGAAAATCACATAGTGGTAGTTGGTTCAGTAGTATAAGAGATTTTGGATGGAATTGCTCTCTCATACTGTTGTTTGGATTGTTTTGCAGGTACCTTCTGTTGAACAAGATGCTTTTATGTCTCCAAATCCAAGAGGAAAGCTTGAAGACCTTGCTGCTGGGTGTGTGTGTTGTCTAGTTATTTGAAACTTGTTAATTCACTCCTTAAGATGATCCAAGTTCATTTGAATCTTTAACCTTTTGAAAAGATGTGTTTTCTAAAAAGCTATCAAAATTTCAACAGGTTTTTTTTTCAAAACAACAGGTTGTTTTACCATAGCAGTTTTTGAAAAACTTGGTTGACTTTGCTGCAAACCAAAACAATCGATTGTTTCGACAAAACAACTGATTGTTTTCCTGAAAACCTTAACAGAATTCTGTTAAGCGGTTTTAATATGTTTTAAATGATCCTAACTAACTTGGCTCCTTTATTA
>Ga0123341_1005936_pt1 | contig 10973 bp, 5 predicted proteins | sample Turbeapinknodule_FD_89959 | JGI IMG/M metagenome (GOLD analysis project Ga0123341, IMG submission 89959) | Root nodule microbial communities of legume samples collected from Mexico - Turtle bean Mexico pink nodule | ecosystem: Host-associated > Plants > Roots > Nodule | place: Mexico: Nepantla...
TATATATATTATCGGAATTTGTCAAGAATTGTCAAGAATCAATCAATGAAAAATATAAATAATATGAATTTGTATTTCGAGGATAAATATAGTCAAATTATCATTGTTGCATCCGATGTTACCGTAATTAAAAATGATAATATCAAAGTGATAATATTATTTTCTAGATATCATTCACTCCAAAATCTAAAAATTATTTTTAAAGAGTATTTTAATTTTTAAAGATATGTCTAATGTTTTATGGAAATAAAATCTGGTCACTAAACTCTATTATTTTAAATAAAAATGTTTCCTAGTTATAGTGTGATGATATATATATTTTCTATAAATGTTGTATTCTAGTGTTATTTAAAAAAAAACTCTTATTAATGTTACCAGAATTGGATTTATAATTCAACCAGTTGAGGTATGTATTAAGGAGTTAATGATTCTACCAAATAAATTAGTATATATTAAATTTTAAATTTTATATATTTAATTTGTTTGTATATATTAAAGTATCTTTGGAGAATTGATAAACATTTCCTTTGATAACCCATGTTAATTTTACATTATTTCATAGTTTAAATACCAAATAGTTCAAAAGTTTATTTATATTAAATAAATGTGTCCATTTGTATAGCTGCATGTGCTATATACATTATCCAAATCTTCTGTGTTAAGCAACATGGCTCCAACTTATAATAATATTGCTATAACAACACTTCTGCATAACTTCAACTTTTAATCTTATCTCCTAAATGGCTTCAAGTTTAGAATAAGACATGAAACTTCTAAAGTGCACAAGACACTATGCTACATCTCTTTAATTTTGCTATCAAGTTTTGATATGACTTATACTTATGAAGAATCATGTCCAAATACAACTTGTAAAATATAAAAATGTAATTGCTGTTAGGAAATATCCCACTTTGTAAAATTTATACACAGTTCACAAACAGAGTTAGAATGTGTTCTCGTAGTGTAATACACAACACAGTAAATACAAGAAGACAATCTTCAAACTTTGAACTTCAACTCAAAATAAATAAAAAAACCCTTACAAGCTAGGACCCTGAATTTGTAAATGCAGAGTCTGTTATATGTTTTAACGTCTAAAAAGTTGAATGAACTCTGAAATTTTGGACTTGCTGCAAAAGGATACCTTTGTTGTAGAGAAAAAAATCCACGAGGCTGCAGCCAAAACAAGCAATAGTTAAACCTTATCTGATCAAATAGTATTAACAAACTCAGTGACACGACCTAGCCTTTATGTAAGACTATTATTGTCACTACACATGGTTCTTTGAGTTGTTTTTGTGTTGCACTATCAATTCAATTTTGTGGTGAAAACATGTCACATGAGATTTGCTTGGTAACAGTACTCACATCAGATCATGTGCAGTAGTAATTAGAGTTTGTGAGCACTGTACTTGTAGAGCCACACTCACTGACTATGGACCTGTCAAGCTTTATTGACCAAGGATATTGGTAGTTTTGGGCAGTGACACCAACATGTGAAGATGACCTCTGCATCCTCACTGGCCTTGGGACATTTCTCCCTTCCATTGAAGCCCTTCGCCGGCTTGGCTGCCTCTCGAACGAATCCGGCCTCGCCTTTGGTGCACTCTGTGATCTGGATTTGGCCCTTGAAGATTCTGTGTTGGCCATGTAGTTTGGAAACAAAGGGTAGTCATAGGACATGGGTTCTGTGTAGGCTGGTTTAGGGAAGGCAAAAGGTAGCTTTGTGTTGTCCACTCTTGACACTGCTGAGCAGTAATAGGGACTACTCTGTGCTGTGCTGAAAGAACACTCCTCAAAATGACCACTGTATGCTCTTGGACTCAATTCTGTCAGTGTTGATGGTGCAGGTGATGCATTGCAGTTTTCCTCCTTTGAGTATGAACCATTTGATGAATAATATGCAGAAAATCTATGATCTGAAAGTTCATGATTAACAGTGTTGTTTCTGCCTCTCGAGTTAGCTTTGGCTTCCCAAACAGCCATCTCAACAATCTTGGCATTCTCTTCCAATTCCAATCCACTTTCGATTTCCTAGATGAACAAAAACCACATTCTATATCAATCAACACAAAAACTTACTGTTATTTACCTTCTTTTTCTTTTTGTTTGGCCAGAGTAAATTAATTTAGTTTCCAAATTCACCATTGCAATATATTCTTCACATAAAAGAAGCAACTATATATTGTGTCTGTGCTATGGTTTATGTGTTACAAAATGTTTCTCCAGTTCAAAATGAAAGTTTATCATTTTCTTACTACCTTAAGCTGAAAAGACCAATGCTTATCAGAAAATTTTCACTTAAAATTTCAACAAACCATCCTTCTGTTGAACTCACATTATACATGAAGTTGTCCTCTGTGGTTCTTCTGTAGGGTGAAAGATTTTGGTAAACCTTTCCTTCTGACACGATCCTTGCCCTCTGAACACGAGCTCTGGCTTGTGCTATGACCAAAGCCTGCATGCATCTTAGTGTCTCCCTAGCCTGTTTTCTCACCAAGTGACCCCTCACCAGTGCCTGCAACTTCACTATTCCTCTAAGAGCACACAGTGCCTTTCTTGCCTGTTACAGAAACATTGAAGTATTAGTCACACACACCACATACCAATATCAGTTCTCTACACAGACTCACACCAAGTCCAATATTAGCCTCCCAGAAAAGTGAAGAAAATTTAAAGAGAAAACTTTTTTTTTCAAACCAAACAACTCCAAATAACACAACATACCAAGTAGGACCGAAAAACTGACTGAATTTGAATGGCTGCAGTCTCTTGAATACTTGTTGATGATATATTGGAATCAGGAGTCAAGCAGATCATAGCAACATCAGCCTCATGTTTCCTTTGATCATTCTCAACATCTGGTGTGGTTGTCTGCACTGTCACTGAGACAGTGACACCAGATTCTTCAAGATTCAGTTCCCTGGAAGCTGATGATCTCCTGAAACTCCATCTTCTTTTTTCCTTGGGAGTGGTTGTTGTTGTAGTAGTTGTTGTTGATGAAGAAGCAGGAGTGGTTGGATTCTCTGTTGTGCCATTTAACAAACACTTGGTACCACATTTTTCCTTCTCTTTTTCTCTGTCTCTCTTTGCTGTCAACAAGTTCCTAAGCCATTTGCCAGTCCTCCCCATCTCTTTCAAAACATGGATAGTATCAAAAACTCAGAAGAAAATAACAAAATGAAATGCAAGATTTATTCACATCTGCTATTGACATGTTGCTTTCACTACCATGGTCCACATCTCATGCTAAATTCAGCTCAGCATTTTCACTGCCCCTCTACTTATTCCATAACACATTTTTCATTACAACTATCTCTTTCATTGCATATTTGGTCCCATCATAAGGAGAATCATAGAAGCAGCTTCCAATGGCCACCTCTTAACACTACTCCTACAGATCCATTGCCTCCAATCAAAACACTTTATCTATAATAAATTAGTTTTTAACTTTTGGCTTAACACAATTTTATACTCAATTTTTTATTTTATGATTATCATGCATTAAGAGTGTAAAATCCTTTACATTATTAATCAATTAAAGATCATAGTTACCAACAGTTTTAAAGTAGTTATTGTGAAGTTAAGGTAAAAATGAGATTTTCTTGGTTGCAATGTGTGGTTTGATTATTTGAGTTGTCGGTTAACAAGAAATGGGTTGGATCAGAAAGCATGTGAAAGGTACGTCAACAACAACTGGCAAAATCCTTCTAAAATACTCTTTATTGGTTACAATGGTTTGGCTAGGCTCCATTTTCAAGCTCCATAATCAACCATGCAAAAATACAACTCTTACTATCACCACCAAACATACATTTCCATAATTTCACACCTCATTCAATCATGTGTTTATTTTTTATTTATAGCTAAATACTAAAGTTGTGATTTTGGCCTCTTTGTGTGAGTTTAAAAAAAATCTTTGACCTAACTCTTAAATTTGCATGTATTTTTTTAGTTCAATTGATTCCTAGACTTAACCTACTTATTTAAAATACCATAAAAAATAAAGAATTCTAGATTTTTTTTTAAAAGTTGAAATCTAAAATCTTGGATCAAGAATTAAAGTGGAGAAAAAATACAATTTATCATTCTTTTTCTTATCCATTTTGTTTTTGCTTAACCTAACCCTAGGTTAATTGACTTGACATAGCAAGACATTGTGAGAAGTAATCCAACTTTTTCCTTTACATTATATTCCTTATGGATTCAAGAGCTTTCATGCTTTCTCATTTCTCGAGCATTGCTTAATGATATTATAAATTTCAATATCTTTCTAGACAATTTTCTTTTCCCAAAATCTTTAATATTTTATTCCCAAAAAGTGTGCTTAATATTTCACATTTAAAATATGTGAAGAAAAAATGTCAATTTTAAATTTATTCTCCCATGTCCCCTTAAGAGGAAACTCTTGACTTCATCTTGTTGGCTCCCAAATTCCCACAACAACTACTAAAGTGCAAGAGTGATTTTGTCAACATAGAGTCCAATTACTTTATGTTACAATTTAATTTTATGCTGCAAGTGAGGACCACCCATAAGTACCAAAGTTTTTAAATGGCTAGATTAATTAGTTTAGATGATGACCAAAAGTCACTGAAATTGAATGCTCCATGATCCATGTACTTTAACTCTTTGTGCATCAAACTACATTCAAGACACAAGAAAAAAAAAATAACATTTCAGTTGTAATAATGAATGCATTTTTCAACTTTTAGGAAAAATTTGAACATTTTATATGAGTAAGCCTTGCACATTGGTTTACCTCAAGTGCTTGAAACCATTTTCTCATAAACTAAGTTTTGCTTAGGATATATTTATTACATGTATATAAATGGGTAAGAAACAAATAGACCCATATTTTGTATTATGTTGCAATGCACAAAAGAAGTTGAAATTAGAGTCGGTGGAGAATAAAATGCATGCAAATAATGTACCATAGAAAAGGACAAGTTTTGTTGAAGCAAGAATGGTGGTTTACACATGACTAAGAATTTAAATAGGAAAAAGGGACCCATCAAACCTATAATGGAGTTGTGATTTGTGTTCTTACATCAATCAATTATGTATACATCTTTGCTTAAACAAAGAATTTGTTGGCAATCACATGCCATGTTTTATGATCATTAAGCTCCTCAATTTGAGTACCTAATTTCATTGAGGAAACAAAACATAGGGATTTGGTCCATTCACTTCCCTTATTCTCTATTTAAATGCCTTTTTTACTTGGTATTATCACCAAGAAAATTCCCTCTAATGGAAATTCTTCAATGTGGTGAAAAGCTTCACATGGGTTTCTAAGAAACATACTCATCCCTCACGTGGGTACTGTATATTTTTTAAGGTTTGAATATGTGAAAATTTGATTTAGTATTTAAATGTATAAAAAATACAAATTCAATGTTAAGTTGATTCTTTTATAATATAATTTAGTATCAAAATGATTACTAAATATTAAAGTAATGATAAAGTGATCTCGCGCATAATTATCACACCTTTTATTTATGTATAATGCATATTACATTATGAAAATGACAATCTATAACCTATTTTTAGAAATGATAGTTTGTAACCATTTTAAAATATTCTTTTCACACAATTTTGGAAGTTAAAAAATGTGTTTTGGAATTGATATTTCGGAATGAATTTTTTGTTTTTCAGATTTGTTTTTTTCTAAAACATCTTTTGCTTACGAAATGTCCCCTATTCTTCTGGAACCACTCAAAATTGTCAAGTGTAATTTTGGTATTTCAAAAAAGGGTAGAGGTATAGGAAGAAAAAATGTAAAGGTGCAAAAAGAAACACCCGAAGTGTTGGTATTAGAGGATCTGATTTAGAGGGAAGAGCAAGTTTGTGACAGTTTCTTCCTGCACCTCCATACACAACTTGAAAATACATTTTTATCCTTCTTGTGTCACCCCATAGATTAGTTTTCGGATTATATAATCTGGAAACTCATTTGAAAAAAGACTTCCAGATTACATAATCCGGAAATTAAATAAGACTTCTGGATTATGTAATCCAGAGAGTAATAAGGATCTGAAAAATGACTTTCACATTATGTAATCCAGAATCTAATTACACATTTGAAAAATGACTTCCAGATTACGTAATCCGGAATATTGTAAAGGGGCAATTTGGAAATTTAGAAATTTATGGAGGTGAGAGAAGAAGGTATGGAGGTGCAAGAAGAAACAGTCCAAGTTTGTACGTCCAAAACTATTTTGGGCCTTGTGGCCCATCATGCAGTTAACACTGTTGCTAACTCATCATGGGTTCCTTAAATGGACCCCAAAACATTTAGGATATATATGGTTACCATGTCAGAAAAATAAAATTATATAAATATTATTTCTAATTTCTATGATAATGGGTGAATGAACCCATTTGTTCTTTCATTCCTTTGTTAGCCTACACTAATTATCAATATGATTAACGCATGATGAAACAAACACTAGTATTTTTTGTACTTTTTTAGCTTATAATAATGTTTTTTTTATACCATTATCTCCACATCTGGATAGATTTTTTTATATGGGTTGGGCCATAATACTCTTATTTATATAATTTTTTAATACTTATAAAAAAAACAATTCGATGTTTGAGTTAATTCACCATTTTATCTCGTAATTCTTTTTCCTGCATCGCCGCTATGTTTTTCTTTCTCCACCCACAATTTCAAAAATTTCAAAAATGACATTGACCTTTTATTTAAAAAAGGCATCCAGGTGGAGTTTGTTTGACAATGTTCATCGTCTTTATTCATCTCAAGTGTTGGTGGAGGGTTCTTTTAGCTGTACGGAGCAAGGTGGAGGAGTGAGTTACGTTGTCGAAGTGATACTTGACTTCTATGACTAATAATTAAGTTTTTTTAGGAGCATTGATGGTTATAGAGTTTTTGGGGTTACTGGAAATCGAGATCTGGGAGTGTGCTACGGATTCATCAATTCGGAAGTAATCATGTTGTTTTCCAGATGAAGGGGTGTTTCGAAAGCAAATTGTTAATAAATTGTTGATTTTCATATTGTTGAATCCATAAGCCTAATTTCTGTTATGGATTGATGAATCCGTAAGCTCACCCGAATCACCAATCTCGAGGATTTATGGATTCCACAATCCAGAAGATTTACATATTCTCCAATCCAAAAAATTTACGAATTTTCCAATCTACAATAAAAAAATAAATATGGATTCTCAATTTTGTAAAACTACCGAATTGAATTGTGAGTTTTATGTGTATTTTGGAGATTTTAAAAAATAATAGAAATATTTTTGTCTTTGCATAACATTGTAGCCTTTATCTCAAACAGAGTGATAAAACGGACTAGCTCGGTTCATTTTGACCTAACTTATCATTAGTCTACTAAAATTGTGTGGGTTGTAAATAATACCACGTTCGTTATAGATAAATTAGACAAATTAACGGATCAAATTCCTCAACCATTTCTAATAAATTTAATAATTTATCTGAAAAAAAAATCCTAATAAAGAAGAATGGTCACTAAATTTTGTTTTTCCTGAAACTGACATTAATGAGACGGAATGAAGGATGGTTGGTTTTTGGGGAATTTCCACTCTTCATTAATAAGAGCCACCAAAATCAAACTTAATCACATCAACTCAAAGGATACAAATTGAACCTATATTTAAAGAGAACAATAATTATGTAATTACCAACATGTCTATGTCACAAAAATATACTATTTTTTGGATTTTTTTTTTTAATAAAAGACTAGCATGTAATTTTTGCTACTTGTAATGAAGATTAGCTTAAATTTGTATTTTTTTTTTGAAAAAAAAGTAGTTTTGGAGAATCTAAAAATTTGTAGTCTTTTTTTCAATTTTTTTACTGTTTTTCAACTTCACAAATACACTTTTTTTTTATGTAAAATTTGAAGAAAAAAAAATCTTAAAAGATATTCCAAAAGAACAAGGATTTTTATTATGGTTTTTGCAATCAAAGGAAAAATATATACAGTAATTTTTATTGTCTTGATAGAAACCTTTGTTAAATTTTTATTTTATTTTTACATTACTAACTATAATAAATGAATGAAATGTAAGCTTGATACAATGATTATATATAAATGAATGAAAATGTAAGCTTGATACAATGATTTTATACTTATATTTATATATTATGAAAAATATGAATGTATATCTTTCATTCTTGTTGTGTGGGAAAATTTTCAGAAAAATTATTGTGAGAGAAATCAGTATTTGCATTGGGAAAAATCTTTAATAAAAAATAAAACAATAATTAAAAAAATGAAATGATAATAATAATTAGGAATGACAATAGTGTGGATGTATATTTAATTATATTTACTTACATAATTAAAATAAATAAAAAAATGAATTTGGATAATTTATATAAGTTTATTTGTCATTGATAAAGAAAAATGGAAAGATTTTAATAAAAGAAAGAAAATAAGAAAAAAAATGATTCTAATAGAAAAAGAAAAAGAGGTTGACTTTTTGAAAGTGTTGATATACATTGGACGGTTGCATTACCTAAAATGCATTTATGACAGTTATTAGTACGTCAAACACTCAACTGTTTTTTCTCTAGTACCCATATATTCCACCATTTTTAAAAAAAACATAATATTATTTAAATCTCACAATTCATTTAATAAGTTTTGCTTGTGATTTTATAATTATAATAAATTTTAACTAAAAAAAAAATGTTTTAAAAAGAAATACTGATATTTGAACATTTTTTTTCAAACATCTAATTAATATATTATCCATCTTGTCTTAGATTTTTTTTCTCTCTTTTGTCTCTTTAGAGAAGTGTGAAATGTGATTGAACAATTTGTAGTATATATATTCAAGAGAACGTTTCCTTTTCACACTTGTCCCCAACTCATTGATAACAAGTATCCAAACTCCAAATATCTCAGCTTTGTTTGTTCTCTCTGTTAACTTTTTGTGCTATGTAAACCCCTTTTCCCTCTCTTTCTCTTTGACTTTCACAACATCATGGCCTTTGCAAGTGTCATAACCCTTGTTGCATTTCTTCTTCTGCAACCTCTTCCTTCTACATCTAACTTTCTTTCTCCCATCTTTGGTTTGTAACCATTTCTTTTGTTTTCTCTTTTGTTGGATTTCCTTGTTGTGGTGCTACCTATATGCTTGTTGATTTTCATTTCCAGTCTTGAGATTTCTTGAGTGTTCATCTAAAACATTTTGATGGATCTTTATATACCAAGATAGAAGATATGGTTCTTGCATGCAGAAAGTTGTCTAGTTTTAAGATCATATGTTGTTGATTCAAATCTTTCATAAAAGGGTCTTTTCAACAAGTTTTCTTTTCTTTTTTTGATGACAGCTTTGGAGTTGTGGATTGCTTTGACATGATGCTTTGTTTTGTTTTGTTTTTATGTGTTCAGATGAGGTCTGCAAAGCAGTGGAATGTGGAAAAGGAACATGCAAAGCTTCTGAGAACACCACTTTCTTATTTGAATGTGAGTGTCAACCTGGTTGGAAGCAAACTCTTTCCAACGATGAGGACTCAGACTTCAAGTTTCTTCCTTGCATAGTTCCTAACTGTAAGAAAATTAATAACTTTCTCCTATAACTTCAATCTGTCATTGTCTTGTTCTTTGCTGAATTAATTTTGTGACACAGCTGCTATCAAGAAAAATATTTGTTGTTAAAAAATTCTTACACTGTAACATAGCACAAGGTATTTTGCAAATCACAAATGGCTATATAGTTCATTTTCTTCTTGGTGTTTAGTTTGGTGAAATTGTCACCTTGTAGAAGTACACGAATTAACTACAGCAAAAGAGGGTGGAGAGATAACATGGTGAAAATTTTACCAAGAATATATTTCTTGCTTTAAGGGTAGAAATTTTCTTTTCATGCAGTTAGATTCTGCCACAGTTGTTTCTGACTAATATGTTACTGCAAAATTTTGGCTATTTTTACAATTAAATTGCAGTACACTTAATCCAACACAACCAAACAAAACCTGCTACAGTGTTTGTGGCAAATTGTTTCAGACCATGGAATTTGTTCTTAACTTTTTATACGTTTAGCAAGTGCCATGAGGAACTGTACAACTTAGATATAAGAAATATAGTGCTAGATGAATTTTATTCAGTAAGAAAGTGTTTGTAAAAAGTGTTTATTAACAGTATGATAGAGTTTGTCCTTAACATATCTCTTGAAAAGCATTTAATTATCTGATATAGTGAAAGATTTGAATGGTATTGTGTGCAGGTACATTGGACTATTCTTGTTCCAAAGCCCCTGCCCCTGTTCAAGAAAAGGCAACAAAGTCCAATGAGTCAATTTTTGATGGTAATGGAAAGATCACTAACATTTTCAGTTTGACATGTTCTTATGAAACATCATTAACATTTTGTTAATGTTTAGCTTGCAATTGGGTTGATTGTGGAGGTGGATCATGCAACAAGACATCAATGTTCTCCTACAACTGTGAATGTGATGCTGGCTATTACAATCTCCTAAATGTCACCTCCTTTCCATGCTTAAGAGAATGTAAGATTTCAAACCTCAGTCATAGATAATGATGCCATTTGTTTAAGGGAATGATTATATGTTCTATGATTGATGTTCATGTAAAAAAACAAAAGTTTGATCTATGTTTATATTGTAATTCTAAGTAGTTTTAGAAAATTTTGTTGAGATTTTGAAATTTTTGTGTTTAAGGTTCTCTTGGCATGGGATGCTCTGAACTTGGAATATCAGTGACAAATTCTTCTACCTCTGCACCACCTTTGAATGACAACACTAAGAATGAAGGTAAGGTTTTAATTAACTAAATAATATAAATACAAAAAATAAATCAATAGGTTTAAAATGGTATTGATATAAAATAATAGAATCTCCAAATTATTTCATACAGTTCAATTTAGTAGACATAAATTTTAGGTTGAAACTAAATATATCAATATAAATCAACCATAAAATCTAACAGAATTTTTTTATAGAGTATCCCTTAA
>Ga0123341_1005937_pt1 | contig 10973 bp, 8 predicted proteins | sample Turbeapinknodule_FD_89959 | JGI IMG/M metagenome (GOLD analysis project Ga0123341, IMG submission 89959) | Root nodule microbial communities of legume samples collected from Mexico - Turtle bean Mexico pink nodule | ecosystem: Host-associated > Plants > Roots > Nodule | place: Mexico: Nepantla...
CGCTCTGTTTCTTTGCAGGTTCTTGAGGTAGATCCCGGAGAGGAACGGAAGTGAGAAGCGGTGCGCACGTCGATCCTTTGACGAGGCGGTTTCCAGCGTTCCGGTCAACAGGCAGGATCAACGACCAATCTGAATTTTTATTTTAGTTAAAGTATTTTGCATTGTACACATTCTAAGGGGGCACTCTTTTTTTCCCTCTTGAGGATTTTTTAATGAGGTCACCCGAATAAAATTCCAGTTATTCAGTTGAGAAATGTGTGTGCATTCCAGTTAAATGTGCCTCTCCCTTGATGTGATACGCGGAGAGTATAGATAGTTTGGTTTTCCCAATAAGCCCCTCTCGTGTAAGTTCACCAAGGCGAAGAATAGTATTGTTCTCCAGTTAAATGAACCTCTCCCTTGAAGTAATGCGCCTAGGTTGGGAATAGTATGGTTCGATGATGAACCTCCCTCTTAAGCAAGTTTACCAAGGTCGGGAATAGTATGGTTCAAACGTTAAAGGCCGGTCCCTTGACTTTGTACAGCAAGGATGAGGTCGGTAAGAGTCGTTCACCTGAGTTAGAGACACCAAGACGGGAGAAGTATGGTTCCTTAGGAGGCCTCCCTCTTGCGTAGTAACTCCGAGGTAGAACAGCATGGATCACTAGTTAAGTTCACCCTCACCTTCGTGATGCAGGATCGAGATCGGGAGGATACACTTCTCCTTTGTTTGTAAGCCAAATTCAAGAACGTTGTAGTTCACCAGTATTTCCAGCGTGGTATTCCCGTCTATCCAAGGAAGGTAGAGACGAGATTAACAAAGTCGCCTTGCTTCGCAAGAAGAAGATAAAAAAACCAGCGAGAGGGGTTTACCCTCGAACAAAGTTTGGGCCAGTTAAGGGAGTCACGCACACAAGATAAGGAATACGAGGTCAAAACATGCTACCTAAAGGGCGAACCTAGGTCGAAGACGCTGATAGTTGAAATCAATACAAGCGAAGGCAGAGAAATGCAGCGACTAAGACAAACAGTTAAAGGAAAGATAAATATTGATGAAGATATATGTACAAAGGGCAGATTGTTCTTAAAAAAGGACAGAGTTACAGATGGTTACTGTTCCTGCCGGTTGACCAGAACGTGCTTCGTGCGTAGCTGCGACTCGCGTAACAAGGACACCTTCGTCTTGGTTCCAGATCTTCACCCTACACCGCCGTGAGTACCTAAAACAAAGAGAACAAAGGGCGCCCTCGCGGCTGTTTGCACTCCGACGATCAAGTCAGCAAGCAGAAAACACCAAACACCTCCGTATCGGAGCACCGTAACTGTGATGCTCTGAAGGCGCGTAATTGAATTGCAACTAACTTCTCTCTCTCTCTCCAATCACTCGTGCGTACAGTGAGTAAGCATGCAAATGATTAGAGTGTGTGTAAAATGTGTAAAACGTACCTCACTAAGCTTTCAGAGAAGCTTATATACCTTGGGTTTCAGTGCTTACTGCCACGTGGCCTTTCTGACTTAATCGGAACTCCACGTGGAAGGCCTTACGACGCTGTAACCTAACTTAGGGAAATCCTAGCGTGTAAGTCTTCTTTCCTCGAAGTGCATCTGGCGCAAGGGGTGACTACCTGGGTGCCAACTCATGCCCCCCAGCCCTTAGTCACTCACCCTGGGAGTGTATCGGCCTTCCTCTCGTACCATGCACATGGATTACCCCTGAGCGTGGCCCTCTCCCGGGTCGTATCTCTCCGCCACTTCCTTGCGAGGTTTCGAGGAATCAGACACCGGGGTAGCCTTTCTTACCTGGGGAGGGGGCGTCCCAAAGGAATCCGTTAACCCTGCCCAGGGACTAAACGCCCGAATTTTAACTTTGCTATACGTACCTTTCAAACTTGACGCCCACGCCCGAGGAGTGCGCTCCCGCCACTCCCGTTGGGGTGGCGACACGTCCAAGTTGGTTTGCGCACTTGGTGTCCACGCCCAGAGGAGATATCCACGTCCCTCCTCCTGAGGTGTCTACACACCATGGTGGTGGGTTCGTTTCTTAATGAACCGCACCCTTTCCCTCTAGCGTTTCCTTACATTACAAGAAAAGGAAAATGAGACAATGTATACTTGAACTGCTTTTTTACTTGGGTGTCCCCTTTAAAACTGTGTACTACATAATGTTCTTTAACTAAAGTAAAACTTTAAATTGGCCGCGTTCCAGGTGCGTGGAATGGGGCCTCCCTCTAGAGTCTCAAGCTTGTACGAACCGTTCCCCTTAGCCTCGGTTACTCTAAAGGGCCTGGTCCACTTGGGACACAACTTGTTCTCCAACTCATATGGATGAGCCTTTCGCATGACCAGGTCAGCTACTTGGAACTGCCGCGGCTTCAGTTTAGAACTGTACTGATACTCCACCCTTCTCTTCACAGCTTCAGCCTTTATTCTCGCCTCTTCTCTGGCTTCGTCCAACAGGTCTAAGTACACCGTTCTCTCCTCATTGGACTCCTCTGCCACAAAGCTTTGGAAACGAGGCGAGCTCTCATGAATTTCCACTAGGATCATGGCGTCTGACCCGTACACTAGGCTGAACGGCGTCTCCATAGTGGCAGACTGGGGCGTGGTGTGGTAAGCCCACACGATCCTTGGTACTTCTTCTGCCCACGCTCCCTTGGCTTTCTCAAGCCTCCTCTTCAACCCTCTCAACAAAATTCTATTCGCGGACTCCAACTGTCCTTTCGTCTGTGGGTGTTTGACAGATGCGAACACCTGCTTGATGCATACTTCTGAGCACAACTTACCCATTTGCAGGCTGGCAAACTCGGTACCATTATCTGAGACGAGACGCCTCGGTACACCGAAGCGGCATACAATATTCTTCCACACGAAGTGTTGTACCTTGTGTGCAGTGATCTGCGCCACTGGCTCTGCTTCTATCCACTTCGTGAAGTACTCGATGGCGACTATCAAGTACTTCATCTGCCTTATCGCCAAAGGGAAGGGCCCCAGAATGTTGATTCCCCATGTGTGGAAAGGCCACGGGCTATAAATCGACCTCAGCTCTTCTGGAGGCGCCTTGTGCCAGTCAACGTGCATTTGGCACTGCTTGCGACGTTGAGCATACCTCACGCAATCCTCCCTTACTGACGGCCAGTAGAACCCTGCCCGGATCACCTTGGATGCCAACGACCACCCCCCTACATGGCTTCCACAGATCCCATCGTGGAGTTCTGACATTATCCTCGTGCACTCGTCGTTGCTCACACATGTCAGAATCGGGTGCGTGAACCCATGCCTGAATAGCGCTCCGTCGACGAGAGTGTACCTTGTGGAGATTCTCTTTATCCATTTGCCCTCTCCAGGTTCCGCTGGGAGGATCCCATCTGCAATGTATCGCCTATAGGGCGTCATCCATGTGTCCCCCTCCTCCAAAACGCACACCTGTACACGACCCTCTTCTTCGGGCGAGGCCAGATAAACACTGACTCTGGGCACCCTCGTCGTGTCCTGAATCAAAGACCGATGGCTCCTCGGCCTTCCCTTAGTCGTTCTGATATGGAGGACGTCCACCCTATTATCTGCCACAAACTTTTGCGGCGTCTTGAGGGTCTCTTGGATGACTGTCCTCTGCCTTCCCCCCTTGCCTGAGCTGGCCAGCTTGGCGAGCAGGTCAACACGGGCATTTTGCTCTCTCGGGACATGCACCAACTCAAACATAGCGAAAGCTCCCTTCAACACTTGGACGTACCTCAGATACGCAGCCATCTACGGGTCCTTTGCTTGATACTCCCCGGTCACCTGCCCTGTGACCAGCTACGAGTCACTCTTCGCCAAGCGGCTTTGTGCGCCCATCTCCTTGGCTAAGAGCATTCCGACAATCAAAGCTTCGTACTCTGCCTAGTTATTGCTTGCCTTGAAGGCGAACCCAGGGCTTGCTCAATCAACACCCCGTTGGGCCCTTCCAAGACTTCCCTGTTGATTGGAGGATCCATCCACTGAAAGCATCCACTGTGAATCTCACTCTACTTCCTGGGGGCGCCTCCTGGTGAGAACTCTGCAACGAAGTCTGCATAAACCTACCCTTTGATGGATCCCCTAGGCTCATACTGAATATCGAACTCAGAAAACTCTACCACCCAGCGAACCATCCTCCCTGCGACGTCTGGCTTCTGCAATACCTTCTAGATGGGGAGGTTCGTCATCACCACCACCGTAAAACTATGGAAATAGTGACGGAGCCTCCAGCCTGAAAACACCACTGCCAGAGCCGCCTTCTCCAGTGCTTGATATCTCGTCTCCGGGCCCTGCAAGGCCTTGCTCACGAAGTATATAGGCCTCTGCACCTGATCCTGCTCTTGAACAAGCACAGAGCTGATGTCCCACTCCGTCACTGCGAAGTGTAAACAGAGGGGCTCGCCTACCCGCGGCTTGCACAGCACGGGAGGCGTCGCCAGGTACTCCTTCAGCTTGAGGAAAGTTGTCTCGCATTCTTCTGTCCACACGAAACGGCTGTTCCTTTTCAGGCACTGAAAATATGGGTGGCCTTTATCTCCACCGGCAGATACGAACCTTGACAAAGCCGCCATGCGCCCCGTCAATTCAAGCACTTCCTTTATCCAGGCTGGGCTTCGCATGGCTATGATTGTTGCACACTTGTCGGGGTTCGCCTCTATCCCCCGCTCAGTGAGCATGAATCCTAAGAATTTTCCCGCCTCGACCCCAAAAACGCACTTCTCCGGGGTCAACTTGAGACGGTACTTAGCTATTGTGGTGAACAATTCCTCCAAGTCAGTTGTGTGTCGCCCTCTCTCCTGGGAGGTTACCACCATGTCATCAACATAGGCCTGCACATTCCTACCCAGCATAGGTGTGAGGATCCTATCCATCAGTCTCTGGTAGGTGGTGCCTGCGTTCTTCAACCCAAACGGCATGACCTTGTAGCAGTAGCTACACGTCTCGGTCATGAACGCCGTTTTGCTTTCATCGCGTGGATGCATCTTGATCTGATTGTCTCTCGAGAATGCATCCAAGAAGCTCAGCATCTTGCAGACCGAGGCCTTGTCCACCAACGCGTCGATGCTAGGTAGTGGATACAAATCTTTGGGGCACGCCTTGTTTAAGTCTGTGAAGTCGACGCACATTCGCCACTTCCCATTCGCCTTCTTCACTAAGACGACATTGGCCAGCCACTCAAGGTACTGGATTTCCCTGATGTGTCCGTCGCTTAACAGCTTCTTCGTTTTTTTCCTTTACGACGAGGCGCCTCTCTTCGTTGAACTTCCTCCTCCTCTATCGTACAGGGCAAACCCTGGCGTCCATGGTGAGATGGTGGCACAAAAAATCTGGGTCGATGCCTGGCATGTCCGAGGCAGACCATGCGAATGCGTCCAAGTGGCGCGATATTACCGCCGCCACTTCGTCCTGCTCTTCTTGACTCAGCAGTCGCCCCAACTTGAAGATCTTACCACCAATCTGCCTCTCAACCATATTTTCGACCGGCTCGGGTCGCCTATCCCGAGCGCTCTCAGCACGAGACTCACTTCTGCGGCCTTCTCTTCGAGGCGTCGCCTCGTCTGCCGCTTCCTCTACAGGCGAAGCCTCCTCGGATGCTTCCTCCATGGGCGAGGCCTCCTCGGCTACTTCTTCCATGGGCGAGGCCTCCCCATGCGCTTCTTCTAAGGGTGCGGCTTCCCTGGGCGTTTCCTCCGCGGGTACAGCCTCGCCAGGCGTCTCCCCCGCGAGCATCGCCTCCTCCAGAGGTTCTACCTCCATAGGCGTATCTGAAATGGGCGGGCGTTCCATCACCATGATCACTCCCCTCTTCGTTTTTAAGCTATTCTCGTAGCATTCCCGGGCCTCCTCCTGATCTGACTTGATCCCGATCACCCGGCCACTAAGATCTGGCAACTTCATCTTCATGTGGCGTGTGGAGGCCACTGCCCTTAGCCTATTCAGCTCAGGCCTTCCTAACAAAATGTTGTAGGATGAATTGGTGTTCACGACTAGGTATCGGATGCTCTCGGTATGTGACGACGTTCCATCTGTAAACGTCGTCCTTAGCTCCAGGTAGCCACGTACCTCCACCTGGTCCCCTGCGAACCCATACAAACATCCAGTGTATGGCCTCAGCAGGTCAGGGGACAACTTCAACTTGTTAAAGGTGGACTAGAACATTACATCTGCGGAACTGCCCTGGTCCACGAGAACTCGGTGCACCCTCCTCCCAGTGGTGACGACCGAAATGACCACGGGGTCATTATCATGTGGGACGATATCACGTAGGTTAGCCTTGGTAAACACAAGGTCTGACTCCCACGGGTCATCCAAACCTTCCTCAGCTACTGAGTTAACTGATCGCACATACCTCTTACGCTGAGAGACAGTGCATCCTCCTCCTGAGAAGCCACCAGAGATGGTGTGCACTTCTTCGTGGATCAGCATCTCGTGTGCTTGATCCTCCTCTAGTACTGCCAGGGCCGCGACCGTAGAAGACCCAGCTAGATAATCCTTCAGAAATCCATTCTTCACCAGCTCGTCCAACTGATGGCCCAGCGCCAAGCAGTTGTTGATGTGATGCCCAAACGCCTGGTGGAACTCGCACCATGCGTCCTTGTGAGGTCCCAGCACTTTGTTAGTCTTTACTGGGGGCCTTAGCCTATCTGCAATGTTGCGCACGGCGATAAGATCTTTCAACTCTACCACGAAATTGTGCCTCAACGGCCTATTCCCCTCCCTCGCCGGCCTATTTCCCTCTGCTCGCCCCCTAGCCTGGGGCCTCCTCGCCTCGTATGGGCGCTTCCTGTCTTGACCCTTCCTCCCAGTCGCGGCCTCGTTCACCCTAGCGGGTTGTGCACGCGACGACGCTCTTGGGCGTACGGGTGCAACGCTTGTGCGCTTCTCGCACACCTCGCCCTCAGTGGCGATGTGCTCCATGGCACAACGCCTAATCTCAGCAAAAGTTCGAGAGCGGCTTCAGATGATTGACTCACAGAAAGGTCCAAGGCACATTCCCTTCCTGAACGCGTAGATGATCATAGGCTTCTCCGTGGTGCCAACCTTTACCACCTGCGCCCCGAAGCGATTGATGTATTCTTTCAAGGTTTCGCCTTGATACTGCTTTACGTCGAACAAATCGTACGATACCGGTGGCGGAGCCCTGTTTGCTATGTACTGTTCGCGAAACAGTTGTGAGGGCTGTGCGAAGGACGTGATGTGGCCGTCTGGAAGGCTGATGAACCAGTCCATGGACATTCCAGTCAGCGTGCTCATGAAGAGCTTGCACCTTATGGCGTCGAAGCTGCCTACCAGCATCATCTGTGTGTGGAACGCAGTGAGATGCGCCTCGGGATCCTCCATTCCCGTGAACGTCACCTTAGAACCTACGAACGTGTGAGGGATCACCACCTACATGATTGACTGCGAGAACGGTGTGGAGAACTCCCTCGGTGGTGTGAAACATTCACGATCATCTACTTCACGTAACCCTGAGTGGTTGCACAACCCGCGACGCAACTCCTCATTCGTACAGCATAACTCTTCATTCCTCGACTGTGACGCCGCGAGATCCGCCTGCATGCGCTCTTGCTCTACCTTTGATGTCGCCATCGCCTCCTGCAAGCGCTTGCTCTTGCCTTGTTGTCCTCATTTCTTGCTGTTTCTTGGAAACCTTCGAGTTGTAACGGTGGTTCTTGACAAATATTTCGGTGAAAACGAACGGAAAGAAGAACGAACGGTAGAAACTCAAGAAAACTGAATAACGAACGGTTGGAACTAATCAAGACCGAAAGAAACGGTGGAAACTGAACTGAACTGAAGAAACAATCGATGAAAACTGAGATGAACCACGAACAAACCACGAGCAACGGTGCAACTGAGCAAAATTCAAACAAACCACGAACACACCACGATGAACGGTGAACTAAACCAAACTTTAGCAACAAACAAAAAAATCTTGAACTGGACCGAAAGCAATCGGTGAAAACTGTGTGCGCTTCACAATAAACGGTGGATCTTGCAAGATTCTTGAAAAACTCTCTCGAAAACTGCCGCTGAACCTCTGAACACCTGCAATGGGACTTGATGTTTTAGATCTGCCCCACGGTGGGCGCCAAATGTTCCTGCCGGTTGACCAGAACGTGCTTCATGCGTAGCTGTGACTCGCGTAACAAGGACACCTTCATCTTGGTTCCAGATCTTCACCCTACTCCGCCGTGAGTACCTGAAACAGAGAGAACAAAGGGCGCCCTCGCGGCCGTTTGCACTCCGATGATCAACTCAGCAAGCAGAAAACACCAAACACCTCTAGATCGGAGCATCGTAATTGTGATGCTTTGAAGGCGCGTAACTAAATTGTAACTAACTTCTCTCTCTCTCCAATCACTCGTGCGTAGAGTGAGTAACCATGCAAATGATTAGAGTGTGTGTAAAATGTGTAAAACGTACCTAACTAAGCTTTCAGAGAAGATTATATACCTTGAGTTTCAGTGCTTACTGCCACGTGGCCTTTCTGACTTAATCGCAACTCCACGTGGAAGGCCTTACGACGCTGTAACCCAACTTAGGGAAATCCCAGCGTGTAAGTCTTCCTTCCTCGAAGTGCATCTGGCGCAAGGGGTGACTACCTGGGTGCCAACTCATGCCCCCCAGCCCTTAGTCACTCGCCCTGGGAGTGTATCGGCCTTCCTCTCGTACCATGCACATGGATTACCCCTGGGCGTGGTCCTCTCCCGGGTCGTATCTCTCCCAGGGATTCTCCAGAGGTGGCGTGGGTACTTCACGAGTCAGGTTACTCCGTACTGGTACTGGGGATATAGCCTTGAAGCCACCTTTCTCTTTCCCTTATTACTGTTCTGAGGTACCGAGGCCCGAGGCCTCCTCGTTCGTACCGTGGCCTCTCGCTGGGACGCCCCCTCCACGGTCTTCCCTACCCGTGGGTATCGGAGGGTGTCACCATCCGAGTCGAAACATACTCTCAGAATAACGGGTCGTGCCTTTAGGGTGGGAGACGCTTCAACCTGTCGACGCCCAAACCTAGTGACGCCCATGCCTGGTGACGCCCATACCTGGTGACGCCTAAAGCGGTCAACACACTGACTTTCTTCCTTGGGGCCCCCTTGGTTGGTCCCGCCATATGTTTGACTTTGACCATGGTCAATGCCCGGGGACGGGTCGGTACAGTTACTCTCTCAGCACGAGTTGCCCATCAATAACGCACTTGGACTCGCCGAAAGGGGTAAGATCCGCCTCAGGGTGCACGCAGGCAAACTGAGCGATGGCATCTTGGAACCCCTCATCGTAAGCATCAACAGCGTCATTGGTGAGTTCCTCCTCTATCTTTTTGAAGCATTTAACCTTCTCAGCGAGCTCCCCGTCAACCTGCCACAGCAGGACCTCGCGTTGGGTTGCCCTTTCCTTCAGCTTTGCCATTTTTCCTTTCATCTCCGCCACCAGCTCTTCCAACTCGATCACATTGGTGCGAAGAGGCAAGATCTTTGCTTCCAGCTGGACAGCCTCCTGGCCCTAGTCATGAAGGGCTTTCTTGGCGTCCTTCTCTGATTGGCGAATGCTTGCCAACTCCACATACATGGCGGTCTCACGATTGGCAAAGGTCTTGGTCTTGGTGGACAATTCTTCCTCGAGCTTTGCCATCCTAACCTTGAGATCTTCGGCCTCTTGGGCCCTACTCAACGAGAGGTTGGATGAGATCAGAAAGTCCCCAAGGTCGTCGACCACGCGGTTTTGAGAGAGATTACCGCTCAAGCTCTCCACCACCTCCTTGTCTTGGAAGAGATTGAATATTCGATGAATCAGTGTGAGAAGCTCGAAGGTGGAGGGCATCTCTTGACCCTCGGGGGCGCTCTCAACCCCACCCTCGTGAACAACAAGCTGAAGCGGAGAGGAGGCGCTCGGGGGGTGGTCCATGAAGGTCGGGGTCCCACCAAATGCAGAAGCAGAGGGCGCCATGGCCTCGTTAACCCTCTGCCTTTTGAAGACAAGGCTGGTGCATGTGTCCTCGTCGTTAGTCTCGACGGCCACCACCCCTTTTTGCCTATCAACAATAAGGGTTGGTTCATTTGGGTGGGGAGCAGAAGTAGTTGAGGTTGAAGGGGCTATGGGCATTGAAGTGCCCACCCCGGCATCGGCCGCCCTACGCTTAGCCAGCAGGTCGGCCAACTTCTTCTTCTTATACTTATTAAAGCCCATATCTACATGAAAACAACAAGTTAATACGGGGAATAACAACGAGGCAAGTGAAATACAAACAAGAACAAAGTAAGACAAGAAGCATGGGAACGAGAAAATACCGATATATGACTTAAGATTCTTGTGGTTAAACTCACGCTTGAGTAACTCCAAAGTGCTGAAGGGGGTAGGAAGTCCAGAGAGGAGCTCACACACCCTCGCTCTTGAGGAGAAAGATCCTCAAGACAACGGGCCCTCTGAAGAATTGGCTTCTCCGTCCAGTACAAGGGAAACCCATCTAGAAGGGCAGGGTCCCTCCGATTGCTCCGGACTTTGAAGAAGTTCTTCTTGAGCCCCTTGTATGATTGCTGGAAGAGCGTTAAGAGCACCCTCCCAGCCACACTGTTGAAGCTGACCCACAACTTCTTCCCATGGTCTTTAACTTCAAAGAAATAAATAAAAGTACCCACAAATGGCGTAAGGCCGAGGCTATAGCAAAGAATGGCGAAAACCCTTACGAACACCCAACTGTTAGGATGCAGTTGGGCGGGGGCGACGTTCACCTCGGTCAGGAGCGTGCGCTCGAAGAGAGTGAGGGGTAATCGAATCCCAAGTCTTCGGAAGATGGTGGAATAGATGAAGCAGAAAGGGCCTTCAGGATTAGAGGCTTCATCAGCACATACTGGCTCACCCTCACGACTAGCCACTGTACCGCCCTGGTAGTCGGAAGTGATGACGTGGCATCAAGCTACAGTATCGGCGTGTTGACGAGACGCCAGGTTGGCAGAAGGGAAGGAAGTCGGGGGGCTCGTGAAGTCGCCAGCCATTAA